>Ga0182030_10001984_pt1 | contig 43111 bp, 51 predicted proteins | sample 812S3MmetaG_FD_121299 | JGI IMG/M metagenome (GOLD analysis project Ga0182030, IMG submission 121299) | Permafrost microbial communities from Stordalen Mire, Sweden - 812S3M metaG (Illumina Assembly) | ecosystem: Environmental > Terrestrial > Soil > Wetlands > Permafrost | place: Sweden... | reverse complement strand
CTGTAATCTTGGTCTTAATGCTGATTAACGATTAATGAATGATGGCTTGATAATTTGAAATTATGCAGGTTTTTGTACTATCTTGTGGCTTGTTCTCTTCTCCTTCTTCAACTTGAACTCTAGTAGGAACTCTAGTAGGAAACAATCTTAAACGTAGTAATTGGGCGAGTTCACTAAGACCTTTTCCGCGGAAAGAATTTCGCGTATATCGCAAAATAAGGAGGATTTTGTTACCGACCAAAGCTTGAATGGCTTGGTTGGTTGAGTCTCTCTACCGGCTCTATGACGGACCGCCCACGGTCAATAAAGATATGGCAAAATTGGAAAAAGCGTTTTTTCCCGACCGTTCCTTACCACGCGGTCGATAAAGATGGGTGCGGGGACACAGCCTCTATGAGGCACGGCGGTAAAAAAAACCCTTGTACGACTGGGGTTTCTTGGACGACTCTTACGAGTCGTAAAAGTTTTGAGATTTTTTTGGACCTTTTTGGTTCCCATTCACTTGATGGCAAGCACTCAGTCCGAAGCCAGAACTGATAAATGTGCTGATAGTAGTTTGATTGGAGATTCGTTTCATTCATAAGCCACCATAATATCTTACAAGTAACCTCTCCCGATGTTGTACAAGGTTTTCTCTCCTCCTCAAAGCCTGCGATAGCTTCTTCTCCCTCCAACCCATCCCATCATCCAGCAGTAATTGTGTATAGGCAAATACGCTTGCATCGAACAATGCGGGTCTCTCATTCCCAAAGAACCATGAATCATCTCCCAATAATGTAGAGAGAGCTTCAAAAGCCTTGTCTGCTTCGCTGTATAGGTCGTCTGTGTCAATTATAGAGGTGTTTTTCAGGAGTTCGGCTTCAGCAGCTGCTCGAAGTGTATGTGATGTGGAGGCACGAACAAGAGTACTTGAGGATGTTGGGGCGACGTAGAGCTTGTGTGCGACTGCTGAAAAATTCAGAGGCTCGAGGTATAAGGCGTATAACTGGAGGTCTTTAGTCCTAGGTCTGATCAATTGATTGTTCAAAACTCACCCATGCATTTCGTATCCGGTGGTCAAGAAGAGATTGATATGCTTCATAGCGCATGCTATCCGATTCTTGGAGCCTTGGCCCATGTTCTGCCGCGTATTTGACAAGCTTGTTTGAGGTAATTGGGAGGGGCGATTCTGGAAGGGAGTTTGAGCGTTGTGCAGCTGGTAGGAGAAAAGGTAAAGATCCAGTGGGCGAGGCGTGGTTATTGGAGGATATAAGACGGTGATCGATACCAGCAATATTCAAGAATGTCTAATTTGTTGTCAGGTCTGGTCCAGCCAAGCTTCAACCTTCACTGACCTGCCATTTCAAACACCCTGGATTAAACGACGGCCTTCCAGCAGCCGCATCTTCATCAGTACTGAAGACATAGAAACTCGGTATCCTCGAAGACTTGGGTGTCCTTTGCGGAAGCTGATTCGGAGGATAGGTGACCACAGGAACCAAATCAAATAGCTGTTTTACCGGCGCGGGAATTGAGAAGAAATCTCTTATTCTTCTTGTCTGTCTCTGGAAGGAAGATTGAGAACTGTCTTCACTATTCTTCTCTTCCGTTGGCGGCATCTGGAAAAGAAGAAATTATGGGTAATGAAAATTTTATATGGGATCTTTTCCCGCGCGTCTTATATTAATTTTCTCTTTACTGTTCTCGAGTTCCTGCATGAATTTTGGCGACGACGCTAAGAATCGCGGCTGAATCTCGGTACTATCTAGTACTAGGTACTAGTAGGTACTAGTAGGTATATAATACTACTAGTAGGTAGTACCCCATCGAGAATCTGGCATCAAATTGCATGGGTAGATGGACACAGTAATATCATCCAAAATTCCCATCAACAACACCTATCATCGTTTGTCTGTGTGTCGTTATTCCCAAATGCCGAAGTTCCAAATGATATCTGAAATGTAGCTCGAATGCTTTTGAAAAAGTCTATTTGAATAATTATAATTATCGTCTTATCATTTCCTAATCTTCTGCTCTCGCACACTGATCTCCTCTAAGAAAGCTGGAGTACGTGGGGTAAGGCTACTTGTAGTGTCTCATGTACTAGTATCAGTCATCGGTAACCCTCGGTCGGCGCTTTCAGGCGAAACTGCAGGGCTGTTGAGGCGAGGTATGGTAGATGAATGCAGCTTGCTTTGCGACGCACCTAAAAGACTCCTTTCTGCCTCCCTTGACTGACATCCAACCTCTTCTTCCAAATTGCTGCCTTCAAGAACAATACATTCTTCAATATCAAAACATTTCCGTTCGCACGAGGTCCCCGTATACCGTGACTGACGAGCAAAACGTCAAGATCGCTACGGTCTTCTTTCCCTCTATCTAGCCTATTCGAGCCTTCCGGTACTTTTCCCACCGAGGTCGAAGGAAGCATAATATTCCGCGGATCGGTCCTGTCACAGTCACTTATACCCACCACATCTTGTTATCTTCATCAGCAACACCAAAACCTTCCTCTTCTCCTCAGATAAAACCAAACCCAAACCCAAAATCCAAATCCCACATCCCACATTCCACATCCTGTATCCCACAATCTCTAGCCTTGCGTAAACCGACTATATACTCCGCCACTCCACCTCCCTCAAAAATCGTACGAGTTGGCCAAGAATCACAATGGAGGCCCCATTATCCTCACCCTCATTAAATGGCCCTTCCAAACCACAACACAGCTACTTCTCCTCCACATCCTCATCTGCACAATCGAGTGCTCCCAGTTCGGCGGCTCCCCAAACACAACAAGCACCAACGCAAGCGTCGCAACCACAACAAAGAAACAGCGATGCAACGTCACCCTTTTTACGAGACTTTAATTTAGTCGCCGAGGCTGCGAAACGGGCGCAAATGGCCGTTTTAATGCGGGATTTGGAGGCCGTGGGGATTTAGGGTGGGAATTATGGAGGGGAAGCTATGTGTTTGGAGGTCCTCGGACGATGATGAGGCCAGTGTTTTGAGTATTTGATTGAGGGATGAGCCAATGTTGAAATCCCCAAGTCGGATACAAGTGTGTTGCCGTGAAGCATTTTTTGGCGTATGAAGGACTGGCGATTGCAAGATGGAGCAACGAGGTGTTAGGATAACAGCGCCACTTCTTTTTACCCTATGTCAGGATGGGATATAAATATGGTCGGAAACATAAATATCTAATATCAATATCATAAAGTTTAAATCTGTCTTCGGGAGACGTGCTTAGGGACGTGGGATCTGGTCATGGTGAAAATTCTTTATTCGTATGAACATTCAACCGCTTCTGCGGCTCCATCTAAAGTTACCAATCGAAGTCTCGCAAGCCCCAAATCCCCATTCATCCGGTACTGCTCCTTGATATGAATTCCGCCCATGTAAAATAAGAGTTGTGGCCGATACACCTTTCCACCATGCATGAATGCTACGCAAAGAAACGCCTGAGAAGAGAGTCCAGCCCGTATAGCCTATTAAAGGGCTCATTGTCCGGGCTTTATCTTTATGAAGTCGTCGACATTAACCATTGTTGAATAGCCACCTGCCTCCCAGGATTCTTCTAAAAGGACACTGGTTTGTTGATATAGCTGTTCGAGAGCTGCCGAGGATGATTTCCCAAGAGAGACTGCAATTACACGTGTCAGTCAGTAAAAATAGGGTATGGAGTGAAATACGACTCACGTAAAATTGCAGAATTTAACTCTTCTGCCACCGCTACTCGACCATTGGGATCGAGAAGGTGGGAGACTTCTTTCGCGTTCAATGGATCTTCATATGCAATCAATGAAAAAGCGTCTCCCAGTGCTTTGGTAACCTCTCTCCGTGGATCATCCTTAAACTCGGCCTGCAGCTCCTTGCCGTAGTTTATTGTTTCTTCTAATAGCTTTTGATACTCGATCTGATGTGCTGGGCCTTCTTCAGTGTCCATCCTGTCCCAACTGTTATTTTGGTTCTGATTATCATCCAACTCCATTTCGTGATTGATCACATCGTCATACCAATCTCCGCCATGGCCATTGCTCTTCTTGGTCCCATTTGTCGTACTAGAATTGTGTAACTCCGCTCCCTGTCGGATCATTTCGATGAATCTTCGGCACCTCAGCCGGAAGTAGACGTGTTCATTGTCTTTGAGAACACTGGGATAGTACGCATTAGTATGCTTAAGAGCCTTTTCAACATCGCCGTCTAGTATAGCTGCACGAATACCTGAGTCACGATCAGTACTTACTTTAAACGTGAGATATCAGAATGTCACTTACGTTGGCGATGACCAGCATCCTCATCCTCTTTCACATCAAAGCCGTTTATGACCGCGTTAGGGTCCAAACTCAGTGCTTTCTTCTCTGCATGAATTTCATCGACAAATGCCCTTGCTGTGTCAACATAACCGTCGTGGGTCAAAAATTGAAGGACCTTTGGTTGTTAGATGTCTTCAAAAGGTTTGAACTCGAAAGGCATACCAGTGATTGAATTAGTTCAGTTTCGCTCAAGGGAGGTGCTAATTTTTCCGTGCTATGTTATGGTAAGTGACGCATCAAATTGTCGGATTTAAAATACATACCTTGTGGCTTCAATTTGTAGGGCGATTTGTTTCTTTTCGCTCTGTGTTAAGAGGGATATGTTAGCAATATGCTGCCAGGTCCGCTCATTATTTTGGGCCATTAGTGACCAAGCTGGTTCCAAAAGTCGAATTTTCTTGGTGGATGTGTGATTGGCCGAAAAGGACAGATATTCGGGCGCAATACAGTAGAGTTGTGATTGTTTGCATCCATCGGGATAGGGATAAGGAAAACGAAGAAATTAAAATCACTTGCCGCCATCATGCCATCAATGTCGAAAACAAATGGGCTTTGCCCAAAGTTTACCCTCACATGCTCGCCGGATTTTTTCATGCCCACAGAAGGAAAGAGCTTCCCTTTAATCTCCCTGAAAGCAGTTCCTGAATTACAGAAACTCTGTTAGCGCTTCATGTCCCCCGAAGTATGAAATGAGTAGACTCCAGAGACTCGCTGATAAAGTACTAACCTAGGTTAACTCCATTTTTAGTGAAGAAAGCAGACCCCGTTCTAAAGTTCACACCACATCCTATTATATCGCCAGCTGTGAAAGGGGGACCATAATGCTTGCCAGAACTCTGACAACAGAAAGAATGTCCGTCGTCTCCGTGATATGCCCATGAATCAGGTTCCCATCCAGGTAGTCTTGATAATGGCACACGTTGGCCAGAGAAACCAATACCAATAGAGCTCCTACAAAAGTTAGTAATGATGCGCAGGCAAATATACGATAATATTGGACAAATCATACTCCTCTCTTTTCCGCGAAATTATAGTGACCTCGAAATAATAAATACCACATTGCGAAGGCATAGGATGATCAGCCCGTATAGCACACGCTTCATGATCTCGATCAGAAGTAGATTTCACTCCAGTAAATTTTACTTCCTGTCCATCTGACAGAACTTCTAGCCCTCCAAATTTGTCTTTCTCATTCCATCTACTCGGGAGAGGCGGTAATGTTTCATCCTCCACTGGTGGGGCCTTTTCGATAAGATCATAGGTCATACCGCGATGTGAAGGGGCCATTTTCGCATGCAAATTTATACTGCTCGCGCTTGTCGAAAGCGAGCCAGGTTGTGAGGACTGGGCTGATGGCCCGTCCTTGTGTGATAAAAGCTTCGCTTTATGTGCTTCCTCTAGTTTTTGGACATATTTTGAGCCTTTGAGATACGATGGTATGAAGAAATGTTCCATATGACCTCCACCGAAGCTCCCGTACCCGTACCCATTTGCCAGCGAACCAAAAGCGCTCGAGAAGCTTGGTAAATGTCCACCTCTGCCCCAAGACCCTGACCGCCCGTGTGTCCCTCCATTTGTATTGACATCCATATCATACCACCGAGAATCGTATCGTGAATTTCCACCGAAGTTCTGATAGTTAGAGTCGTAGCTGAAGTCGGCGTTCGGGTTTAGAAGATGGGCGAAAGCACCAGATCGTGAAGGTTGCTGGTAATGCTGAGAAATAGCAGACGCTGCACCGGAAACTACTGAAGCATACGAAGATCTTCGTGGCAGGAGGCCGGGAGCCCCAGTCGGCATGCTCGATTCTGGAACCCCCGGTGAACCCACAGGGTATGAGTTGGTCATGTCCTGAGCTCACAAAGAGTAATGTTTGTAGTTGGCTTTTGCTACCGATTTCGTGGGTTCGTAGAATTATCTGGAATAAATATTGATATTACACAAATTCCTGGTAATGAAAAGGAGTCCGGTACCAAGTCGTGGTTGTCAGTAAATCGATGACCGGACTAAGGTGGGGAGAGTGTCTGTGAATAGTTGCTCATGGCCAGCGAGTGTAAGAGAAGAATATATCAGGCAGAGAAGCTCTAGCAGAGCCCAAACGAGTCTTGTGAATCCATCTTATCCCTTTGGTCTTGTTCTGAATCCAGTTCCGAAGCAAAGATGTTATCATTAAAGGTGCAATCTGCAGGCCTGAACACCGTACTTGAAGCGACGCTAGAGTGATTTCTAGTGGAGAAGGGTCCATCACGAGACAATGAATGAGCAACTTTTGCAACTTCTACCAGTGAGGTATTAAATATACTTCAGGTTGAATATTTCAGGTCTAAATGTTTATATAATAATCACTTATTAGTTTCGAGGAGGCTGCTGTCATTTAAGTGGAGTGCTGATTGAGATTGGCTAAGAATAAGGGGATTTAACTGCTTTCTGGATGTTGATAGTGAATTAATAATTGAATAATTGAGTTCTCGCTGATGAGTACTATTAATTTTGTACAATGTCTGTTATATTCTGAACGAGTTCCAAAGAGCCCAACAATTGTGTTGAGAAAATGTGAGCATTAGCATAGAGAGGAGAATCACTCCAAGCCCTTCGAGAAAGACGAGAGACTTGCTTGACGGGTTGCAAGTAAACATTTGCGACTTCCAGAAGAGGTTTTGTACCTTAATATACTATCCAATCTAGTCCTCCAGCTCGATCAACAGACCAACGGGCCAGCTCATTTACCCAACCTCAGATTAGCTGATCAGAAGGATTGAGAAAGCGCCTGCTTTCACTACCAAATCACGCAAAAAGACCACTGTCCAGCCAAATATCTCTGCATTTCACAAGCACTGGTGCTGACGTGCAAATCTATAATACAATGTAATGTCCAGTGCCCTATGCCAATGCCAATAACGCCTTTCTTGACGCCTCTGTTGCAAGAATTTTGGTCTAACGCCCCCTAGTTTTTCCCGCTCGAGAATCAAGGACATAAAGAGATAAGTTTTACATGTAGAGACGAGAACCCAGAGCTGTTATCCATGTGATCTTGTCTCAATGGACAGAGTTGGAATATTTCTCTAGTTATAGGTCTCAGCCAGGTGCTGTTGTTGTTACGATTCCAAAGCAGACAACATTCGCTACAACCAGTCATCTCTTAGGCTGTTGCGGCGATGGGTGGAGCAGCGGGAGTAGATGGTGCCACAGGGATTGAAGCGGCTGGAGAAGCAGCATTTTGACTAACAGCAGAGGCTATCTCGACATCGGCGCCACTGTTACTCTTCTCGCTCTCAATTTGACTGCTATCCTTATTCTCCTTGCTGCTGTCGGCCGAACTTGACCCTCCGGATGTGGCCTCTATTGTGATCTTCGGAGGGGCTTTCCAGCGAGGGATCTCCCACACCACTCCTGTGAAGCTCTTCAATTTGAAACTACCCTTCGCCCATTTACGACACGGCTTTCCAGATCGATCGAGAGCCCGCAAGCCGGCGTTGATGGCACCTTGATTGGCCTTGGGACCGAGTTTGTGGGCGGCGGTGCCGGAGGCTGTTGCCCTCGGAGCGCTGCTCGAGTGATCGATGCTTCCGTCCTCCCTAATTCGAGTCAGCCACCCAGTTCCAGAAGGCACATAGTAGAGGTCCATATCGTGGGTGGTCGACGATATGACCGAGGAAAATTCGGGCAGCCGCAAGAATGTGACTAGGAAATCAGGAATCGATGGGTACTTACAATCTTGCTTTCTTCTTGGGGCCTGGCTTGCCTCTAACTTTTGGAGCTCCATCCGGTCCTAGAGCAACCCCTGAGCTTCTCTTCACGCCCTTCTTCTTTGGCCCCTCTGTCGGAGGGGGCATTGATGATGGAGCAGGAGTGCTGCCGGCAGCGGGTGTATTTGAAGTCGATTCCGATGGATTATCGCCATTTGAACTGTCTGCGACAGGTAGAGTATTTGATGTTGTAGATGAAGAATCTTTTAACGGAGATTCCTCTTTGATGGCAACATCAGAGGGAAATTTTGCTAACGCTTTGGGCGAAAGCTTTAAAGTGACCATCAACGAGGCCTTCGATGACTTACGTCGAGCGGTAGGAGTGGTCGTGGGTTTATTTGTGGATGCCATTGTAAGAATCGTGATGAGAGGGATGCGTGTGAGGAAGTTTGGAAGGTTGCCGGCCGCAGGTGAGATATTGACAGCTACGACGCTGTTAAAATCGCCGGAACGGTGAAGGTGTCAAATAGGTGTTGGTGGATCTTCGATTTCTGAAGTCCGTCGATACTTTATCGCGATGTGAGGATGTGGTTTGTGATAAATTGACGTTATGGCGGAAGATGGATTGCGAAAAGGAAGGAGATGGCTTGGGCTGGAAACCCCGAAGTGAATTAAATCCATAATCGCCTGTCTTTGCCCTTTTACTACCAGGTGCGAATAATTAATCGCAGATTTTGGGCTGAGAACGTATCAACTTCTTGTCGAAGCTGACCAATCAGATTTTAGCACAGGAAGATGACCGCAGTGCGCAAACATCAATGCAATCCTTTCATAATTGATTCTATCCCATGGGCTCATCGCATTACAAATTCATTAGTACGACTATCCTCAAGGTATTTCTTGTCATTAGTACTACCATCTTCAAATTATTTCTTGTTGTGTGCCTGGCCTTGATACGTCTACTTCCTGGAAGACGAAGGCTTATTTATTAGGTACCCGAAATATTTACAACTGAAGTGGGCGGGATTCATCACTTTTCAAACTACTCCGCCACCCTCGCGTCATTCATTGTACATTCCAAAAGTATTAATTATCGTGCGAAGGATAAATGACAGTCGTAATGGTAGAGGGGAGAGAGAGAGAGAGAGAGAGGCATTACAAGCATCCATTATTGTCTCACCAACAGTTGTTATCCACAGTCTATATCCTTATTGGTTCAATCACATGGCTTCTGGCAACGCATGAATCAAGGATAGGAATCATGGTTTGAATGTCTTTATCATATCCAGAGTGTGAAATGCAGGGTATATCTTGACTTCAAAGAGGTAAATCTGTCACCAGATCTTTTAACTCCAGACTCGTGAAACCTGAGGTACAGCCACACTTGGTGACGACTACTAAGGCTCCAGTTGAGAGAAAGTGTGACTATCAGCTCGTTCTCCATCCGATAACATTACTTTTCTATTATTAATTTTCAAGCGGAAAAATGTCTGCACCTACAAATCCCACCGATAATCTAGTAAGTTATTAAATTCCAATCAGACATGCTCGATGTCCCTTCTCGCATGATGGCTTCTAACAAGAACCCCTCCACCAGACCAAGAGCACTGGAGCCGAATCGCCTACCACTGTTCGACCGTTAGAAATGGATGACGACGATGTTCAAGATACTGGTATCTTGAGCAGTGATGGGGCAACTGTTCCGAAGCCTGCCACAGTAGAAGATGAGGCGGCTCCACCAAAACCTCCTCGTCCTCTCAGTCCACAACAGCAGGCTGAGAATACTCTCAAAGAAGCATTCCCAAGCATCGATGCTGCTGTCATTAAAGCAGTATTGACCGCTAGTGGTGGCAATGTTGAGCCAGCTTTCAATGCTCTCCTCGGTAAGACATTCATCAGGAAATTGACTACGAAACATTTACTAAGTTGTGGGTGTAGGCATGTCAGATCCCGATGCTAGAGAGCCCACACCTCCTCCACAACCCCCTCGTCCAGCCGCTCAGCGTGTGGGCTCGACGCCACAATCGCAGCTTGAGGCTGATGAACAATATGCAAGACAACTGGCAGAGCACTATGGCGGTGGTGGATCGTATGGACCGCGCAGCACCAGCCAAAGAGGGCGTCAGCAAACAGGTCTTAGACCAAACGAATTACAAGAGGAAAACCACAGCTTCATAGACGATGATCTTCCTGTCATCAGAGAAAATCTCCGCAAGGGCTTCTTGGAAACACAGAGCAAGGTTAACGGTTGGATCACGAATTTGAAGAAGAAAATTGATGGCGAGGATGAGGATGAGACATCTCCGCAACAAGGATACAATGCTGGCAATGCTCCTTATCGATCTCGTCGAAGTGGTGATGGCAGGCAAAGTGGTGATTATAATCGTTACGACGCGGACCCTCAAGTTTTGAGTGATGACTTCGCTGGCATTCAGCTGAATAGTGATGGCAGTAAGTCAATTTCATGGAAACACCTTAACAGTTCTAAACTTATTTCCAGCACCAGCTCGTCGTTCCACACGCCCTCTCGCTAACCCAGACCTTTTCAAACCGACTCCTGCGCCACCGAAATCCTCTGACGGCCGGAAAGTTTCGTTCCAAGGTGGCCCACCAGAAGACATTGATCTATATCGTGCTTCACCAAAGGTGGGCGCTAAGGAAAATGCTCCACCTTCTGGCAAGCAGAGCAAATGGCAACCGCTATCAACAGTCGAGCCAAGTCCTATTGGCGAAGGTGATAATGACCCGTTCAGCCTTGGAGATAGTGAGGATGAGAGAGAATCCAAAGACCGCGTTGGTGGAAAGGAGATCAAAATGGAGGATACTGAGCGACTCAAGAAGGCTGCTGCTGAAGCTATGGCAGATAATATTGGAGAACCGGCGCGAAAGCCAGAACCTGCAGAGACAAGTGGAACGAAGGATAGAATCGCGGAAGAATTGACTGGAAAGTCTTGAGAGTTTTCTTGAAGAATGGTGTAGTTGAATTGCTTTTAAGCCTGTTGATTATGTTCATAGTCTGAAGATATCCCACGATGATTACATGAGAGCATTTCACCTCAAATGGGCGGCGTCAATCTCGTATGGAGACAGCCAGGAGATGAATCAAAATATTTGGTCTCACATATCCAGCCAGCGAACCTAAGAAATCTATTGATTGATCTAGATGGCATTCACTGCATGAGTAGCTTGGGCTTCGACCTCATAAGGTAGTCAATATTTATTGCCGAGGCACTCTCGCCCGACCTCGTCAACATTTACTAGTAAAGACTTCAAGAAAGGCGGGCGGACAATGTCGTATAGTAGGATCAACGTTTGGAAGTCGTGCAGGAAAGGACATCATAATATATTTGAATTGATATGATAGCAAGAGTGGAAAAGATAGGCTGCCAGCTCTAAAGTCAGCCTTGCCCCTCCTTGCCCACTAAAAGCCTTCAGCCTCGTCAAAACACGTGGTGCTCTGATTGGCTGTGGCTGCCGGGAAAAGCAATTTATATGCGTAGTTAAATTCGAGAGGAACGAGATTCCCGCCAGGCTTTTCGATGTGGACCTTTTGAATGGATGGATATTTATATGCGGACCTGATTTTCCCATTTCGGGGCCCTCTCCTCTTATTATTCCCTTCCACTACTGTACACATGCTGCTGCAAAAGCGGTTTTTCTATATTGCCCCTCACTAGTCTTCTCTGGGTGACCTTGATTTTTATTCGTTCGAGCCCTCGCCAGCAATATCAGAAGTTTTCAAAGCATCGGTGATAGCACTGCATTTGACTTCTACCACGCTCGTCTAGGATTGGGTCAACCGCAGTCAACTGCACGCCCGTCTTCACCCCCTTCCACAGGCGCAGTCGTTGGATGAGACTTTCAGAGTTCTCTTCATCCATCCACCTTCCATCCAACGTGCACGTGCACGTGCACTTATTACTACTGCATACAGTGCCCTAGCTCTCCTGCACGCTTCTGCTGTACAGACCCCCATTCTCGAGCTCCCCCTCCTTCGTTTCTTTCTAGATCCCGACGTCATATCTTAATCTGCTACAAGCATTTTTAGGTTGCTGCTGCTTCTTACCTTGTTCCTTTTGACCTGCAGTCCCTAGCTATGGATCTCTGCATGTGACTGGGCTCTTCACTTTTACCTTGAAATACTTCCCTCTCCTCTCAAGGCCCGCTCGCTCGCTCCCAGCCCTTCAGGGCTCTGCGGGTGCCCACGCCGCATTATGTACGTTTCTCACCAGTCCTCGTCCATCTCGGCCGGCTGCATATTATACACTTCACATAGCCTCCTTCCTCAAATACAGCTGAAGCTAATCCTTTCTCCGCGCTCAGGAAGTTTGGCAAGCAGATTCAGAAACGGCAGCTCGAAGTTCCTGAGTATGCGGCAAGTTTCGTCAATTATAAGGCTCTAAAGAAGGTACGTTCAAACCGGCTGAGGCCTCCAAAGGAAAAAGGAAAAAGCAATAAGAGCGTGCCGGGTCTCAAGTCATTTCAACCAAAGAAATGAGCATGTGCACTGAAACTTCCGCAGCTCATCAAAAAACTTTCGGCAACGCCCACTCTCCTCGCACAGAATGAGGTTCACCGCCCCCAGGGTGTTGTCGACTCTCAAGCTGCCTTGCAAGCAAACAAGGCAACGTTCTTCTTTCAATTAGTAAGTCACACAACGCCCAAACCACTCTAATGATTCCTGCTAAAGGTCAACAGGAACGAGAGCTCGAGAAAGTCAACGCCTTCTACCTTCAGAAAGAGGCTGAGGTATGTAAAAATAAGTAAACCCCTTTTTCGCTTTGGGAGCTCACAACCCCAGCTCAAAATCCGCCTGAAGACTTTACTAGACAAGAAGAAAGTACTTCAGTCACGCAATCAAAATACCTCCAGACGCTCTGCAAAATTCACAACTCTGGAGGAAGGGTTCCAGCAATTTGGGAACGATCTCAACAAACTTCAGCAATTTGTCGAAATAAATGGAACAGCATTTTCGAAAATCCTCAAGAAGTGGGACAAGACATCCAAGTCAAAGACAAAAGAGCTATATCTATCCCGAGCTGTTGAGGTCCAACCTTTTTTCAATGCAACTGTCATTAGTGAGCTGTCTGACCAGGCTACCACGAGTTTGCAAGAACTCGGTGCCTGGTCTGAAGGAGATAATGTCAGTTTCGAAAGGAATCCAGAGCACATTGTTAGTAGCCAGCATCTGCTTGGCACTGATGAGGGTGATGCCGATACTCTACTTCTTGAAGCTGTTATTTCGGGAAACCTTGAATCACTGAAGGACCTTCTCTTACGACTGAAAACCGCCGCGGATCCGACTGGGACCCGAGACATCGCACTACTGGAGCGAATTACGAGAACTTTTCTTGCAGCAATCAATGAAGGGCTAGAACCCTCGTTACAACTCCTGCTAGATACTGGACTCGTCGACGTACAATCCGAAGATGACATCAATGAGCGAAATTGCCTTCACCAAGCCACAATTTACGGAAATTCTTTCGTTTTAGCTGTTGGGCTGTCTAAAGGGGTTGCTGTAAGCCGAACAGACGTTTATGGACGTGTGCCTTTGCATTATGCATGTATGCACGGCCGTCTAGATATGATGGAAGCCCTATTGAATGGTATGGTGACTAGAAATACTTGTTATCACTTTCGGTGTTGGCAGCTAATCTGTTTACAGCCGACCAATCTTCGATCGATCTAATAGATCATGACAATTTCACACCTCTCATCCATGCTATTATCCACGGTCACCTTGACTGTGCCCAAAGATTACTCGAGCGATCAGCCCGGATTGATCCTATATCCGATGCGGACCATGTACCGTTGAATCTTGCATGCGAACATGGTTCCATTTATATCGTAGAGCTACTGCTGAAATATGGGGCGAAGATACTACCTGATGCGGAAGGTCTATACCCTCAGCATCTTGTTGCACGATCAGGGCAGACTCCCCAACTCCTACTGCTACTCAAAGAGTATGGTGCGAACCTGGATCAAATCGACAAGCTTTATTCTTGGACACCACTATTTCACGCAGCGAGTGAGGGAAATGTGCCATGCATGCAAACCCTTCTGGATGTTGGTGTCAAATCAGGGACGGTGGACGAGAAAGCGCTCTCGGCTATGTATTATGCAGCATGGGAGGGACATTTAGAATGTATGAGACTGCTATCAACGATACCGGTTAGTTCGGGTCGCCATGCTACACAAGGGGTCCCGCTTGGATCAATGGCAGAGATGAATTTGCCCGTATCAATGAGTATGGATCCAGACGGCATTCCTGAGCTGGAGCTACCACCTCCGATTATTCCTTTACGACGATACGGTCACAACTTTCTTGATACGAAGACATTTATACAGATCAGCTTCGAGGAAATCGGAGAGCAACCTATGATCTTTTTCCACGACAGTAAATACCCAGCGGCGCGTCTCACTATCTCTTCGAAATTGTCCGATTTAATACCTAAAAATATTTTGCTCCCCTTTCAGGAAGATACCCGGCTTGTTTCCTTTCAGATTGATAATCTAGATTCGTTTGCTATCGATTTCGACGTCTTTCCTACCTATGGTGCCAAAGTCATTGCAAAGACTGTCGCCTTGCCCAGCACTTTTCGAGCCCTGTTGAGCAGCTCTGGTCGTTGCTGCCTCCCTCTTTTCGATCCAAGGCTAAGAGCTATTGGACAAATTACCTTTAATTTCCAGGTTATCAAGCCATTTCAAGGGAAACCTCTCGAAATAACGGATTTTGAAACATATTGGAAGGCAACGAGCCAATTTGATCATAGACCAAGTGCGTTCATTACTGGCTCGAGTTTATCAGGCGATTATGTGCAGCTCTTCGTCCAGCACACATGCGATGGTGTTCCGGTCCTTTGGCCAAGATGGACCATCGACTACATGGATATCGAGTTTCCGGTTAGCCGCCTTACGTATGCACAATTCATCAGTGCAGGCTCTCGCCACGCAAATAAAACCGGTGATCTTTCGGCACTTCCAGGATTGTCTCAGGAAAAGATCTCTGACGTCCACCAAATACTTTCAAGTTCAGCCGTCTCTTTGCAGGATGCGCTTACCTTATTACCCCAGGGGATGCATGTTAATCTTCAAATTCTCTATCCCTCTTCAGAAGAGGAGAAAGCTTTGAGACTTGGCCCAACCATAAATATCAATTCGTTTGGAGATGCCATACTCGGGGTTGTATTTGACCATGCGAGGGCCTTGAGAGAACGGTCTCCAGATTCAATGAGGTCAATCGTGTTTAGCTCTTACAACCCTACGGTCTGCACAGCTTTGAATTGGAAACAGCCAAATTATCCAGTCTTCCTATGCAATGATCTTGGGCGTGAGGGCGAGATGGTAGGCTCTGCAGCTATACAGAGCAGTGGACGACGAACGACCTCAATCAAGGAAGCGGTAAGGATTTCACAGAACAACAACTTCATGGGCTTGATATGTTGTTCTAGACTTCTGGTAAGCTTCACTCCGTAGCAACCCTTAACCGAAGTCCAAATGACTGACATCGTATAGGATATGATACCCGCACTTATTGAGGCTATCAAGGCACAAGGTCTCGTTCTCGTTACCGATAGATCTGCAGAGCCGACCCCTGAAAGAAGCTTTCTCAATGATCCTTTTCCAAGGCTTCCCGAAGGCATTGATGGCGTTTTGAAAGCGAATGGGGTTTTGAGATTTAACGAGAGCATTGACATGTAGCATAGAATAGAGAAGCACCCTATAATTCAAAATTGCATTGAGACAGGTAAGACTTATCAATCAAGGGGAGCTTTCGTCCACATTGCAGCGATCATTGTTTGAACATAAATCCCTATGCTCCTTTGAAATCATATCGAAGCCTTCCTAATTCCGCTTCAGGATCCACACTCCCCATAACCACCTTCGCTATCAGAACAACCAAATACACACCAGCAGGCAACCACCCAAAGCCCCACCACACCTCATCCTTACCCCTAAATACCATCCCAAGAAGCCCTAAAATCGTACATAACCCGAGATTCAAATACGGTAGAAACTGTTGAAGTGGCCCATGATCTTGTACTTGACGCAGCCCAGAATGGGATCTTTTTGATGTCGGGGTATTCCAGGTGTCTAGGAATGATATAGATGTGGTGCCTGGAGGGAGGATGTACAGGATATAGGAGGTAGAGAGTAGGGAGGAGATGCTGAGGAGTGAGAGGAGAGATGTTCGTGGGGAGAAGAGCGTGGGAATGTAGGGTATGATGCTAATAAGGGGGAGAGCAAGGAATATTTGGGCGTAGTGTTTATTCCGGACTGCGTTCTCTTGATGGAGGGTGTGGATCATGGTTTCTTGTTCTGTGGAAGATTGTTAGTGAAGTGTTGTAAAGAGGCTAATAACTAGAAAAAGTATGATGAACAAACCTTCTTCGTCCATAGCTTCAGGCAAACCTTCATGATCGTCATCTGTGGGATACTTGAAGGTCTTCCGTAGCTTTGCTGTAGTTCCCTCCATAGTTGCTGAATGTTTGATGAGGACTGAGACAATCGAAGTTCGCAAGTAGCAGCCTTGTCCAGGGCCTTGCCAAACGCAAACCAAGCAAACAGCCGAAATCGAATGATGAACCTAAGACACTCTTTCTGAATGGTCAACTAACCATAACGCAATGCTTCCCCGATTATTACGAACCAGAGCTCTGCTCCGGGCTCAAAATACAAATCCAAGATGGATGGTGCCAAGGAGGACCTTAATTGCTGCGCCAAAGGAGGGACAAGGCCCATTGATGGAGAGAAGATCTGATAGAGAGCTCCCAGGTTGGACCACTTTACCCTCAAGAAGGCTTATATTGAACAAATCCTTAGATATCCAGCAAGGTGGTATGCGCTGGATGCGCACTGTCCCCATCTTTCTCGCCGTCCTCATCTCTTCCACCCTCGCCATCTTCAATTACCAAAAATCCTCCAGCTCTGTCGTATCCTCTACTATGTACGCCCTGCGGACCTCTCCCAAAGCGCGAGACTACCTCGGAGACGAGATCTACTTCGCGCACAAGATGCCTTGGATTTGGGGAGAAATGAATCAATTGCATGGCAGGATTGATATTCAGTTTGAGGTGAAGGGAAAGAAGAATAGTGGGACGATGAGGTTTAAGAGTTTTAGGGCTACAAGGATGGGAATGTTTGAGACAACGGAATGGAGTTTGGAGACGAGGGATGGGAAGAAGATTGATTTGTTGGATGGGGCGGATCCGTTTCAGGGGATTGAGATGGATGCTGAGGAGGTCAAGGTGGTGGGGAGGGGTTCTTATGCTCCGAATCTTTCGGGTTGATAGATTCAATGTGGAAGTACTTGAAAAGCCTTGAATGGGTTCATGCTCTCAAATGCCTCTTAATGATATATGTAATGTACAAAATTTATGTTACAGTGCTTTTATCATGCCGCTATTGCTTCTTTTACTTCCTCCACTGCCGCAGGGATGACTGGCCATGGCTTCTTAATTGCATCCTGAATCTTCACTATGCATCCCTTAGGTCCAGCAACACAACCATTTAACACGACAATTCCCTTCTCCGAGTCGACCTTCAGAACCTTCACATTTTGCACGGTAACTTGCTGACCTCCCATGTTCCCCGGCATCTTCTTCCCCGGTAGAACCCTTGAACCACTCCCCTGTGAAGCACCCGAAGAACCCATAGTCCGATGATTCTTCGAATTACCATGCGAAGCAGGCTGACCTTTGAATCCCCACCTCTTCATACCACCCTCAAAGCCCATCCCTCTACAATTCGCCCTCGCATCCACAAACTGCCCCTCAAGAAACCATTCTGGCCCGATAGATTGCCCGACCTTCAGTAACCCATCTGCATTCTTGACTCTGAATTCCGTTACGAATCGCTTGGGACTAACGCCATTTCCTGTGAAGTGCCCTAATGTTGCTCTCGGAACATTACTCTGGTGTTTCCACCCTGCTCCTACTTGTACTGCGTAATATCCATGTTTCTCTCGAGTTTTATGTGATACCACTTCTACTCTGTCGAGTTGTAGAACAGTACAAGGGGTACGTTTCCCGGTGTCAGGGTCGTAGAGTGCAGTCATGCCCTTCTTAACAGCTAAAGCTCCAGTCCGTAATGGTAGCGTGAAATCTTTTCGTGCCAGTGCCGCTGCAGGTGATTGGGAGAGGATGGGTAGCCCAGCAGTCTTCTGGTTGAACCGCCTTGGCTTGCCTCGAGCAGGCGCGGTCGTCCATCCATATTTGACACCACGTTTCGCGATTAAAGGAAGAAGCGCATCTGGGAAGGCGAGTTTTGGGGGTATTTGCGCCCAGCTTGTTGGCAGTTTTGGTGCCATTGTGCGTGCACTTCGTGGAAAAGTAGAAGTGAAGCTGTTGAATATCTGCAGAGGACTATTTTTGCTACGGTTACCGAAACGAGCCAAAGTAGCCACCAATATCAAAATCTCGTTCGTCTAGATGCGGCCAACCTGCTCACACAATTATGGGAATTTTCGCATGCAGTGATGGTTTATTACTTTACCTCGAACGTGGTATATCCAGCCGCATTTATCTATGTGGGAAAAGATAAAGTAGAGAGTAAGCAGCTCCGATGCCTATAAATAGAAAAGTACTGACGAAATCGCAGATGAGGAGCTTATTAAGTTTGGCTTGGAGGAAGATGTTTGGTTTCACGCCGACAAACTTTCAAGTGCTCACATCTACCTTCGCGTGAATGAAGGCGAGTCCTGGGATACAATCCCACAAGATCTACTAGAAGATTGTGCTCAACTCACCAAGGCCAATTCAATTGAAGGTAAGCCAATTTGAATCTTATAATCACGTGATTCTAATTGCTCTCAGGGAACAAGAAGGACAATGTCACAGTCATCTACACTCCATGGTCGAATCTGAAAAAGGATGGTAGCATGGCTGTTGGTCAAGTATCTTTCAAGGATCCAAGAAAGGTCAGCAATTATTTCGATTTAGAAGAAGGCTTTGCTAAATCATCAACGTACTGTAGGTAAAGAAGATCCTCATTTCTCAGAGAGAGAATCCTATCGTCAACCGTCTCAATAAGACGAAGATCGAAAAGTTCCCTGATCTACAAATGGAGAAGGAAGAGAAGCTGAAGGTGCTGAGGAAAAAGGACCAGGCTGCTAAGTTAGAGCGGGTCAGTTATTGTAAGGCCCCGGCAATATTCGTAAGCTGACCCTTCTACAGAAAAAGGAAGAGGCAAGGATTGCCCAAGAGCGGAAGGAGAAGAAGTGGCAGAAGGATCATGCCTATGACGAACTCTTCACTGGCGAGGATCCGGAGGAGGCGAACAACCAAGATAGAGGTGAAGATTGGGAAGACGATTTCATGTAATTCGGGCTAGATCTTAGTATTTTACAACCATACTTAGTGAAAAATACTCTCAAATGCGATATAATCGTTTCCTTTCAGTGCAATCTATGTAGATCGCAGTCTGAGACGAAAAAAGCTATAGAGGCGAGAGCATAGGTATAAGGGTTTTCATTAGTGCCAGGGACAGTAGGATGGGCGCTGAATTACTTTGACCCGCTCTAATTCTATGACTATCAACTTTGGAATACCTATCAACCAAGGCGGCTTCCCATTTGGTTCACAGCGGTCCCCTTCACAGCATGATCACTTGGATTCGCCGCGGCCTCATATAAAATGTTGGTTGGAGCTCGGCCAAGCTGCATCCAATCTCCCTTGAAACCCAAGTAGCTGATTCTGGACACATCCTCTCCATAGTTGTCTTCAAAGAATAGCGTGAGACTCTGGACCTTACCAAACAGTGCTCGCTTAACAGATATATCCTGAATATCGGAGGTTTGTGATAACTCGAACTCCTGCGTAGGAGAGAGATCACTCGCGGCCGAGAAATCAAGATCATCACGGTTAATGAACACTTTCAAGGTCTGAGGAGCTGAAGAGGAATTGGAAGTCCGAATGGAGATAGAGTGCAGCTTGACTTGGCCGGTAAAGCTGCTTGAGTTCAGCACCGCAAACATACATGAGTTCGACCAACTTGACTTACGGGACATGGATCAATAATTGCTCATCTGCATCACTCTCAAGCTCTGGTTGTTCGTGCAAACGCTCCGCCCATGTCTTCTTTACGATAGCTTTGCCTGAGTCTACTTCCGACTCGTTCAAGGTTGTGATCTCGTCGAAATTAATATGCTGATATAGGGAGTACTGCAATGCAGGAGTGATGTCATCGGAATGATCGTGGCCGTCCCCATGAGAATGAGAATGTCCGGAGTGATCGTGTTCATCGTGACAATGACTAGACATGGTGGCGAGGAGTTGAAGTGGATCAGGAAGTGTCCAGTAGATTAGAGAAGGTAACTTTCGCAAGGCTCAGGAGGTTCAGAAACAAGAGTTCATAAAATTGCGCAGACACCCGAAATGGGACTAGAATTTATGATGCATTATTCTAAAGTTAAATCATTTGTTAAACTACGCTTTAGGCGCTCTTTAAAATCATTAAATAATCTATGGATTGGAATTCAGATGGCGAATTTGCTGAGGTATTTGTTGCTCAATGTCTAGGTTCATTTAGAACATTGGATAAGCCAAATAGTATCAAAGATCAACCTCATCCCAAAATCTTTTCAAAAGCCAGCGGCTCTACGCTTCTTTGGCTTATTCTTGCTTAACACCCTACTTCCGAAAGCGCCTCTATCTGGTTGTGTCATCGGTATATCATCTACAGTCTGCGAACTAGCAGCATATTGAGCAGCTTCAGGTTGACTCCCAAATGGCAAGAAAGCTGGCTGAGAGGCGATCTCAGAAATGCTATCTTTTTCCCGGTTCAAAAATCTCTCCATTCTCTTACGGCGCCGAGCTTCCTCTCTACGAGCTCTACGGTCGTCTTCGTCTTCGTCCTCGTGCAGCGCAGCAGCTTTGTGTGCTGCTTCCCATTTGTACGTGAGGGGATCGTGTCCAGGAAACGAGGGCCATTCCGCAAGTATTGTTGACCTACCTAATTTAGCAGGGAGTTTCATCGAGACTGCGTACTGGCGGAGACGTGATACTGCAGCGTCTTCGATGGTTTCAATAGAGGTCGCCGAGGCCGAGGCATGTGAATACAAGGATGGCGTCCTAGCCGGAGTAGGTAGTCCAAATTGCGATTCTCTAAAAGCACTCGAAGTTATCTGAGAAGAAAGATAGGGCGGGGATTCTTCTCGGGAGAATTCGTTGAAGTTGTTGAGCAACGGGAGCGAAATTTTGGCGGATTTGGAAGCGGGGTGCTCTGCTATCTGAGACCGTTTTTCGCGAAGAGAGACGGCAATTGAGCTCAAGCACAGATCTACGGCAGCTTTGCGGGCGATTTTGAATTTAGACAGTCGAGCCAAATTTGATACCCTTTCAGGAAGACTGGCTATCCAATGATCTCCAACATAGTCGTAGACTGCTAATAATTCGGTAACCTGGTTTTCTCTGGGAGCTGGAAGCTTGATACCAGGGCATGAAGTCAAATCGGATATGACCAGGGTTGAAGCCGCATCGTCATCAATATTTATATATAAGGAGTCTAAGAACTCCTGTAGGATCGGTGCCGCTATCTCCAAATCATCGGAAAACCCAGAGACTTGGCAAATCTCGAGACTAGGATAAAAGTCAGTTCTGCAACATACGTAAGAGGGATTCACTGATAGCTTACAAAGAACTCATTGGAAGTTCACCTTCGTTCTTCCCATTGTTGATGTGGTCCATTATCTTATCCAAGACTTCTGTTATTTTTCCAAGAGGCTCCATTGAACTCGCTTCCTGAGTCGTACTAAAGGCTTTCTCAACGAATACGGACCGAAATACTGAAGTCCAGTTTAGCCTGAATCGGACATCATCCTGAGAGTTCATTGATTTCTGACGAAGCTGCACAGATCTCGAAGGTATGAAATCGAGATTCTCGTCATCATCTTCATCTCGGACTATGAAAGTATCATCTACAGCGTATCGGGGTCCTAAACCTCGCCGGGCGACTGTAGCTTTCAACCTAGGCGCGACAATACGGAAACCGGATGGAATGCAATTTTCGGTGGTCTTACTGTATACGGTGTATAGTGTTGAGTTCAGACTCAGATCAGACATCAGAGTCCATATCTGGTAAAATTTGACACCGTAGCCGGTATACTGAGCTTCCTGCCCTGGACCACTCGAGGATGTCGCAATCAATGGAGTCGAAAGGGCGTATAAGGTCTGCAGTAAATCATTAGGAGATGATCCGTCATCCTGTTTGGTAGCGAGAATAAAAGATCCATGCACAGATCTTGGACCAGAAATGCCATCTGAGCAGAAGCTATAATAATCAACGAGGAAAGACTTTTCTGACGAGATTAAGACCGAAACTAGAGAAATTAGCACATATATTAATGTATTGTTGATAGTATTACCATTCTCATCTCCAAGAACTGTGAGTTTCAGAGATCCATCATTGGCATCCCGGAAATGACGGTAGGACAGCAACACTCGTGCTCCAGAACTACTGATATCATCGTGATCTTCACCAGAGGCAGTGACATCAATCCAGAAGATTCGAGAAGTAGTCAATATAATAAGCCGATTTGAGTCAAGGACGCTACGCTTTATATCAAGTATCCAATCGGTATTGCTCGCTGCTAAAAGCTCATCGGCATGCAATCGGGTCGGAGTCGATTTGACATCGAATATAGCAAGATGGCGTCTATTACATACGACAATCGTACTGACGCTGTTCACCCACATTATCCTGTGCCACCCGTCCGCAAAGTCTGGCTCTTTCAGATTTGGAGGACGCAAATAGTCGTCGTAAATTTTCCCGCTTTTCCCAGGCAAAAGTGTTAAGGTGGAACGTTTCCGTAGCCGACCTTCAATATCCCATATGCTCCAGGAACCCACCTCATCCACGATAGCGAATTGGCGCGTATAAAAAGGATTAAAGGACACATCCACGTGCTTCCGCGAACCTGTTCTTTCGACTGTCAAAGACGTAACAGGGTTTGCACGTAGACGTGAAGAGGGGTATCTTGTTCCATAACCAAGAGGCACTGTGGCGGGAGCCGATCTGCTATCATACATGGGTTTGAAGATTGTAATTACAGAGGACTGTCGAACGGCAAGCCAGGTGCACGATGTATTTCCCTCGTCGGCAAAAGTAACTTGTTGGATTATACCACCATTTCCAAGCCAATATCCATTAATCGACGACACTGAGTTCATAACAGAAAGTTTCACGGAACTGTGATTTCTCCATTGTTGCCTCTCTATGCGCGGCATGATCAGTCGGAGCACGTGTCCAGCCTCTCCACACGGCATGGCAATTATTGCTTTCGTACGAAGACCAGGTAAGTGATCTGCGTCCACTGCTCCTCCTATGGCCAGTAATTGTCCAAGTGCTGGGCAAGGCTCAATCGTGACGGCTCGCGCAAGAGAGGAAGCAGAAGCATTTGCAGGAAAGGTTTCGGGGTTTTTTGTGACAAGCCATTTCAAGTGTGATCGATAGGTATTCGCCGTAGTCCTCTTCGCCTTGGTATTATTCGGAATTGAGGGTTGCTGGTGTTGTCTGAACGGAAGGAGCTGTTGAAAAATGTGGTCTAGAACGATAAGCGGGATGGATCATTAGAACAGTCAGCTCACTTACCCGTTGAAGTATCTACAGAGAACGACCATAGATCTTCGTCGATGTTATAAGAAGCCTCTCCAAGTTGACCATAGGAAAGGTCCGTAATTTTATGGTCAGTCATTTGGCTTCAGTCGGGGTCGAATCCTCCTTCTAATTTGAATCATGGCGGTACTTGATGGTAATAAGAACGGAACAGATTCGAGGCGCTGGATCAAGTATCTATGCAAAAGCAGAGCATTTTTTATTCTTTTGATGTGAACTTTTCTTTTGTCGGTTTATATCGCTAATACGAGGTTTGCACCTAGCCTTGCCGAGCCAGGTTTTCCCGTTGCTTCGGCAACCGCTCTTGTTGAACGTGCTTTCTCAATAAACCCAAGAAACAACGTTTTAATGATCTGCTCGCACACTTTCATCGACGTATTCTGTCCATCTTGCCAGCGCAAAAATGTCTACTGTTTTTGAGCCCTCTTTATCGACGAGCGCAATGCGCCCTCCTCTTTCTTCTGCCGATGCTCCATCAATGGCAGACTCACTTCCTAGTATCAATTTCGGGTTCGACGAGCTACGCGATCGAATGGCAAAATTCACTGTCAAATTTGACACGTTCATAGAACAGGGGCGCAAACGTGTATTGGAGGAGAGAAATCAATTTCGAATAAATGTAACGGAGCTACAGGGTAATTCCAAAATCTATTCACACTGCTGCTCTGACTAACCCGAAAGCAGAGGATCAACGAATGAAGAAAAAAGATATTGAGATCCTATCCTTGAAGATCAGTACCCACCAGCAAACGCTCGCGAAAGAAGCTGCCGAGACAAATGAAATGAACGCAGCCATCGCTTCTTTAAGTGCCCAGAGGGATGCCCATGACACTACTCGAGAAAGCTTGAAACAGCAAATAGCGGAAACCCAAAAGCAAATCGATGCTCGTCTAGCTGCACAACGAGCTCATGCTCAACATCTGGACTCTCAATCTCGTTTCAACATCCCCGAACTTGAGTTCTGGACTTCAACTTTGTGTGTGGATCTCGAGGGAGCCGGTCGAAATGACCGTCTGAAGTTCATATTTACGCATATCGACGACAGGGATTGGACTAGGGAGGCTTGGTTCGAATTGGATACGACAAGAAGAGAATACGAAATTCCATACTGTAAACCCAAGTTGGAGAAGGAGCAGATCGAGCGATTGCTCGAGAAATTGAATGAGAGCCGGGATTTACGAGTTTTGTTGAAGGGTATGCGAGAACTATTTGTGGAGACTATGAAGGGTTGAACGGACTTAGGCTGGGCTTATGTTGTTTTGTAGGGCAGTGTGTGTTTGAGTGGTGGTTTTAAAGGGTAGCAAGGCGTCCTACAATGGTTGTAGCAGGTACTCTCATCCTGGAGAACAAGGGATTTTAATTCCTCTATTCTGGCACATGTAGTATTTTCCAAATGTCCTCAGTCAATGGCTGTTTTCCAGACGTTTGATATGTCTGACTGCTTCGCAAATCTCTCTAGGCAGTCCCGATGCCTCATGCTCCTCAGGCTCATAGGTAGGTTCGGAAACCGAGACATGTGTTGCTATTCAGAGAATGCATTAAATGGAATGTGTGCAGTAAGGCGTCTCTCCAAACCGCGAAATTCAATCTCCAAACAAGCGGCACGAAGGCGAGCGGTCAACCCTATTTCTGCTGAGGACCAGGTGCAAATCCCGAGTACTGGGAGATCGGGGCATTAGTAATTGTTTCTTCCGGATAGATTCGGGAGTTGAGACATTGTCTCATGAGCAAATAGACATTTGCTTAAGCCTCCTTGTGTCTCAGGATCAAGCATATTGTTCTATTAGTCATGAAAACCATCCGGAATAAGAGAGTTTTTCGCCTTGATGTTCCTTACCCTTGGAAGGCCATCTTCGGGCAGGTCATACCACCCGGGTTTCTTGCTCTGGTCAAGGAATATATGCTCTTTAATCTTTGGAAGGGGTCCCTTTATACTTTCCTCATTGATTGACCCTGCCGTAATACTGATTCGGTCAGGGCTAGATTTGTATTGCATAGATATCGGGCTTCCACATTCAGCACAGTGAGTACGTTCCGCAACGTCAGAATATGACTTTCTCTTCAAACTTTCAGAGCCGGATACCCAGGTGATTGCTGGGACAGGAAATCTACCAAATGTAAGGAACGGAGCTCCTGATAACTTTCGACATATTGAGCAGTGGCAGTTGCTTAGTTCATCAGGGAGACTGGTACTATAATATTTGACATGCCCGCAATAACAGCCGCCAGTGAGCAGAGCTTGAGGTTGAGTGGACATCATGAATGTTTGAATAGAGTTGAGCTCCTGGAAATGACGAAGTTAAAGAGGATATGGCTTTGACAGGGGTCATGCGGGGTCAGGAAGCGAAGCCGCGACTCGCGTCGAACCTCAATATCAGCTTTGAGCACAATGCACAATGATCTAAAAGCATTCACAAAGATGCCTTCCGAAGCTGAACCAAAACAAGATAAACAAGCTACACAAGCTCAAGCACGTCAGGTCATCGACGTCTTTCATGAAATCTCAACGCTCTTGGTCAGTAATCATGCATTGAGCTGCCATTCTATCTGACGATTTCCCTATAGAACACAGATCTCGACCGGAGTACTCTCGCTGTATGTGTGTCGTTGATTGAGAATGGCGTCAATCCTGAAGCTCTGGCCGTATGTATCTTGAATGTGAAAATATCGAAATTTGAGCTAATTGTCCATGCAGTCTGTTGTTCGGGAGCTGAAGAGAGATGGCGAAGAAGTGCGCAAGGATGCTTAGTGTAGTGCATGAGGATGAGAGATACGGGGCGTTGTTATTGAGGATGACCGGCGTCAATGGGCAGGATTTGAGGTGCATTTGGGAAGGTGATACCCTACCAAGTCATAGACAATGACACGGAACTAGACTATCCATGTCTACTATGAGAGATAAATCAATCACTAGCAAAAGCCAAGTCTTTAATGCCATTCTAGAATGCATTGCTCCTCGTCCAAGCATTATTCGATAGTCTAGCCATGAACCCGAAGTCTGGTCTCCTTTCCTACCCAGCTGCTCTTCCTGAGCTTTCCAAACTCCAACCAGCCATGCCAGTATACACGTCTTATTAGTCATTAACATATCAATCGCATTAACGCAAACGCTGAAATATGCCTTTCCTCTTCCAATACCATGCAAAGTTAGCGATGTCCCAATAACTCGAATTGATCCTCATCCTCAGCTTCATCATCACAATCATCTAACACAGAGACAGAATCGTCATCAGATTCATCGTCTTCGTCCATGTCGTCATCAATATTCTCCGCCGAAGTAACGCTGCGGTGCTCGTCCCTGCCCCAGAAGTCAAGCTCATCGTCGTCGTCCCCTGATTCATCGGTCTCGCCAGCTACAACCACCACATTATTGAAGAATCCTTCACGGCGGAAGGGCGAGACTGATCTGCCGATTCGTTGCGGTATATGGTACGGAAAGAGTCCATTGGAGTTTGCATCAGACGTTGTTCGAGTGTGGACATGGGACGAATGTCTCCTGTGTCGTACAGGACCAGGGCCAAGTTGTGCAGGTATTGCGCTTTCACCAGCTGCTTCGAGCACAGCTGGATGCTCAATCTCCCTACTTTCAATCATTGGTACTTCCACGGCAGGATCGCTAAGTATGGAAAGCTGCGCAGTGTTGTACGAGTCGCAAATGGCACACTTCAACCCAAGCCAGTGATACTTCACGGCACTTTTAGCGTAGCAGTCATTGCATGAAACCATAGCTTTCGTGTCTTGGAATTGGGGAGGCATGGGTTGACTATCAATAGCCCGATCCAAATTCCTGAACTGGGTTTCCATGTTAACAGTGCTCTTGCTGCATATGGGGCATTTATAAGAGGATTTCATGTGCTCGTAATAGCAAGCTTGATGAATGCTGTGCCCACAAAGCATGAAGACAACTGGTCGGGGAGATGTAAACATATACTCTCCACAGATTGGGCAATCGCAATCAGAAACTCGCTCTATGCATTTATGTGAGTGCTCCACGGACATGGACATGCAAACTCCACACGTCTATTCGATAAATTAGTGAATTCCCTATTTTATTCTCAAGGCGATACCTACTTTGCAATGGAAGAAGTCTTTTCCAAGGCCTCTGCCTTTCCTACAAATGCCACAATCATTGCAATGATATATGCTCTTATTTGGATCATTGTCCCATAGTTTGCATACATTGCAATAGTACCAGGCAGTCCTCTCCCCGCAGTGAACACAAAACTCTCCAGCGCGCTGTGCACAGCCGCAAAGCATGCAAAGCATATTCTTTGTGGCGTTTCGAATGAGGATGTGGTTTTCGACTTCGTCATGGCACAATCTGCAAGTATACCAACGATCACACGTTGAACATTGCAGCTTCACATTTCTCTTGTAATGTGAACAGCCTAAGACCTGAACGGCCTCATTCTGGCGGATAACACCATCTTCGTCTGGCTCTTGAGGAACTATTGGCGCATAAGTGCGTTTGAGATCATCTGGAGATAGATGAAATGTATGCTGTTGGTTTGGCGTACCATTGTCCGCGGTGCCATTTATTTGCCATATAAAGGAACTAAGGGAGGACGGTGTAGTAGGTCGCTCCTGGCTGATCATGCTTGTTGGAGAAGGTGCTCGAGGTTGATGCTTTGCGTGGTATATCTCCTGGGCATGACTATACCCTTGCGTCAAAAGACGATGCATCATCTGTGCCTTTTGCTCTGCTGGAACCTCAAGAGCTTGGATCATAATTATTTGCTGTCGCAACAGACTCATCCCATCATCCGCTGGTAACGAGCCTGTCCTACGTCTACCAATAGAACCAGATTGTGGTAGATCCAGAGTCGAACTTCGAGATGGGCCTTCAGCGGGACTCATTCTAGCATTCGTACCATTTTGTGTCGTAAAAGAGGTACCGGAATCGGTTCGAAAGCGACCAGGTATGCCATACATTGGATTGTCCGATACATCATCGTCGATATGCCCAGAATTCGATTGTAGAGAACCTATACGCAATGGTACTGCGTGTGAAATCCCAAAGCCTGCTGGTCTGCCATGTGGTCTGCCATTGTCCAGTGCCTCTAATTCCGCTTCAAGTCCACCGTCCTCTTCGATAGGGGACGAAGTTATAGGTGCATCAGATATGCTTTGTTGAACCGCTATATTTCCTCCACCATTAGGGCCTTGTGCACCCTCCGTACGCTCTGCTATATCTTCAATGACAGCTTCATGGCCACTTTGGTACACACCTTGGTCCGTTACAGGGTCCAGTTGATCGCCGTGAGTATTGGAACGTGAGAAACGGCGCGCTTGTCGCAATACTGGATTTATAAGAAAGTCTGATACGAGATAACTCATTGAGTATAAACCTCACGTAGGTGACATTGGACACTTTTTATAGAAGTTTACTTGTGAATCGGCATTTCTTTTTGGATAGGACATGGGGACGAAAATGACGCTGAAACACGTGCTCCCCTACTCAAGTTTTCCTTACATAGACAAGTCCCGACCTCCAAAATGCCTCCAACATCTCAAGAACTGATTCACGCATATCGACATCTATATCGAGGTCTTTTACATGCTGTACAATATTCAAAACCTGCCAGATTCACCGCGAGGGATCAATTAAGAGATGCGTTCCGCAAAGGGGATCCTTCGAGCTTCAACAAAGGAAACATAGAGAGGACTGTCGAGTTTCTCAAACTGGCCGCCAAAGAGGCAGGACTTGAGCATCGTATTGTCAAGAACATACTTCACACAGCTTGGGCCGGAAGTGCTTTGCGGCGCCTGTAGGTCTTGTCCAAACAAAAATTTAAAAGTTATGTATTAACTTTGGGGACAGGAATCCTTCCACACGCACGCCAGCTGAAAGGCGAATGCGGGCAACATCAATGATTCATTACAAAATGACGCTGGCGATGCTCAATGATAGTATGGGACTCTGTTTACGATGACCCGGGCCGCGGGTGAGATGGTCTTGGATATCTAAGGGTCGGAACGAGCAGTCGACCTTCTGCAATATTCTTATTCAGATGCAAGTACGTGGCTTTTCAATTGGGTCTGGTGGAAGGGTCTCGAGTCAACTAATATAGGGAGACTAGGTTGCTCAATTCAGAAGATGTCCATCACACCATGACCAAGGAAAGTGTCCTAGAGACCAGCAGCATTCGAGTCTCTACGGTATTGCCATATGGAGCAATTTGAATTCGCAAATTGAAGTGGCATGAGAGTATCAGACCAGGACGTCGGAAATGCAAGTCAAGTTTTTGGTGGAGGGGCTGTAAGGGTCTAAAAGGTCCAAATGATCTTGTATATACTGATTGCTAGAAAACAAGGCCCAATCAATTAGAGGGACTACAGTAAGAGGCGCCGATCGAGCAGAGTATCAATACATCCATTAGCAATGCGTGCTTTTCTGTCAGTTTTAAGGGACTCCCATTCCCTACAGCGCATACATCGATGAATGATAGTCTTTTTCACACCTTAAAACTCGCTGAAAGATGCTCAAGAATAAACTGGATTATTCATATTCCTTCATGTATTTTTTCTTCAGCAGATGATGCATTTGATATAACCGATAAGAATGGATGCCCGATACAAGGGCTGGTCAACAAGCTAGCCGCTTCTAGCCTATAAAAGCGGCGAGCACATGAAGGTGATCTCATCAAGGGTTTGTACACCAGGTATAGATACGACCCCGCATACATTCTTCAATCTTCAACATTCACGTACCTTTGCGGCTACAAATTCCGCAGTTGATATCTTCCGTCGAATATATAGTCGACAGAAGACTTCATGGACTATCCTTGGCTATTGGCCTTATCGCGCTGAGGGCTTTGGCATTTATGCCAGCCGCGATACGATTATGGCCATTCAACCAGGCCTCGAAGCAAAATCACCGAAGAGATGGGAAAAGCAATACAGGACCGAGATTGCTGCTTCCTTTAGCTCGATTCTGTCTACATTTCTTGCTGTGAGAGATTCGTTGTCCTTTACTACACCAAGCTTGTACTGACAACTATTAAGTTTCCTCTTGATTCCGTGAAGACACGAATGCAAACGTACAAATACGATAACTTCACAGATTGTGTTCGACATACGTATCAAACTGAGAAATACCGAGGGTTCTTTCGAGGCGTTACGGCTCCAATGGCAAGCGTTACCGTAAGGAATATCGGGGAGCAAGAGCTCCCTATCCTAGAATGTTTCATGAGCAGATATGGAGGAATACACTAGCTCCCAAGGCAAAGGGAGGCTTGAGTAGTTGTCTGTTCACTCATGAGGCAATGTGTCAACTGCCAAATCTATCCTAAAAGAAAGTAATAACTGACTTCCCGGGCTTCCAGTTAGTCAGGACAATATCTTTCTCCGTCTACCAAAAATCCAAATACGTTTACGCAGCTTGGTTCAAGCGCAACTTCGGAATCGATCCTCTAGTGCATGTCAATACTCTTGGAACGTATCCTAACTTTTCGACTCTGGCATGTTTTGGCGCGGCGGGGGCAACAGCGGGTTCATTTATCACCTTGGTGGCTTGTAAGCAGTACTCATGATGTTAATGAGTCAGCTAACCACTCCCAAAGGTCCATTCGAATTGACGAAACTGAGTGCCCAGGTTTCTGTTCTTATGGCCGACCGAAATAGCTCAAGTATTTCTGAACCTAATACTGGTCGAGCTGTTGCCGCTTCGTATCAAAATAAGGGCACTTTCAAAACTGCGAAGAACATTGTGAAGCACCGTGGGATTATGGGACTGTACTCTGGATTCAATCTTCATTTGCGTACGTCTATAGCAAGTATATTGGACCTGCTCTAATAAAAGATAGTTCGGGATACTTTGGGAACTGCGATCTATTTCATGACATACGAAAGCAGCAAACAACTCCTTACAACATACCGCGGTGATCGTTCTCCTACAAACCCATTCGCTGTGGTGGTTGCTGGTGGACTTTGCGGAGTTGCGAGCTGGGCCTTGATTTACCCCATCGATTCTGCTAAGAGCATATATCAGAGGAATTGTCTCACATCTTGCAAAGGAGAAAAGGTCAAGAAGGCGCCAAAGATCCAGTTCCTCAACAAAAGAATGTATCGGGGCTTGGGAGTTTCAATGGGGCGTTCTTGTGTTGTGAATTCAATCTTCTTTTCAGCATTTGAGTTCATTAAGAAAAAGATAAATGCCCTAGAAGACTAGGAAAAATTGAGCATTGGAAATTTTCAACTTGAGGTCTCGTAAATAGTTTCCATTCCATTGGCGGCAGGATGGTATTATTCGTGTACTTTAGTAACGGTGGAACGAATATGAATGCATGGCATTGAAGCTTTGAATTTCGCACTCTTTTAATGAAATGAGAGACTCCTACAAATCTGACTAACAACACTACCGTGGGAATTGGAACATAAGATGTTATGTTATTGTCTGGGATTTTATCGAACAATGAGATCCATTTCTGATCAGGTGCTTTTATCTTTCTTTTTATGTACCGTGAATTTTGACAAACGGCCAACGCAAGGCAGTCAAAGATTAATAGTTTTTTCTTTGAGCACCTCCATACCAGAAATTGTTACAAAGTTCGAGACAATGGTATCTTATAGTTCACTTCCTACGGTACGCCCTTACGCCCTGGAAATCCAGGAAAGCCCTCACAGCAGGGCGCCCTAGTCACGTGCATTGTCTAAGCGCCTTCCGCTAGCTTATTTCCTCAACCTCACGACTCGCTCTTACCTCAAGAAATCATATCAACATTAACATTTTCCCGTCGCATCCTATTATACAGCGTTGTCCACACGCATATATTGCTGGCGCACATAGTGGAAAAATGATATCGTGCTTGTGAACTCTTGCACGCGCACTAATGGACAAGTAGGCATACGATCATGGTAAGTTGAGTGATCTTTACAATGCCGAGAACGAAGAAGAAGAAGGCCGCGGCGGACGGTAAAAAGGGAGTGAAGGGAAAGACAAGAGCGGCTCGTCAAGCAAAGGAAGAACGTCGAAATGCCAAACTTGAGCGTCGAAAGCGCGAGAAGAAGATGTATACAGCAGATATGTGGGCAGCTCCGGCACCCTCACATCTTGTCGCAAAATTAGATGGGCCGAAGCACAGCTCTAAATACCATTCCTATTTCGAGTTCGCCGAAAATACCGAAAAGAAAAAGAAGAAATTGGAGTTCAAGGTAGATGAGATCCTCACGAACTACGCTCATCAAAGTTAACGAATCGCTCCAGGTCACTAATAATTCGAATCCGCCCCCGGGTTTCAAATTTGTTCCCATCGGCGATCCTCTTTTAACGAGCGAATGTAAAGAGCTCTCTAGAGAACGGGATGCTATGATATTCATCGTCTCAGTAAGTAACTTTAGCAATATGGATATGTATGGTTTACTGAACCATGTGACCAATTTAGGGTTCGAAAGAGGAGAATTCCAAAATCTCAGAGCACATTTATCGAACCGGATATCACTTTCGAGAGAGTATTGTAGACGAGGCTCAGGAGAAGGTCGGTGAAACCACGATTTCATCCACAAATGGTTCTCAGGAAATAGAACCTATTCCCGAGTCTCAAGAGGAGATTAATAAACAGGCTGATGGAGCAATCCGGGATCTCTTTCCTAGAATACCTCACACCGATCGGCAAATGATCATTGATCACGCTTTCAAAAAGGTACGTTCGAGCTTGCAGAGTCTGTTTCTTTCCTTTTCCATTTTCTAAATCAATTAGGGTGCATTGTTTCATGGTGAGCCAACGGTAGGGCTACAACCTAACATTCCTTTATCACGACGGGTCCAGTTGGCCGTTTTGGCACATATCAGACATACTCACACCCGATATGACCGGCTTCTCAGGGAAACGACGTGGATAAATGCACGTAAGGTCGTCGAACCCGTCTGCCTAGATGTTCTTGTCAAATGGCGTGGTGACGAGGAAACTGGGCGTGACCAATTGGATGAGATACTCAGGGAAGTGGTCATAATCACAGACTCGGAAGAATCTGAAGACAGCTCCGAAGACGAAGATAGCTCCGATGAGGAAGGTGAAATTACCTCCGCAAGCTCCGAAGAGCCTTCCCAGCCCAATTCACGGAACGAGATGCGACCTCATGAACCTCAGGACCAACATGCAGCAGCTCGCATCCAGCTTCCTCACAATGTTGAGGACGAAACCAGGGGCTCCTCATCCATACGCCAACAACATCACCCTTTAAGGATCAACCATGAAGACAAAAAAGCCAATCGTGGCTTTAAGCGCTATCAGGCAGCCTGGGATCAAGCCATAAATAGACACAATCAGAACGCCCATCATGCTAGTACTCCATTCGTTGAAGAAGCCGGCCCAACTCGACGCCTAACAGAGAAACCACCTATCCAGGACGGAAACCGTCGCTCTCTTCAAAGAACTTCGAATCCTCGACAAGATTTCTCAGGGTATGGGTCCTTAGATCGAATACTTCGGCAAGATCACCCGATGATCTCCACGAAGGCGGTAAGTCATAGAATTATTCTCCTTGCCACTACAGTATTGGCATGTCTTTTGGCAGCACTAATGAAAATAGGACCCTTATGATACGCTGCAGAGACCAGTCCCCATTGCCTTCAGGGATAAAAGCGAGGTTATAGTAAGACAGCCAGCTAATCATTACCCTCCTTATCAGGAACGTCTACCGCGGATTGGCTCTCCTTATTCTAGCAGGGAGCAAAGACCCCCACTAGTTGTGAGAGGATCTCCCAGCCATGGGCTGAAAGACATGCTCGTGCCTTCAATTGAAACTGGCTCAAGCGATGCCATTCCTGATTCCCCTCACATTGATCCACGACGTGGGGGCTGCAGCAATTCAGAGCCAGAACCATATTCCCAGCGTGTGGTAGAGCACCGAAAGCACTCATCGACCTCACGGCAAGTGATCCTCATCGATGATGGCAGTCCCGATGTTAAGCGCCGTCGCGTGGTCCAGGAGGATGATTATGGCCACTTTAGACCTGTGGCATCCTATAGTCAAAGGCCTTTTGACTCTCATTTGCGTGCATCATCTGTTCATACTAAAGATTTCCTTACTCAACAGCCAAGATTACAATCACAATCGACACAAGGTTTGTTCAGAGATACTCAAGCACCTTTGTCAAATTCTGCCCCCAGGAATCGACTTCCCGTTTACGAAATGCATCCAGAACCTGGGTACCTTAGAGAAGCAAGAGTTGGTTTCGGTACAGGACCACAACAGGAAAGAACTGAATTGAGGACGCATATGGGTTCTCCAAAGCCTTTCGCTGAGAACACGACTGATATCACCCATATCCGTCAACCAGTCAATGGAGATGTGAGGGTTCTTGATCGTAGATATGTCTCTCCACACGCCGAACATAATTTCGGCGAGAGGGTCTCTGTTCACCAACGTCCTTTGCCAAATTTTCCTGTCCAAAACAGAATTTCTCGTTCATATGAGATGGATCCTGCTGCGGCAGATCAGGCTTTTGTTCATAGTTTCTCTCAATCTCGGATTGAACCTTCGTTGTCCCGAAGAAGGGAAGATTTCACTATTATTCCTGAAAGCTCTCAACAAAGTTTTGTTAGCCGGGACAATCATCATCAGCACTATGAACAATATCCAGCTAGGTTACTTCCAGCTATACAACCTGGTCCTGAAAGATCTCCCATACGATACCTAGAAAGACCCTCGTAAGTTGAGAGAGTAAAATAGTTGCAGTACACTTGACTGACTTAGGGCCTCTCTTTCAGCGAATACCATGAGGAACTGCGACAGTCCTCCATTCACCAGGACAACCATCGCCAGGTGCGTTACGCTGTTCCCTCGCCACCACATTCCGTACGAGAACGACTGCCCCCACCAGGTGAAAGCAGCGGCCATAGGTATTTACCGACCGGCGAAACAAGACGCCCACTTATGATTCTTGAATGACCTTGGAAGGCACCGCCATCAAGCTATTAATATTTAATTTTCTCGGAGAAAGAGAAAAGACAAGCATATGTCTAACAACAGACTCAACGAGGCTATGTATCTTGAGAGAAAATGCTGCCATTTCAGTGGGCTCTTAAACTGGACCTTTCTTCCTGTTATTCGCTATCTCTGATACAGTTGCATAAGTTAGGAGTAAGATGAATCGCATAATTTTGGAGTCATTGCATTATTGGCGCTTTGGTCCTAGGTATACCCTGGGAGTCTGGACCCTGTACTATACGCATCATTCTGTTTGGCGCTGGGCCATTAGGATGAACATACTATGAGACATTGGTCTTATATCGATTGGAACGAAATGTGGATCAATACTGGGGTGGGATATCCTGCGGTCTACAGGCAGGTCTTGGGGCATATGCACATTCGAAAATAATTTACATATTCATGAATGAGCACGGAGCTCAAACCAAATATAATCTGAAGTTTGACAATCGCAACTTGTCGTATATGCCTTATGCAGGGGTATAATATCAAAAATGCTCCAGAACACCTCGCAATGCTTTCATCCTGACGTTAGGCTAACATAGCCGTTCTCTGCTCTTCCCTCTCCCGTTGTCTAGCCTTTGCTTTCGCCTTGATTGGTAGCTCTGTGGTTGGTACGTCTGGCATTGGAACACCAGCAATCTCTGCCTCTAGGGCGTCTAATTCATCCTCCACTTCGTCTTCGTCCTGGTTCGATATTCTGCCACCCAGCATCTCACTCACCTCCTATTGAAATGTTAGCCATGACTAGAAGATGGATATTCCGATATTGACCTGTTGGTACGCTATTGCATCGGCGGTATCTCCCATCAACTTCTCTACATGCTCCAACCCTCCCATTTCCCTATGAATCTCTTGCAGAACATTCGTACCTTGCTGCAATCCAAATACCACATCTTTCTGCACTAGCGCAAATTCCACACTACTCGTCAATTTCTCCAATTGTTCGAGTTGCGCATCCGTCTTCGTCAGCAAAGATTCTTGGTACTTCTTTCTTCTTAATGCGAGCAGTGCCTTTGGTTTGTCACCCTTTGCAAGCATCTCCTTCGCAATTGCCTTTTCTCGGTCTGTTAAGACTGTAATGCGCCGTTGATATTGATGTAGCTTATCTCGCTGATTCTTCATGTCCAGGATAGCCCTGAAGTTTTGGTCAGTATATGGATTGAACCGGAAGAGGAATACCGACTTATCCTGGGCAGAGATCTTATGGGTACTTGGGGAGTTTCCCATGGTCGTTGCTGGTATATTTCAACAGGCCTTAGAGAAAGCATGTCTGTCGCAAGTTGGAATGCACGCGAGCAATGACGACGGTTCGATAAAGGAACTAGAACGATAAGGCGGCAGCAGCCGAGGCCAGTCTAACTTTGTCAATATTTTTTTTGGGCAAATAGATGCTTGTTTTTTACACCGTCTCTGTGTGAATATGATTCATTCAAGAGGTCATAGGCCAACCTTGGGTCAAGCTCTTGACAAAGAGGTATTTGATGCTTCATCGTTTGCGTATAATTTCTTGCTAATAATTTTTTTTAGATATATCAAATAGTACGAAAGCTTGCGGACGAGCAAGCTCAATTCGAGAATGGGCCAAAACGGCTTACGGTCCCTATTGTCTACGATAATATCAAGCACTCGAATTCGAGCTTGAAACGGAAAAGCAAGAAATCACTAGAAGATTCGATCGAAAGAGTTTTATTGGTATTGAAGGAGGAACAGGACGACAGCGACTCGGTGGACGGAGACTTTGAGGGGATAGAGGACGCTGTGCCTGTGTCGAAGGTTTTTATTTCAAAATGCTGGCCAATGGACTGGCTCTGATTCATCACAGGGACACAATATCATGAACAAGAATATTGTACGAGCCTGGGCAAAACCAAACACTCCTGGAAGCGTCACTCCCAAAGAAGAGCCGCTGCCCAGCGATGGAACTAATACGCCAGTTCTACCCGTTGAAAATGCTCTAAATGGAGAAGCCGGATTCTCAGCACCAGTAGATCGACAAGCCAATGGAGAACCTAAGTCGAAGCGTCGCAAAGGGGAAAGGGAAAACAGGAAAGATGTTGACAGAAAACCACCAACTGATATTTCGTTGGAGAATCTAGGCGGGGTGGAGAATGTTATTAAAGAATTGAAGGATATTGCACTGCCCATGGTCCATCCCGAACTGTGCATCAAGCTTGGCATTCAACCTCCTCGAGGCGTACTACTCCACGGCCCTCCCGGTTGTGGGAAGACGTTGATTGCGAATGCTTTTGCTGCAGAGATAGGGGTATCATATATCCCTTTGTCAGCGCCTTCCTTAGTCGCCGGCATGTCTGGAGAATCCGAAAAGAAAATCCGAGAAATTTTTGACGAGGCTAAACGAATGGCACCCTGCCTTGTATTCATCGATGAAATCGATGTCATCATGGGAAAGCGGGATAGTGCCCAAAGGGAGATGGAAAAAAGAATAGTAGCACAGATGCTCACATGCATGGATGACCTAGCGCTGGAGAAGACTGATGGAAAACCGGTCATGATTATTGCAGCTACAAATCGACCTGACAGTCTTGATTCAGCACTTCGGAGAGCAGGGCGTTTCAACAAGGAGATTAATCTTGGTGTTCCAAATGAGCAAGCGCGCGAGAAGATCCTCCGAGCACTCACGCAACGATTAAAATTGGCCGATGCCTTCAATTACCGCCAACTTGCGAAAATGACTCCCGGATTTGTTGGAGCAGATCTTAACGATGTCGTTTCCGTGGCTGGAACAGAAGCAATGAAGCGTATGATGGCGACACTAGAGCAAAGTGGCGCTACGGCTATGGAAATTGATAGCACGCCTTCGGATTCTGATATCTCACCTGCCCTCTTAGAGCTGCGAGCTCTTGTGGCTACCGCTGGCAAACCTTACCCCGATGATGATTTCGCAATTACATATGCGGATTTTCTCTCCGCTGTTCCTAAAGTCCAGCCTTCAGCCAAGCGTGAAGGCTTTGCAACGATTCCAGATACAACCTGGTCTCACATCGGGGCTTTGCATGAAGTACGAGAGCAGCTAGAGATGGCAATCGTGGAGCCAATTAAAAGACCAGAAGCTTTTGCTCGGGTGGGTATCACAGCACCAACTGGTGTCTTACTTTGGGGTCCTCCTGGATGTGGTAAAACCCTGCTTGCAAAGGCCGTTGCCAATGAGTCCAAAGCAAACTTCATCTCCATCAAAGGACCGGAATTGCTTAACAAATACGTTGGAGAATCGGAACGTGCAGTTCGTCAAGTTTTCGAACGCGCTCGGTCATCAGTACCCTGTATTCTGTTCTTTGATGAATTAGATGCACTGGTGCCAAAAAGAGAAGATTCCTTGTCAGAAGCTAGTAGCAAGGTCGTCAATACCTTACTTACTGAGTTGGATGGGCTCAGCAATAGGGCAGGGATATACGTTGTTGGTGCTACGAACAGGCCAGACATGATTGACCCCGCCATGTTACGACCTGGTCGCTTAGGGACTTCCGTCTTCGTTGACCTGCCCTCTCCTGAAGAACGTATCGAGATTCTCAGAGCATTATATAAGAAAGCTCTTCCTGATGCTGCGCCGGAAGAGATTGATCTCTTAAATAGCGTAGCCAGAGATGAGAGATGCCATGAATTCAGTGGTGCAGATCTAGATAGTCTACGTCAAGCTGCAGGTCGAGCAGCCCTGAAGAGGAATTCAGAAGCCCTAGATTTACGCATTGAAAAGGATGATTGGGAAGTTGCGTTGGGGAAGGTTCGGGCTAGTGTCAAGGATGCGGATAAGTATCGACGTCTGAAGAAGAGGGGAATGTGATGTTACTGCCTATGGCTGTCGTATATCAGAACACCACGATGAAGTGCATCTAGAGCGTGCATAGTTCCTGCATGTTCCAAGAATGTGGCTCGAACTTCCAAGCAAGAAGGCTCTGGTAATCATAAGAATGGAAAGTATATGCACCCAAGTCTACACATCATACGATCATACGTGCTTTGAAAACATTAGAACAAAGAACTCACCAAAAGCTTATAATACTGTCCCATAAAAAATGAGCCTGTCGCAAGACAAAGGTAAACACCAGCTAAAAGCCTGTTGGTAGCGAACATATCAAACCAATACTGTTCGGCATATACAAGCTTGAAAGTCTTGCTGTTCTCAAAAGCTCATGCAGAAATCCAAAGTCCTAATTATGGAAAATGAGGCGAAGAGGAGATATGGTATTTTATTCAGGCCGCAAACCAAATGCCTGTCTAAACTAGAGTACACTTTCCACCCGTCTGTCTATCTATGATACAATCCAACACGGTCTATTTCGTTGACTCTCGAAGGTAGCTGCGTGATAAGTTAGCCGGGACCAGACCTATTGCGGAGAACGATGGAACGTACGTGATCAAGTCGTTCCTGTCCTTGTCCTTCTTTAAGCCACCGAACGCCATCTTTGTACCAGGAATGTACTTCTTTGGGTTCTCGAGGTACTCGAACTGAATAGAATGTAAGCTTTTGACTGAATCTGGGTTTTATAAGTTTCAATGGCTTACCAGAGTGCCTTCGTTCCACTCAATTGACTTTTGCTTGTTGGCATCGGTGTATGAAAACCCCTCGACTGAACCAGTGTGGCGCCCGAACAAGCCGTGCAAGTTGGGCCCGATCTTGTTTCCTTCACCCTCACCAAGAGTGTGGCATTGAGCACATCTGGTCTTGAAGAGGTTGGCCCCCTTCTTTGAGTCACCTGTAAAATGATGTATTAGCCAAATTCTTCTTCGTCGGTCTTTCCAAATGTAAACAGCGCTCCCGGCGCAAAGGGCCGGCGATTTCGAAAGACAAAGGAGCCAGTCTCTGCTTCTGGATTTGGATTCTGACCGCCACCGACTTCCATCACACCCAATGTATTCGAAATAGAGACAGCTTTGAATCTGTCATGACGTTCCCGACTCGGAGACTTCGGGGGTGGCGTCGGCAGCAGAAGATGCCCCAAGATTCGGGGGCGACGAAGACCTTCCATCGTATCGCAACCTGGGGGATAGCAAGTATCGCCATAGTCGTCGTCGATATTCCATTCCTCCATCTCTGGATCCCCAATCGTACGATTCAATGGCAGAATCTTTCCCAGTGACGTGACCTCTTTTCCCACGGGATAAGCTGAAAACAAGAAAAAGTACGTACCGTCTTTGAAAGGCATCTTGTCTAATTAAAAGGTGGAGGATTATAGAGAATGTGTGGTAGTATGAGGAGGAGTGAAAGTGAAGGTTGTGAGGTAGGAAGATTTCGAGAGGTTTTAAAAGAAAAAAATCTGGTTGCCATTTCGGCCTGGGAAATGCTCTGAGCTGGAGCATTTTAGCGCATTTTTTATGATTAGTCCTTCACCAGCCACAATTCCGCGTGGGATTATGCTCCGGTCATTATTTCAGCAAATCAGATGTCATTCATTCCTCAGCTCTCGCCGAGTTATTCCGGCGATGCCCGTGACCGTATAATCTGCATCTCGTGCTTCCCAAGGTCAACGTAGAAAGTTTGTCGTACGGTTTTTGAGAACTTTCTCCTAGTATTTGAAAGTTTCAAAGAGTGCTCCTCCCGAGTGGAATAGAATAGAATAGACAACATGTCTGCAATCCCCCGCTTCCTGCTTCCCCAAAGAGGAACAATATGGAGGACTCGACTATCCCTATCACCGACTCCCATAACCTCCGGAACTATCATTCGCCATGCTTCGAAAAGCATTAAGAAAAACTCCAAAAACTCTAAGCCATTGGTCCTCGAAAAGCCCACCAAGTTCAACCCTCCTTCCCATGGATCCCGAATACGAAAAGATCCCCCAAGATATCCAGGCCCTCAATTGTCTGCCGAGGAACAAGCAAGGCAACAGACGAAGAAATATCCCAATATGATGCCCCCCGAGGGCAGTTATCTGCATTGGTTCATACATAATAGGACCATACACATATGCATTACTCTGGTAAGGTTCAATCTTTTTACATAAAGTCCTTTACTTACCTTACTTCAGGGGACACTTTTCACACTTGCGTTTACAGTATGGATCACCAATTTCAAAAATTCATCTCCCTTTAAGGATATGATACCTCACTGGAGTCAGCTTTTTGTGAATCCAATTGCGTATCTCCGAACGTGGGGAGAAGTCTTAAAATTGCAGACAGCGCATACAACTGTGGAGACTGCGGAGAGGAGGCGGCAGAGAGTGGAGGATGTGTCGAAGAGGGCAGAATATAGGAAGGCGCATGGGCTAGATAAGAATGATGGGTTTGGGGGTTGGACGGCAAAGAACGATGGGCAACTTTTGGGTCCGGCCATACCGTTGGGTGAAGCAGAGGGGTTGGAGGCAGAGCAGGGCAAAGCTGGTAGTCCAGCTGTGGAGCAGGAGGTTAAGCAAAAGAGACCCGTGAGAAAATGGTTGGGCATTTGGTGACAACATATGTAAACGATACGAATGATGAAAGTCTGAGATGAAAGTCTGGGTATCATTAATGTAGAACTTGTAATACTAGCCTAACTCTACCGCGTCCAAGCCATCTAGTACCTCTTCTGCTACGCCACCACGCTCCAACACCTTTTGAATCATTGCAGCGATCAACTTCCGCTTAGCCCCTCCTCTCGGCGGCTGCCACACCCCCTCATCTTCCATAGTCTCACGTTGCGTCGAAGCCTGTTCCGCAGTACTCGCAGCTGACCCTCCTGTCGCGGTGTTCAAGGTATTCGGGACTCCAGGGTGCGTCAACCTTGAAGGCGGGTCGATCGTCCTTACAGCTAGTAGCTTCAAATCTCTTCCTTTACCAGGGTCAACGTCCATATCCCCAGCTTCCTGTTCGGCCTGAGTCCTTTCTCCCACTGACACAGCTAATACGACTTCGGCAACAGCTAGTTCCTCTTTACTAGGGTCGAAAATGATGTTCTCCTTAACGGCCATGATCAGAAGCGTGATTGGCGGTCTGGTGAACGAATTTGACTTGGCTCGTGGGTACAGAAACACAGATGCGTCCCAGTCATCATCAAACAGTGGATCCTCATCAAGCTCTGACTTCAACTTGGGAAGTCGAGTAGAGAGAAGTGCGAGATGTGTTGTGAGTGACAATAGTGGTAGAGGATATGAAAGTGGCTGAGAGAGCAGTAAAATCTAGAATCAAATTAGCATTTTCTTTCCCGCATCCAGAATACTGCTCACATCAATAAAGAGTTTCCAATGAAACCGTCTATTAATCCACAGCCTCTGGGTAAAATCCCCGTCAGCCAACAAAGCCTCACTCAGCATCGCGGCCAAGAAAACAGGCATGGAATCATCATCCCTAAACCCCGGAATCTCAACAGTTAACTCAACCCACTCATTCAATCCTCTAGTAGCATCAGCCTCTTTGTCACTCCTCCTCGTCTCCTCGTCCTCATCGTCATTGTCATCTACACTATTCAGATCTTCGGCCGCTTGATAGCTCGGTCTTGACTTTTCGACCTCAGCTTTTATACCCACAATAGCTTCAGTACCGTCCGCGAAACAGATACGTGCACTGCCGTTTGTACCTGGAAGAATGTCGTTCTCTGCTATTAATGGCCGGAATTGAGTGCTTGTACGTGCATCGGGACGGATTGGTGGGGTGAGT
>Ga0182030_10001983_pt1 | contig 43142 bp, 33 predicted proteins | sample 812S3MmetaG_FD_121299 | JGI IMG/M metagenome (GOLD analysis project Ga0182030, IMG submission 121299) | Permafrost microbial communities from Stordalen Mire, Sweden - 812S3M metaG (Illumina Assembly) | ecosystem: Environmental > Terrestrial > Soil > Wetlands > Permafrost | place: Sweden... | reverse complement strand
CGTATTCCCGGCTGGTATCAACACAGAGCGTGCGACCACAAACACAGGGGGATCGCCGCCGCCATCCTGGCGAGACACAGTTACTCGAGTGCCACGCGGAATCTCAACCGGCTTATCCGCGGCCTTCGCCAACTTGAACAACAAAGTGACTCCGGCGGACTCGGGCGGCATCAGGCTTACGCCGAGCAAGCGGAGAAACTCCACGTAGGCTTTCTTCGGCACGCGGTTCAGCCGGTAAATCATGGTTTCGGTAAGGAAGGCGAACACTTCAAGCAGCGCCATGCCCGGATCGCTGACGGAGAGGTCGCTCCATTCCGGACAGGTCGCGATGATCCGGTTTTGAGCCGCTTCGACCAGTTGGGCAAAGGTCCGATCGTCGAGGTTGGGGGAAGGGATCGCCATCAGGTGCGTTCCCCCGTCAAGTCGAAGGCGTATGCCAGCCGCTCGGTATTCATGGTGGCGCGCACCCGGTACTCAAGGGAAATCTCCAGCAACTCGGGCATCGACTCGTCCTCTTTCGCGCGCTCCCCGTCCCCTGCAGCATTTTTTGCATCGGCTTGACGGTCACGCTGATTTGATCGTGTTGCATCCAGATGAATCACATCGATCCGCGGCTCCCAGCGCTCGAGCGCCTGGCGCACATAGTGAATGGCTAAACCCGCCGTCGTGTCATCGTTAGGGGAGAAAACCAAGCGGTGCAAATGACAGCCATAATGCGGCCGCATTACTCTCTCTCCCGGACGGGTCGCGAGTAGCATCAGGATTGCCTGCCGCACCGACGCTCCTGCGTCCACCATCTCGATTCCGCCTCGGTTCGAGACGCGCAGGCCCGCATCCTTCTCCGGGTCATCGCCTTCGCGAATCGTGAATCGCCAAGCCCTGTAACGAGGCCCACTCATGGCATCTCCGAAACAAAATTCTGTCCCGCATCGCGCACCACGTACATGACCACCCCCGGGGGAGTGCCGTCGGTGAAACCAGTCACGGTGTCGAGACAGAGCCAGTGGTCCTCGACGCGAATGAATTGGGAGTAGCCTTTCTGCACCGCCAGAGTCGTTAAACAAGGTTTGAAGGGGACGACACTGGGACACCCCGAAATCCGCCGGCCTACTGGATCCGGCTCTACCAGTACTCTTCGCCCTTCAACCGTAACGAACGTCTGCGTCGCTTCGATCGAGACCTTGCCGGGACCATGTTTGCAGAACAATCCTGCGTCTTCAGTAAGTGCGAGCATCAAGCCTGCCTGAAATCGATGGTTTTTCCTTTGATCACTACACCGCGACCTGGCGCTTCAATCTCCAAGTCCACCGCGGAATGAAGGACGGCCTTCTCCGGCGAAAATTCCAGAAAACTGCCACCTTTGTTTTCCAGACGAATCGACGCCCCGCTGTCGTCAAGTCTGATCTTCTGTCCGCCGGGAGTTCCGAGAGTAAAGCGGCGAATCGAAGTGCCCTCTACTCCGTAATCCCCGGGACCATTGGTGCCGTACAATCCGCCCAACACGATGCCTTGCGCAACCTCTCCGCCGATAAACAGCACGAGCACCTGATCGCCCACATCGGGCAGGAAAACGAAACCCTTGCCGGCGCCGGCTCCGGGCGCCATCACTACCATCCAGTCGGTTTCGACTGCGCCCAGAGCCGGGAGCGAAGCCCGGACCCGGCCCAACTTCTCGGGATCATCCACGCTGGTTATCGTGGCCCACGCCGCAGTGACCCCTCCCGTTCGCCGCTCCAATACCGATGGCACGGTGGAGATCTCAGAAACGAATCCGCTTCGCCGGTTCACCAGGTGAATGACTGACGTCAGGACGTATTGGCCTCCCAGTCCCGTGGCAACTCCCGAAATGTGAACACGCGTGCCGGGCATGAGATCCGGGTCGCCTTCCGCCACACCGGAGAACGTGACTTCGCGGGCACTCCGGAGGTCGAGCTCTGCCTGGGCAACGACTGCGGCATGACGATCATCCGGCAGCACCTCGTCGGCCAAGGTCCGCTCGCCTGTGCTTGCAAACAAATCCGGCGGCGCCTCGGCGGAGACTTCCCGTCCAATCCGCGCGCTGGCAGCGCGACTCTCGTGCGGCTCTACTCTTGATGCGTCCCAACCTTTCGCCACCACCGACCGGCAAGCTGGCTCGGCATTGACTTCCAGTCGTGCTTCCAACAGGTTCTTTCCTAGTTCGAGCTCGACGCTGTCACCCGTTCCCGCCAAACCGATCAGGTGCAGCACGTCCCCGCGCAGCGTCAGGTAAAGACCAAATCGCTGCGACACCTCCACCAACAACTCGAGATCGGATTGCCGGAACTGGATGAGGCTCTGCGACAAAGGACCTTCCTCGTCAGCTTCCACGGTCAATCCGAGATCCGCGACCATCTCCCGCGCCAAATCCGCTGGAGTTACCTGGACGTGGACGCGCACCGGCTGCCGCTTGCGCAGACGATGGAGTTTGTCGTAGCAGCGAACCCGGAGAGTCTGTCCATGGGCCGCCTCGTAGCTATACTCGAGCGCGGTGATTTCGCCGTCGAACAAGCACTCAGAACTCGATGGCAAGGTCAGGCGCACACTGGAGCCCGCACTCAGGTCTTGAAGATCGGGGATCGGATCGCGCTGGACAACAAAGGTCAGTTCACACAGGCTGGGCTGAGACAACCGGTGTTGGATCCGCACCTCCTCCAAAGTTGCGGCTGCAGTTCCAGCCAGCGATTCACCATCCAATTCAACCTCGAGCTGAGGAATGCTCGCGACGAGAGTCATGCATTGTCTCCCACGGACGAAGCCGGCGGAATCATCACTAGATCGCCGGCGGAAACCTTCCACGGGTCGTCAATTTTGTTGAAAGCTGCGATCAATCTCCACCATGCGGGATTGCCATAATAAGAGGCAGCGATCTCATCCAGTCGCTCAGCACTGCTTCCCTCGTCTTCGTCCGTTTCGCCGGCTCCTTTGGTTTGGTGGAAACGAAGTTCGTCGGGCGGGACGTCGACTTCATCGGGCAAGTCCTCCAGCGACAAATCATCGTCCAAAGGTTCGACCTCTGCACGAGTGGGATCATCCGCTCTCACGAATCGCATCCGCAACCAGGAACGCTGCGGAGCTCCGTTCAGGGTGAAATACTCCAGCCGCTCCGCGACCGCTGATACGACGCCGAGAACATTCCACGCTTTTCCCCAGACGAACCGCACCAGCGGCACCTGACCGTAGCCGTCGTCGCCTACACTCCCTTCGGCCAATGCGGTGAGCGGGCGAGTCAAATCTCGGACATCCTCGGTCGTAGGGGTGGAACCGGCGATGTTGACGTCGAATAAAAGATCGAGCAGAATCTCGGTCGTCCCGCCACCGGTGTAAAGAAAAGGGTCGTCCTTCAAAGCGGCGCCGGTCAAAGGGCCGGAACTAGATTGCCGCGGCTTCACACCTGCCAAGCGTCGAACTATCACGCTAGCGGGGTTTAACAGGCACGGGATTCGCTCGCCAGTTTTCTCCACCAGAAAGGCGACTCGCTCCATTAGCGGCCTCCTCGCTGCTCACGGTCGAGCGTCTGGAGGCGCTCCGCGCTACGCAAAAACTGGACCGAATCCATTGACGCGCTCGGTGGATCTTCGGGCAATGCGGGCCAGAGATCGCCTCGCTCGGGCTCTGGCCACCGGGCGGAATCGAGCGCCCATGGATCGGCCGGTTGAGTTGCAAGCGGCTCATTCTGGCGGCGCGAGGTCGGGATAGGGTCGGCCATGACGCTTTCCCATGCTTGATTTCGAGGTTGGCGGATACTCGAGCCTAGGGGCGGCCTCGTCTGTGAATTCGGCCACCATCCCGGGGCGCTCTTTGCTTGCTCGCGAGAACGCTGCCCAACCGGGGACGAAACGCCGCGACCCGATGGCTGATCAGCATTGAGAAATGTCGCGGGCGGGCGTGATGACACATGGTCCATGGCAGCACTGGAGCTCTCAGCCGTGGCCTCCATAGAATTCGCTTTCCCGGTCTTCCGGAAGACCGGCCCTTCGCCATTATTCTTGCGCCCGATGAAAGGCCACCGTGCTTGGGTTCCCTGTCGAATACGCTCACGCCAACCTGAGAACGAGGACTCTTCGGCGCTGATCTTCTCCATCGTTGGCGGTTCAGATTGGATCGCGTCCGATTGCAATTGTCGACGGAGTTGCGGCGGAGTCCAGGACGCGTGTTCGGGCATGATCGGTGTGCCGACAACCAGGGGCTCGCGCCGTCTTGGGGACGGACCCGACGAGTCCCGATGCGGTTGCAAGTCTATTTTCTCTTCTCTCTTAGTCACTTCACTTGTTCTCGACCATCGGCGAAGCAGTTGAAACCACGAGTTTGTGCGCGCCGCCGTCGCAGGAGTCGTAGAGGATGGAAGCGCCCCTTCAATTGTCCGCTTACCCGGCACCGCAGCAGATGCCTCGCCCGAACGTAACGAAGATGTGGGCGCTAGCGTTTCCCGCTGCATGTCTTGGCTTCCGATTGCCGGCTCGTGAGCGGTCGACGAGTGTGTTCCGCCCGGTTCTACCGCGCGCAATAACTCCGGGGCACCCTCTCGGACCCGTCTCAACCAATCCTCCGGCGGGCCCGGTGGATGCAGCGCGTTCCAGGGCGACACTTCCTCCTGTTCCCCGTCTCTGACGGCAGGTCCGATGTCGCGCTGGTCTCGCGCACTCGCCTCCGAGGAAATTTCTCCCAACTCCGCCGTCGGACCCGGTATCCGCCCTTGGCCGACGCGATTGTCTCCAGTCTCGACCAGAAAATCATCCAGCCAATCGCGCAATCTGCGGGCAAGGCCTTTCAACCTCGGGTACTTCCGATAATTCGGCTGGATCTCACTGACGTTCCAAGGTTTCATAGACCAATTCCAACGATTCGATCGCAACCATGCTGCTCATCGCATCCAGAGCCGCTCCATTCCAAGAACAGGGCCAGGCATCGTGCAGGGTCCAGCGTAGCTTCTCCTCGATGCCTTCCGGGCCAAGCATCACGATGTGAACCGTTCTCCGCTCAACCGCACCCGTCACCGCCTTCTGCATCCAGTCCCACAGATCGCGGGACTGGGTGAGACCATAGCGCAGGGTAACCGAGGCATATTCGACGTGACCCGGCAGACGATGTACAACCTGGTTGTTGCCGCCCTCCCGATAGGAAATGGCATCCACCTTCACCCCAATGTTGCTGCACTGCGTGAAGTGTCCTTCCGGCACGTCGGGAATAAACAAGAGCTTGAAGTTGTAGTCGCGAAACGGTTCTGCAAAGCTCCCCGGTTGCGCTCCCGACTGGGCTTTGGGTGCTTTCTCAGCAGCTGGCATGGAATCTCTCCTTACAATTCAATTTGTTAGAGCGCTTCGACCTGTGCTTCGCCGGCGTTTTGCCCGATCTTGAAAATAATGAATTCAGCAGGCTTTACGGGTGCGACCCCGATGACGGTGACGAGTTGCCCCAAGTCGATGCTCTCCTGTGGATTGGTCTCCTCGTCGCATTTCACGAAGAAGGCTTCCTCGGGTGTGGCGCCCATTAGAGCTCCATCGCGATACACATTGCTCAGGAACCTGGAAACCTCGGCCTTCACCGACTTCCACAAAGTCCGGTCATTTGGCTCGAACACGACCCAGCGAGTATTGCGCTTGATGGATTGCTCAATCATGATGAGCAGGCGGCGCACATTAACGTAGCGCCACTCGCTGGATTCTTCGGCCAATGTGCGCGCCCCCCAGACCAGCATGCCTTCGGTCGAGAAGAATCGAATGCAATTGATTCCCTTGGAATTCAAATCTCCCTGCTCTGCGCTGGTCACGCGGTACGTGAGATTGAGAGCGCCTGCGACTGGCTCATTTGCCGGGGCTTTGTGCACACCACGTTTTCCGTCGGTGCGTGCCCAGATTCCGGCTATATGCCCCGAGGGTGAAATCGCTACCGGGGGTAAATTGGGATTCAGAGCATCGGCCACGACGATATTCGGAAAGTAGGCAGTGCTGAAGCCACTTGGAGAAAGGCGCGGACGGGCGCTGGCAGCGCCGACTCCTGCCGGCTTTGAACTGGTATCCGGTGTACCGGAGCCCCCCGCCCCTTTTGGAGGCGCCACGGTTTCGACTGTCTTCAACAGTTCCGTATTCTTGACGTCAGGCAAGTCGAGAATGCAAACGCGGTCGCTGAGCGCCTCGCAATGCGACACCAGGGCTTCATGAGATGCGGCATCGATACGGCCCGGGGCCGCGATGATTGACACCTCGTCATTCTCTTCGAGGAGCTTCAGTCCCGTGCGCGGCCGGTCGTTCCCCGCGATGGCGTCGCTGTCGGCAACATTCACGATGAAGCAGCGGCTGCCGCCGTTCAAGAAGAATCCGTTCACGGCATGGGAAAGCGCAGTACTGTTCAGGTTGTCCGCAGCGGCAAACTCGGTGCGGAACTGCGACCAGTTGTTGACGGCCACGGCTTCGCCAGGGTGGGCGGCAGCGTCGGGGGCTTGTCCCACGAAGGCGGCCCTGCTGGTGGAGATAGGAGTAATTGTTTTTCGTCCGGCTTGCTCCTCAATATAAACACCGGGGGTCTGGTAGAACGGCATCTCATCCCTCCAATGGACTGAAACGTATGATCAGCGGTGCCCCGCTGTCGGGGTGGTTCTCTTCACTGCAGACTGGAAGTTCGTATCCTTTTGCCTTAACGAGGAGTTGCTTGGTTCCCGCTGCCGGTACACTCGGAAAAGAGAATCTCCCCTTGTAATCGGTGCCGGTAGCGAGGTTCAGGTCCGGCATTTCGACGCGGCAATCGGAAAGGGGCACGTCCTCAGGCCCCAGCAGCAGGCCGTGGAAGCCGACGATGGGCGACGACTGGATTTTAAGCGGCTGACGCACAAGCTTCGCTTGCGGCTGAGGCCGCTCCTGCCGCAACGGCACGCGCAAAACGAATGACGGGCGCGGAGGCACGGTGAGGGCCGTCCATAGGGTCAATGGAACCGGTTCCTGCTCCACCTGAAAATCACTGTTCTCCATGGCAGCGAACATTAGATCCACCAACATTTGATGGGCATCTTCCGGCTTGTCAGCCCAGGCCGTGACCAGGTATCTCAAAGCGAGTTGCAGAGGCGGCCGCCGGCTAGTACTCGGTGGGGGTGATTGGATAAGCTCCAACAAATACAGCCCGACACCCCGGCCCGTTGGACGTACGCCCGGAACCTCCAGCGACAAGTCCGCTCCCTGGATTACGCTGCCAACCCAGTCCTTCAGTCGTCCATCGGACTCAACTGCCATAGTGGCTGATCCGTCGACCTCTACAGAACTCTCAAGCTCGCTTCAAGAAACAACATCTATCTGGTCGGAGGGCTCGGGCGCGGAGTGCCCGGAGTCGGAGGGCTCGGGCCTTTAGGCGGATTCGAGTTTCCCATACCCCTTGGAGTACTCGGATCGCCCAGGAACGCATCCAGTACATCCTTGTAAGCAGGATTCAAGTTCTGATAAGCGGGTTCCTTGGTCGCCAATCCCAGCAGTGCTGCGATATTCGGTGGAGTCGATACCGTGAGCGTGACGATCGCATCGCCGTGCACCAAAGAGGTAGCGGGCGGTACCTGTTGCTCGACTTTGGCTTTCGCGAAGATATTCATAGTCGGCTTCTGCACGAAAGCGACTTTCAGCCCAAGCCCTTGCAAAGTACTCACCGCGTCCGTCAGGTTGCCGCCGGTCAGGTTCGGAACCGTTACCGGCAGGGCTACGACCAAGTCCACTGCGGAGTTTGCAGAGACCTGTTGGCCAGCCGTCGGCGATTGCGATACAACGTACGCTCCAGTACCTGAAGAGCCGCTGATGTTGCCGGGCTTCAAATTCCCAGCCGCAAGCGTCTTCTGCGCCTGATCCAGGTCTTGTTGTGAGACATCTGGAACGACAACCTTCTTGGCGCAGCCGGTCAAGACGCACGTTCCCGCAGCTATTACCAGCAACAGGACAAACCAGCCCGACAGCGGTGAACTAACCCCGTGACATCGATCGTCGGGATGGCCGCCTCGTCTGCAATTTCCCCGCTCACGAACCTGGCGACGAAGGCGATTTGGCGCAAGAAGCTGCGTGCCTTTCGAAGTGCAGTTCCCGGAACCGATCATGATCTCCCCCTTTTGCGTTGTCGCGAGAGTACAGCCTAAAGCGGATCAACGAAAGTCGTAGACCTTCCTCGAACCACCTGGAAGCACACTCACCACACAATCAAACCAATGCCGACTTAGGAAGAACCCCGTTAGATCTGGCGATCAGGAAAAACGTGCCCGCAATATTAGACGAAGATAGTTCCTGACACAAGAGGGAACTGCCGGATTTCTGTCTGATGCCAATGGAGTTGTCAGAAGCCGCGTGATCCCAAACCCCGCGCGTTATCGCATAGAACGATTTCCAGGGCTAAATCCCTTCTCCGCGGCTTTGCGGAGCCGCTGCCATCGGGCAGCCGGGATGGGGGCACAGGAAGCTCGTCATGCTCGCGGAATCTTTGAGGGCCGAATACTCGAAGATGTCCCGGGAAGGAATTCGTCCCCGGTCACATCGTGCGCTTAGGAGGCTTTCTTCCCTTGAGTGTTTTCTTCAGAGCAGCCTCGCCGGATGGCACGCCCAATCTCCGCGTTGATCTCGCCTCCGATGAGGAATGCCAGCCCGGTGACGTACAACCAAACCACAAGAATCACCAGCGTTCCAAGAGATCCGTATGTTTCCGTGTATGTGTTGAAGAAATGCAGATAGACGCGGAATCCCGCGGAAGCAGCCAGCCAAAGAAACGCCCCGAACATTGAACCGGGCGTGCCCCAGTACCAGCGGTGTTTTCCCAGGCTTGGTCCGCAGTAATAGATCAGCGAAAACGACAGAATCACGAAGAACGCGGCGGCTGGCCATTGCAGCGCCTTCCAGACAATCACAATGGTGGACATCAAGTGAAATCTTGCGCCGATCCAATCGACAAAGTGCTCGCCCGCCAGCACTATGAACAGCGCGTTGAGCAGGAGAATCGAAATCGCGATTGTCACTCCGAGCGCGATGGCCCGCATTTTGAACCAGGAACGAGATTCGCGCACGCGATAGGCTGCGTTCAGTGTAGAAATCATGGAACTCACGCCGCCCGAGGCAAACCATATGGCAAGAACGATGCCCAATGTGAGCTTGTCGTTGGCGGCGGTCGTCGCCAGCTCGACGGTGATTTCCTGCAACAGTTGGAATGCTCCAGGCGGAAGGAAATCCGCGAAGTAAGAGAGCAGGCTGCTTTGTAGCTGAAAGCTGCGCGACGCGAACAAACCAAATAAGGCGAGGATGAACAGCAGTAGCGGAAAGAGGGCAAGTAAGAAATTGAAAGCTAGCTCAGAAGCGCGCCCGAAAAGATCATCTTCGTTGATCCCATGCGCTACCTTGCTTGTCAGCTCCCAGAAGGTGAGGCCCCCCAGTTTCCAAATCGATTCGAGTTGTTGCTCGGTTCTGGGCCGGGGAGGTGCCATAGAGTTTATCCCCCGAGAAGAGTTCAGGCATTGTAGCGCACTGGACAGATCCAGCAACTCTCTTGATCCTGAATCCGAACAGAGCTAGCGTCGGGCTGTGCTGACGATTTATGCCAGGACTAGCAGCGTCACCTTCGGCAGAGCGATTACTGCGACCAGAATCGGACCGTCGAAGGCCGGCGGTATGGCCTTCTCAATCTTGAAATCGGACGCGCTTCCGACAGTGCGAGGCGCCTCAACGGCATTCGAAGTTCTTCGCGTCATCCGTATCGCCCTGTCCCTTGTAGTGGGCGTGCTTCGGATAAGGGCAGAGCGGTCGACTGCGCCCCGGGAACGCCTTGCCGGTCGCGATTACTGACGCAGGGGCGGTTCCCTTTTCTACCCAGTTGACCATGGCACCCAAAAAATCAAACTGATCCAGGCCGGGGCCTCCGCCGCAGTGCGCCATGCCGGGAACAAAATAGAACTGGCTCCACTTAGAGACGGCTTCGAGCCCTCCGTTCGCAGCCGACATATCCTGGTAGTAGTCGAACGTGTCGAGCGGGGAGAACCAGGGATCGCTGTCACCGTGGTAGAAGATCAGCTTTCCGGCATGTGCAGAAAAAGTTGTCAGGTTGGTGGACATCGAGTCCACGAGGGGCTGAATATCCGCGAGCGCCTCCTTCTCGACATCGACCTCCATTGCGACGGTTGGGGGTCCGAAAATGCCAGGCCCTGGCGAAAGAATCCCGCGGATGGGACCGCTAGCCGTGATGCCTGTGTCATACAGGAAGCCGGGGTAAACCTGAACTCCGCCTGAGCTCTTTGGGCCGGCAACGGCTTTCTTGATCGCAGCGACTTTCTCCGGACTCAGGCACGATTCGCTCTTCCCTTCCTTGCACGTCAGCGCTGCGGGATCGAAATCGCACCCAAGCGGGTCCGAGATGATGCCGTCGGCCACTCCGTCTTTCGCATCGCACTTTTGCAGCAGTGCATCCGTGATCAGCTTACGGTCAGCGTCGCTGATGGCCTGCGCGATGATTGGTTTGCCATCTGCATCTTTCGGAGCGATCTGATTGAACGCGACGGGGATCCATTTACCGATGGCCAGGTTCGAAAGTCCGGTGCGCATGGCAGGATCACCCGAGATGATTCCGTCAAAAGCCGCGGGATAGCGCTGCGAAAGAATCATGCCTTCGCGGCCTCCTGTGGAGCATCCGGAGAAATAGGAAAAGGTTGCCGGTTTTCCGTAGTACTGCGCGATGAGTTGCTTGGCGAGCATCGCGACCTGAGCATTAGCGAGATACGCAAAGTCCAGATACGCTTGCTCATCCTTCATGAAATCGAAGTCGAATGGTCCACGATGGCTCTTATGGCCTGTATCCGTACTAACCACCGCGAACCCGCGCACCAGCGCGGGCGTGTCTCCTGAAGCATTCAGACCAAGCGGCGCCATCACCACTCCGTTTCCGCCACCCCCACCTTGCATCAGGAAATCGCCATTCCATTTGTCCGGCATGGCTAGCGCAAAATTGATTCCAAACTCCTCGCCGCCAACTCCGGTGCGGCGATTGATTACGCCCTCGACGCGGCAATATGCGGGAAGCGGCGCGCTGTGACCCGGCCCCCACGGATTCGGCTCCGTGGTCCCGGCAGCAATCGGTGCAGCCTTTGAAATCTCGACGTTTGCAGCTTTGAAGTGCACCAGACTGGCGCATGAGTTTGCTCGCTGAGCCCAAGCACAACCAGTCAGCGCAAGCACGGGCCACACCATGGTCCGCCAAAATTGCGAATGCATGTTGTCCTCACTTTCGTAGCGAATGAAGTACTGATTATCGCAGACCCGACAGCAGACGAATTTGTGTAAGCTATTGCTTTGCTGAATGGAGTTCTTGAAATCATGATTCCTAGAAAACCTCCCATCGGTCTCATCGCGGTTGGACTTCTGCTTTCGCTAACCCACAGCGCTTCCGCCCAGAATCCCCCCGAGCCGGCACTCAAGCCTCTGCCGCTCGTAAGCACGATCTTCGGCGACAACATGGTGCTACAGCGCGGCAAGAAAAACACCATCTGGGGCTGGTCAGAACCTGGCGACAAGGTTCGGATCGAAATTGCAGGCGAGCACGCATCCGGCGTAGCTGGGTCGGATCGTCGCTGGCAGGTGAAGATTCAGCCGCCGGCTGTGGGCGGCCCTTACACGATCAAGATCACTGGTCATGAAACCGTCGAACTTCACAACGTGTTGGTTGGAGATGTCTGGCTGTGTGGAGGCCAATCCAACATGCAGGTGCCGCTCCGCTCTGCACGAAATGGCGATGAGGAAGTCAAGTCCGCCAACTTCCCGGAGATTCGTTTCTTCTCGGTTGCGCCTCACTCCGCCTACCACCATACGGATTTTGTAGAGGGAACCTGGAAAGTGGTTTCCCCCGAAACAGCCGATCGCGTTTCGGCGATCGCGTATTACTTCGCACGCAAGGTCCAGCAGGAAATTCATGTTCCGATCGGTCTGGTCGTCGATGCCCTCGGAGGAACTCCCGCTGAAGCCTGGACCAGCGCTGCCGCGCTTCGTCCACTGAAGGACTTCGATGTCCCATTGGCAGAACTCGAAAAACTAGCCGCGATGGGCGCGCCCGAATATGGGAACTATGTCATGCACTGGTATGACCAGTATGACGCCGGGATTAAAGGAAACTGGGCGGCTCCGGATGTCGACGATTCAACCTGGAAATCCGTTGGCATACCCGGCGGATTCTCCGAGTTGGGCGTGCCTGACACGCCCGCAGTGGCTTGGTTCCGGAAAGAAGTCGTCGTACCGGACCCGCTTCCGCCGGGGGGCGCGTCGTTGTTCCTGGGCTCGATTGAACGCATGGACACCGCGTACATCAACGGAACGCAAGTTGGCGCTTCCGCGTGGGTCGAGAATCCACGCGTCTATTTCATTCCGCATGGTCTACTGAAACCGGGCAAGAACGTCGTGGCGGTTCGTGTCCTGAAGACCAAGCCGCAAGGCGGATTTCTCGGCAAGCCCGAAGAGTTGCGGCTCGAACTGGGAGACAAGACGAGCATTGCTCTCGCCGGCAAATGGAAAGGCCAACTAAGTGTCGATGCCCGCCCGCCGCATCCGTTGCCGATTGGGTACGAGAACTGGCCCGTGATGCCGTCCGTGCTTTATGAAGGGATGCTGGCTCCCCTTGCTCCTCTTTCGATCACGGGTGCGCTCTGGTACCAGGGTGAGCAGAACTCAGAACGCGGATTCCAATACCGCAGAATCCTTCCCGCTATGATTGCAGATTGGCGAAAGCTCTTCGAACAGGGCGACTTTCCTTTCTACATTGTCAGCCTGCCGACCTTCCGGCAGCGCAGTGCGACACCCATCGACGACACGTGGGCAGAAACGCGGGAGTCGCAGGCCCTCACAGCCGCCAGCGTTTCCAATTCGTGTCTGGCAGTGACGATCGACACAGGCGATCCCGACAATCTCCATCCCAAGGATAAGCGGCCCGTAGGGGAGCGCCTCGCCCTATGCGCATTGGCAAAACACTATGGCAAGAAGGTTGTTTATTCCGGCCCAACGCTCGCTTCCGTCGAACGCCTTCCCGGCTCGATTCGATTGCACTTTGCACACACGGATGGCGGCTTGGTCGTAAAGGGTGCCAAGTTGGAAGAGTTCACGATCGCTGGAGAGGACCGGAAATGGTATTGGGCCGACGCACGCATCGAGGGAGACACCGTCGTTGTCTCATCCTCTTCGGTACCGAATCCCAAAGAGGTGCGCTATGCCTGGCAGTCGAATCCGGCTGCAACCCTCTTCAACGGAGCTGGATTGCCAGGCGGCCCGTTCCGGACCGATACATGGCCGGGCATAACTGAGGGCCAAAGACCTTACTAAACAGTAGTAATCCGCGGCATGTCCAACGCAGGTGAGGGAGGCGGTATTCCACATCAACGCGTGCCCTTGCTCGACAAGAGCAACGGAATTGCAACATCGGTCCTCGACTTGCGAACGTCCGCGCCGCTACTCCGGCAACGTCCTGGTTCCTTTCACTTGAAACGTTCCCGAGACCGACGGTGCTTCGGTGTTCGGCTGGCCACCCCCAATCGAGACAGAATACTTGCCTTCCGCAACGATCGGTTCACCCGCTTCGCTGACCATATTCAAGTCGCGATCTCTCAGTTCGAAGTGGACCGTCTGCGATTCGCCGGGCGTCAGATGAACGCGCTTGAATCCACGCAGCGCGCGCAATGGCGCGCCCGCCACGTTCGGGAATGCGAGATATAGCTGCGCTACCTCATCTCCTTCTCGTTTGCCGGTGTTGGTAACCTTCACTTCCGCGGTGAGAGGATCGCCCGCCTCGATTGCGCTCTTCGGAAGACTCAGAGAGCTGTAGGAGAACGTCGTGTAGCTCAGGCCGTATCCAAACGGATAAAGCGGCTTGCCTTCGAAATAGCGATAAGTACGCCCCTTCATTGCGTAATCTTCGAACGGCGGCAACTGTCCGACACCGGTGTAGAACGTAACTGGAAGGCGCCCGGCAGGATTGTTTTTGCCGGAAAGAGTCTCCGCGATTGCCGCGCCGCCTTCCTCGCCCGCGTACCAGGACTCGAGAATCGCATTGGCGTGTTCCGCGGCCCAGTTCACGGCGAGCGCGCTGCCGTTGGCGAGCACGAGAACGACAGGCTTTCCAGTCGCAGCCACAGCTTCGAGCAACTCCTCTTCGGGTTTCGGCAGATCGATACTTGTGCGGTCGCCACCCTTGAACCCTTCCTCGCTGACCGGCATTTCTTCGCCTTCGAGTTCGCTGGTGATTCCCAACACTGCTATGACAACGTCCGCGGCTCTTGCCGCGGCAATCGCTTCAGGGCTGGGCTTGGGATCGTACTTCGACCAGATCAGCTGCGCCCGTATCGGGCCCGACTTCACTTGCGAGTACTCCATCTTGAGCGAGACCTTCTTACCCTGCTCGAGATGAACGTGCCCGACTTTTGCCTGCCCCGCGTCGTCGGCACCGGCCCATCCCTGCGCGACGGGGTTTCCATCCAACACGACTTTCGCGAACCCCGCTTGAAAGCGCACGCCGATCCTGTAGTCTCCTGTCTCGGTGGACGTAAGAAAGCCATTCCACTCAGCCCGCATCGGATACTTGCCCGTGGCCTCATGGGGGACGTCTTCCGCCTTCAAGTCAACGGTGGTTGCGTCGCGGGTGGCGAGAATGGTCGGCTTTCCGTCAAATATCTCCCCAGTAGCAAACTCCAGCTTGAGGCCCGGCTGCCCTTCGCTCGTGGTGAACGCCGACGCGGGAACTGCGTCGCCGTCGTTGCGCAGGAATTGCGTCCCCGGGACAAAGTTGATCTGCGCCTCAGGAAATTCCGCCTTAAGGCCCTCCAGCACCGAAACCGTGTGCGTCGGAACTCCGTTGTAGTTTCCGAGCAGGTATTTGGTCTGATCTGCGAGCGGCCCAATCAACGCGATTTTGAGAGGTCCTGGCTTCAGAGGAAGCGTGCCGTCATTCTTGAGCAGCACCATCGATTCATTGGCGAGAGCACGCGCCATCGTGCGATGTTCAGCAGTATCGAGTTCTTTTTCGTCAATCTGCGAATAGGGAACCACCTCCGGCGGGTCGAACATCCCCAGCTTCATTCTCGCCGTGAATAGACGAACAAGTGCCGTGTCAATGTCGCTTTCTTTCAAGAATCCTTGCTTATAGGCATCGAGGTAGGGCTTGTAGTCGTGATCGTCTCTTACTTTTGCGAAGTCAACGCACTCGTTATCCATGCCGCGTTGCACGGCCAGCGCGGAAGCTTCAGGCTGGGTCTTGGTGAAGTGATGGTCCCGGAAGATGTTGTTGACTGCGTCGCAATCCGAAACTACATAGCCCTGAAAACCCCACTTGCCGCGCAGCTGGTCCTGCAGCAGAAACTCGTTTACGCAGGCCGGCTGCCCATTAATGCTGTTATAGGCGCACATCACCGAGCCGGCCTTCCCCTCCGTCACCGTCGCACGGAACGCCGGCAGGTAGGTATCCACTTCGTCATGCTTGCTGACTTTCACGTCGGCCCTGTGGCGCGTCGGCTCGGGGCCGCTGTGTACGGCGTAGTGTTTGGGAGTCGAAATGACACGATAGTATTTCGGATCGTCGCCTTGCATGCCGGTGACAAACGCCACGCCCATGCGCGCCGTCAGAAATGGATCTTCGCCGTAAGTTTCCTGACCGCGTCCCCAGCGGGGATCGCGAAAGATATTGATGTTCGGCGCCCAGAAGTCCAGTCCTTCAAAGATGTCGCTGTGCCCATCGCGCATACCTCGAACGTAACTGGCGCGCCCTTCGATGCCGATCACAATGGCCATACGGTGGATCGCATCGGTGTCAAAGGTCGCGGCCAGGCCAACCGGCTCGGGAAACTCGGTGGTTCCATCCCGAGCCACACCATGCAGCGACTCGCTCCACCAGTCGTAGTCCGGCACATTCAACCGCGGAACGGCGCGCGACTGGTTTACGAGTTGGGATACCTTCTCTTGCACGGTCATGCGATGAACCAGGTCCGCCGCCCGCTGCTGTGGCGACAAGGTTGGGTTCAAATATGCAGGTTGCGCGGCGTTTTGCGCGTGCAGGCCGCTGACGGCTAAAACGATGACAATCGAAATCAGAACTCGCGATGTGGGTGTCTTCATATCTTCTCCGATAATGTGGCCCAAAGAATTAGTAGATGGGAAAGTTCGTTCCATCAGGAATTGCTCTCATGAATCTCGTGGTACACGGAATACCGCTCATGCACAATGCTCGACAAAGGTACAAACGTTGCGGCTTGATTTTGTGACACTGCGCGGAACGTGAGCTTTCCGGCCGCCGGTTTGAGCCAACTCGCCGGGTCGTCGAGCTTGCCATTGAATTGCAGCATGGGCGAGGGCTCTTGCTTTTCTTCCGATGTAAAGTGCCGATACCACTTCTCCCGTGGTTCTTCTTCGAAGCGTGCGGCCAATACCAGGGGGCCGTACATCGCCGCCTGAAGGCTTTCCTTGTCGGGCATCGGCACCGCGTGCACGGACATTGGAAGGCTCAATTCAATGCGATCTCCGTTCTTCCAAGGCCCACGCAGAACGAGGTAGCTGCCGGGATCAGCAAAAGCCGGTACCGGACGCCCATTCACTTTCACGCTCCCGTTTTTCGCCCAGTACGGAACCCGCAATTTCAGATCAACGTCGACAGGTTTCGCCGCCGAGACAAGCAGAGTGGTTCCCTGTTCTTCTGGGAAAGAGGTTTGCTGCGTAACGCGGATGCCTTTTTCCGGCCAGTTCACATCGGAAGCGATGTAGAGGTTGACGAAAATGGAGCCCTCGTCATGGAAGTAGATGGCGTCGGCCAGTTTGGCAAACTCCTCCGCGCCCGTACCGTTGCAGCACCAGAAGGAGTCGAACGGCTTGGCGTAGATCTTGGAGTAACCGTTTCCGAGCGGCAGGTAGTAGACGGTTGTGCCGGTTTCGGGATCGATGGTTCCCATGCGGTGGTTGAACAGCACACGTTCGTAGTAGTCCATGTACTGCGCTCGCGGCGACCAGGCAAACAGGTGCCGCGTCAGCTTCATCATGTTGTAGACGCAGCAATCTTCGGCTGTGTGCGGACTGAGTTGCGTTGAGAACACGCCGGGGTCCGATCTCCAAAGCTCGAAATTGCTGGTGCCACCTGTGCAGTACGAGCGTTCGCTGGTAACTTCGTTCCAGAAGTAATCGGCAATGTTCCAATAGCGCTTGTCCCCGGTGAGTTCGTACAACCGGGCAGCAGCGATCACCTGCGGAACGTGCGTGTTCACGTGCAGGCCCCTGAGTTCGTCGCGGTGCGCCGCAAGCGGATCGAAAAAACCTTTCTTGTCGAAGCGCTTTGCCAGGTTCAGATACTCGGCTTTTCCCGTCACTCCATAAAGGTTGGCGAGCACTTCTCCCATCCCGCCGTACTCCACCAGAAGCACGCGCTGCATTTGTTGTTCGCTCAGCGGATCGGACCAACTCCGCACCCATCCTGCGATCTTCTCGACCGTGTCCAATGCCTGTTCGTTACCGGCCAGCGTGTACATGTCGAGATGCCCGGCCATGACTTTGTGGATGGTGTAGAACGGGGCCCATACGTTCACTCCATCACGAAGGCGATCGAACAATTCCTGAGGGAACGCGCTGAGATAGCCGTTCTTGTGTTGAGCCTGGCACTTAGCCAGTTCGGCAACCATGAGATCGCCATTACTCTTTAGATCTTCGTCTCCCGAACTGGCAAATGCCAGCGCGCAAGCCGAAAGGTAATGCCCGCCGGCGAAGTGGCCGCGCAGTTCGCAATCGGGCTTTTCCCAATCACCCAACGGCTCCGCGGAAGATGGCAGACCGGCAGCGAGGCGAAACGTATGAAGCAGGCGATCGGGAGGGAGCGTCTTCAAATATTTCCGGTTAGCTTCCGCAGCCGCGCTGAATGCGCCCGGTAGAAGTCTCACGTTCTTCATCGGGAATGCACTTGCCTGTGGCACCACGACCTCGTGGCACGCGGCTTTGGATGTGGCAGCGGGACTGGCGCCGCAGCTTTGGTTTTCCAACGCAAAGGCGGGCATACGAAGCACCGCGCCCGCACCAAGGGCGACGGTGGTCGCGACGAACTCACGGCGGCTAACGGTTTTCATGACGATCTCCTTTGAGACGAGGCATTCTGTTTCCGCGCTGGAGAACTACTGCACTGCAAACGAATAGATGTTCACACTAAATGGAGGAACGGTCATCGCATTGGGCGTCGACGTGAGTTCTTGCTCCTGTACCTCAACTCCCGGCTTTTGTCCGACGGTGATGGTGGCTTCCACACTTGACGGAGCCATGCACCACAGATGACCCTGGCTCGCGAGCTTTACGCCATTGATCGCGAGTTTCAACTGCTGTTCGGAATCCGACGGATTCAGCACGGCGAACGTGAGCGTCTTGCGATCGTCACTGAAAGCAGCGCTGACGTCCAGTGGGTAAGTGTCGCTTCCCGGATTGACTGCGGGTTGTTCGCCGCCGGCAGGATAAATCGGCTTGGGCTGTGGCGAATCTCCGGAAACCTGCACCGGAATCGTACCGAAATGTTCGCGATACATCTTAAACAGAAGACCGGTCGGATTCAGAACCGCGTCGGTGCGGTCTTCGCTGATCATTGCGGTTGCAAATGTGAATGAGCCTAACTGGTACAGATCAGAATGGCGGAACATCTCGTGAAAAGCCCAGGCGTAGGCCGGAACCACCTTGTAGGAATTCGGCGGAGCACCGATATACGCCCATTCGTCGAGACTGATCGGCACCGGTTTTGCTCTGAGTTCAGGGATGCGCTTCAAGTACTCCTGATAGTGTTCGTATTTCGACCGAACCTGTGTGGCTGGCGCTCGCTCCCACTCGATCAGGCTCTGTGGACCGGTATCCACTTTTTCGCCCGTCTGAAGGTCGGTTCGCTTTCCGCTGGTGGAATAATAATGCTCGCTGATCATATCCATATTGTCGAGACAATGAGCGAGCAAGTTGCCGCTCCAGTCTCCCGGGGAGAGGTAGTCAGGGACGATTTGGCCGTTCAGGCGCTTCGCCTGCTTGGAGCCGGTCATGGCGTCCGGCATTGCACCGGCGCCGATCAGCTTGATCGTGGGATCAACTTTTCGCATCGCCTTCGCGAACATATTATGCTTCAGTTCCCATTGCGCGACGGGCATGAAGCCTAACTGCCATTCGCCCCAAGGTTCGTTGCCGACGCCCCAGAACTTGATGTGATATGGCTGCGGATGACCGTTCGCCGCACGCAACTTTCCCAACGGCGTGGTCACCGCACCATTCGCATACTCGACCAGTTGCGCTGCCGACCATTCGTCGCCAAAGCCGCCATTGACAGTCACGTAAGGTTCGACATCCAGAAGACGGCAAAGCGTCATGAACTCATCGGTCCCGACGTCGTTCGGCTGAACCGCGTGCCAGACCGGATCCATGATCGGCGGACGCTTGTCTGGATCGCCGATCGCATCGCGCCACTCGTGTCCGGAAACAAAGTTGCCCCCAGGCCAGCGATACACGCCGGAATGCAGTTGCTTCAGCGCGGCGATGACTTCCGCGCGAAAGCCTTGGACGTTGTCGGCCGGCATTAACGAGACGGCTCCGACATGAAATGCACCCGTGCCTGACCCAACAATCTCAAATCGCGCATCATCGCTATCGCCTTCTACTCGGAACGTTAGCGGGAACTTGCGATATTCCGGCCCGACTTTGTTAATGACAACCGTCTGGCGGTCAGTCGCGGCATTGCCCCAGATGAGACTCACCTGCACCGTTGTGCCAGGTGTTCCTGCAAGAACAACGCGTCCCGCGTACGATTTGCCTTTGCGCACGGCCAGCCCGGCTTGCTGGATTCCGTGAGCCTCGCTGGAACTCAGGTTCACCATCGGCGTGTGCTCTCCAACATAAGGACGATCCGTGTTCATCGTCACGAATTCGTCCGCGCCGATCGGCATCCAATGGCGCAACGCGGTGCGTCTCCAGGTTGGTCCGGATGGTTCGGCGGGCGGGTGCGAGTTGATCGGAAAATAAAACTTGCGGTCGTCCAACATCTCGGCCCAAATATTGTTGTTCACGATTCCGCCAATATGCTCGAGAAACTGGCCGTAGATGTAATTCGAGATCGGAGCGCCAGTTTTGGACGCGTCGATAGTCGCCTGGATGGGCTGAATTTGAGCAGAAGACAGAGTTGTGAATAGCAATGCCAAGAGAATTAGGATTGGATTCTCAGCTTTCCAATTCACAGTCGGAAACCTCCAGTCACAAACGACGAGCAAACGCTTACTCGAGTAAGCTAGACGAAACGCAAAGTAAACGGTTCGACGCCTTGCCATCTGGTGTTCCTAGAAGAGCCTCGGTGCAAAGTCCTTGAGATCGCGACGCCAGGTCTGCCACTCGTGATCTGTACCAGGTGATTCGTAGAACACATGCTGAATCTTCGCTTCATCGAGTGAGGCATGCAGTCTTTGGAGACCCGCGCGCATTCTCTCGGGTTCTGCCGTTCCGACGCCGAGCCAGAGCAAGTGCACTTTCTTGGAAAATGCGGCCGGGTCGGCAAATACGCCGTTGTAATCGGTCTTGGGATCCAGTTTCCGGTCTCCAAGCACGAGCATCCCGCCCGCTCCACTGAATCCGCCAATGTAAGAGAAAAGATCGAGATGATTCAGTGTGATCTGGAACGTCTGCATTCCTCCCATCGAAAGACCAGCCATGGCACGATGATCGCGATCCGAAAGGGTTCGGAAAGTCGAATCAATGTAGGGGATGAGGGCCTGCGTCACGTCATCTTCGAACGCCGAAGCCATGTCCTGCATCGCCTTCAACATTTCAGGAGAACCGAATGGCTTTCCAGTCAAATCCGGCGGAGCCTGGCCGGCACGCCGGGCGTAGCCATAGGCCATGACGATCATCATGGGCTTGCAGGTTCCAGCCGCGATCAGATTGTCGAGAATGAAGTTCGCGCGACCTTGCCGGATCCATCCTGTCTCATCCTCTCCGGCACCATGCTGGAGATAGAGCACTGGATAGTGCACCTTGGTCTGGGCGTCATAGTTGGGCGGCAGATAGACGAGCGCGTGCCGCCACGTTCCCGTCACCTTCGAGTTGTACCAAACCTCACGCACTTGCCCGTGGGGCACATCTTGAATCGAATAATAGGTCGAACCCGGCTCAGGAACCTCCACTGCACTCGCGTACTTGCTTCCGCCAAAAAACGCATGACTGTTGGTGTCGCTGACTTCCGCACCATCAATGATCAATGTGTAATAGTGCAGGCCGGGAACAAGCGGAGTTGTGGTAACAGTCCAGAATCCATCCGGCTGCTTCTCCATGTCCACTTTCGGTCCACTCCAGAAATTCAACTTGACCTTTGTGGCGTCGGAAGCTTTCACGCGGATCTGAACTCTCCCGCTGCTATCAACTCGGGGATACTCTGCGCCCCAGACATTCGTCGTAGCGGGCTGAAACCCGCCTGACTCCTGTGCCCAACAAAAACTCGATGACAAGAAGATCAGTATTGCGAATCGCCGCATGTGTTTTCTCCTTCGTTGACATTGAATGTCAACCATAGCGCCGGCGGGCGATAAGCCTACCCTTAGCTTCAGACTTGCAGCTCGCCGGATCCGGCTGGCGTTACTGCTCGACTGAGACAACGGTCACAGACTTAGGCTCCAGCTTCAGAGCCAGCTTGCCGCCTTGCACTTTCGCTGAAACAGCTTTCGGCACCACGGTATTGGGTGCGTCAAACGTGTTGACGCTGTCCACCTTCGGAGCGGTCAGAGTTTCTCCGGCTGCTGATTTGGGTGTGATACCGGCCAGACTCGCCTCGATTTCGACCGGCTGATTCGGATCAAGATTCGTAATTTCCAGCCAAAGCTTGCCGTTCGCATCCTTTGCCGCGATCGCGTCCACGCGCGGCAAGGCGACGTCCCCATGCGTGTACCAACCGGCGTCGAAAGTCACCGGCACGAACGTGGCGTCCTGAAACGGTACATACAGCTTGAAAACGTAGTAGGTCGGAGTCAGTACCATCTTCTCTTTGTCCGTGATGATCATTGCCTGCAGGACATTGATCATCTGCGCGATGTTGGCCCCACGTACGCGGTCGGCATGGCGGGCAAAGATGTTCAGGTTCAGGGCCGCGAGGATGGCGTCACGCAGGCTGTTCTGCTGGACCAGGAACCCCGGGTTGCTGCCCGGTAACGGCGCGTACCAGCCGCCCCATTCGTCCACAACCAGGGCGATCTTCTTTTCCGGGTCGTACTTGTCCATGATTGCCGAGTGCTTGCTGATAAGGCCCTCCATCTCCAAAGTGAACTTGAGGATTTGACCGTACTCGGTTTCACCAAACCCCACGGACGCATAGGAAGGTGGCCAGTGCCCCACCGTGTAGTTGTGCATGGAAAGACCATTGATGTCCCAACTCCACGTGTGCTGCTGATAGGCCTTCATGACGGTTTCCGTCCAATCGGTCCATCGCGGGCCGTCGCCGCCCGGACCCACGGCGATCTTCAGCATCTGCTGCTTGTCCTGTTGCGCGGGATTGAAGTTCCTGACGAAGCGACTGTAGATCTTCATCTGGCTAACGTAGTAGTCGGGCGTCATGTTGCCGCCGCAATCCCAGCTTTCGTTACCGATGCCGAGAAGGGCGACTTTATAAGGATCTGGATGTCCGTTGGCGGCACGTTCTTTCTCCAGCGCCGTCGGCGCTGCGGCCGTCATATATTCCAGCCACTCGGCCGCCTCCTGGGCAGTGCCGGAGCCGACATTGACGGAGACATACGCTTCCGCCCCGATCTGATCGATGAAGTCCATGAACTCATGCGTTCCAAACGTGTTCGCCTCAGTCACTCCGCCCCAGTTGGGGTTGAGAGTCACTGATCGTTGAGGGCCAATGCTCTTGCGCCAGTGATATTCATCGGCGAAGCAGCCACCGGGCCAACGAACGTTCGGCACCTTGATCGCTTTCAGAGCGCCAACAACATCATTGCGAATCCCACGCGTATTCTGGATCTTGGAATCTGGCCCGACCCAAATGCCTTCATAAACGCCGTGTCCCAGATGCTCGGCGAACTGCCCGAAAATGTTGCGGTCGATCTTCGCACCGGTCTTGGATGCGTCAATCGACAATTCGACTTTCTGTGCAGCCATTATTGGCGCAGTGATAGCCATAACGATCAGCGTGAAGCCAACAAGAAGTGAACGCATAAAAATCGATGTCCTTTGATGTGGAAGTAGAAATGTCAGGGAGAAACGACGAACGAATAAAGAGGATTGTGCTAGAGATACTCTTCTCGCCGGGAGAATATCGACTTGACCCTTCGGGGAATGGACTGTGGATTGAAATCTATGAGCGAGTGTAAGAGCCATCCATTTTTCTCTCTTCTTCGCAGACTTGGTGCCGACCAGTTTCTCTGTAGACAAGGACATGATAGCTCAAGCACTCTCGAAGCAGTGCTCTCAGTCGGCGCGTTTCTGTCTGGAGTTTGGAACAAAGCACTCTGGCGCGTTAGGCCGCCGAAAAAGGCCCGGCAGGTGGTACCTGACGCGCGGAGACTTGCATTCTCTCCACACGTTGCTTCAATGGGAAGTCTGTCTGAGTGAAGCTTGTGCGAATGCAGGAGAAGATTGCGGTGGAGAAAGGCGTGGTGGCGCTGGAAAGGCGGATGCCTGATTCGGCGATCAAGTCTTTCCCCACATCTTGGGGAACGACAAAGCCTGCATTCTTCGCGGAGTCAATTTCAGTGAACCACCATCACTGGACAGTGCGCATATCTCAAAGCTCGCTCGGACACTGAGCCCAGCATCATCCGTGAAATCATGGATCGCCCGCGTCGTCCCAAAATAATGAGATCAATGCCGTCCACTTCTGCCCGGTGAATGATTTGTTCTGCCGGATGACCCACCGCCATGTCGGTGTTCACGTGGAGGTCGCGCCCGCGGGCCTTTTCCATGAGCTTTTTGAATCCCTCTTCAAAGTGTTCCTTCGCGTCGTCCAGTACGGCTTCTAATTCGACCGAAGTCGACGGTTCAGGGGGCCGTGCAACCGCAAAGATCAGTACCGTCGCATCCAGACACTCTGCCAACGAGAAGGCCACATCCACCGCTTTTTCTGACTGTGGAGACCCGTCGTAGCCCACGAGCAGCTTCCGAAAATACGCGTTCTGTCGTTTTCCCGTCATGCTCCCTCCTTGTTTGCGTTTTCGCTTGCAGGTTGAGGTAACGTCGACTTTTCCTTTGCTTTAGGTGCCAGCAAGTGCCTCGGCATGAACCATGCGTTGGCGATCATAGTGGGGACCACGGCACTCCCAATCACCGTGGCGACCAAATACGAATACTGCGTCTGGGTGATGACACCGTGATTCAGGCCGAACAGCGCGGAAATAGTTCCAAACGTGAGTCCGGTAGACATCATCAGCGTGAAGTACAGTCCCTCTTCCTTCTTATAGTCAAATGCTTTCACGGTGGGGTACAGCGGAATCACTTTCGACAGCATCTTGGCGAAGAACAACGCAACAAATACAAGCGGTGCCGCGATTAAAGCAGGCACGGAGACAAACGATCCCGCCCGAATGAAGTAAAACGGTGTGAGCAGTCCGAACGTCAGAGTACGAAGTCGCCGGATAAGAATGTGATCCTTGCCCACGCTGCCAGCCAGCACCATTCCAATGATGTAGGCCGGCAAGACTGCTTCGCTGCCGGACCAGACGGCCAACCCTCCCATTGCGAACAGCAGGAAGAGCAAGTATTTGGCTTCCAGTTCGGAAACACGCCCTCCATATTTTTTAAAGAAGCGCGGCGTCACAAAAGGAAGGACAGTGAAGACAACCACGCTGACGACCACGAAAATGAGCGTCTTGATCGTAAACGGCGAGAAGATCATTCCCAGAGCAATCACGGTTCCGAGATCGTTGATGAAGCAGGCGGCCAGCACCGCCTTTCCGAAATCCGTAACGTTAAAACCCAGCTCCAACATCACGGCGTAGACCACTGCCACGGAAGTAGTCGAAAGGGCGACGCCCGCCAGCCAGCTCGATCGTCCGGACCAATGCAGGATGTAGCGGGCAACTGCCGTGCAGCCCAGAAACGGACCGAAAAAACCGACAAGCCCGACGACGGTGGCTTCTTTCCATTTCGTCCGGAAGATCTGGGGATCGAGCTCGGCCCCGGCCAGAAACGTAAGCACAATGGCGCCCGTGCCGGCGAGAAAGCTAATCCAACTTGTTTTCCCTCCGAGTTCGGCGTGCACGAAAAGAGCACCGATCACCAACTGGGCCACAGTGCCGACGACAATTTCACTCAGGGCAGTGGAGATCCGGAACCAGATGGCAACCAGCGTCGCGATCAAGGCGAGGCCGACCCAAACAGCGGCCAATACCCACATATTCTCCATGAAGCGCCACCTCGACTAGTTTTTGCGGATCGTTGCCGGCACTATGATTCCGTGACAAAACAATCCGCTTGTCAGGAGTCATCAGCTGTTCCGGCTCAAGAATTGGGACAGCGGTTGGCGGTGAACTCCTTCACCGTGGTTAACAGTTTAAGTACAGCAAAAAGTGGCTGCCGAAGTCAACGCCATTCATCACACAGGTCGGGTCAATGGATGTCGAGCAATCCGAGCATGAGAACCACCGACCTCCTGGGCCATGCGATCTGACTCACCTTTCGGTGAGAGTTGGACCGTACCTTCACCCACGAGTCGAGACACCTGAAAGCTTACCGCGTCAGTGTTCAATGGTGACTGGCCCACTTGGTCTGCAGACTCGGCGGCCGCATTAACGTCTGCATCACCACGCAATACTGTTCTGTTTTCTCCTGCAATACGTGCAGTTGCTCCGGTGTTGCCTCAGGCGCAGCAACAGCAAAATGAAGATGAATACTCTCAAAACCTACCGGGACGTCTTTTGATATGCCGAGGGTACCTCGGAGATCCAAGTCTCCCTCCACCGTGACCTCAATGCGTTCCGTCGGTATGCCCATAGCGGCTGCCACCATCTGGCAGGTAATCTGCGCACAAGCAGCCAAAGCCCCAAGCAAAAGGTCACCGGAACAAGCGCCGGCACCAGCGCCTCCGACTCCCTTGTGGGCCTCGGCCTTGTAGATGGCACGTCCGATGTCGATGGAGCATGCCACCGGTACATCCGTCTGCCCACCCTTCGCCCGAATTGTGATTTTTGAGGAATTTGGGTCATTGCGGTATTGGTCTTTCAACGGCTTCTGAAGGGATCGAACATCCATGGCAGCCTCTTTCCTATGTTCCTGGCATTTTCGCTAACCGGGGCAGCTTCGGCCAGGCCTCTTGAAGCTGCTCTATCTGCATGCTAGCATCTGTGCACACCAGGGGAATGCTCATGCCGAAATACGTCATCGAACGAGAAATCCCGGGAGCTGGAAATCTAACCGACGCCCAATTGCGGGAAGTCTCCCAAAAGTCGGTCAACGTTTTGAAGGGAATGGGTCCCGAAATCCAGTGGCTCCATAGCTACGTCACTGGCGACAAGATCTATTGCGTCTACCTCGCCCCCGACGAAGCCACCATCCATGAACACGCCAAGCGCGTAGGCCTTCCTGCCAATCGCATCTCCGCTGTTCGCCGACTTCTCGATCCCTCAAGCGCTGAGTAAGTACTGGCTGAACCTTCCTCCCGATTTCGGGGCCTCGTGGGCTAAGACGGGGGCGAGAGATCCTCTGGCATCAGCACCTCTTCAATAGCGCTCTCAACTGGCAAAGCCCAACCTTCTAACCAGGCCGTCGCGCCCACCTTGTTGGTCAATGCCTGGCGTGCTGCGTGCAAACTCGTCTCCAGTTTGGCCTGTTCCGCAGGCGTGAGCGGAGCGCCGATATTTTTGCGTAGCGCAGCGGCCGCGCCCGCCAGTCGCAGCGAACGCTCTGCTTCGAGTTGAGCGGCCGCTAAGCACGCGAAATGTTCCAGCAAGCGGGCAATTCCACGTCTGTGATCCAGTTCCTGGAAAACTTTTATGCTTCCCCGGTACATGGAGCGCGCCGTAGAATAATCACTCTTTTCCCTCGCTAAGTTACCCAGATCGGCGAGCGTTCCAGCAATTCCCCAACGGTCATTGACTTCCCGAAACATTGCCAGGCCCTGTTCGTACAATTTCCGCGCAGCGGCGGAGTCACCCTGATCGTGTGCGACATCCCCTTGGTAGTTTAGCGACCAAGCGACGCCCGTCCGATCTCCTAGTCCCCGGAAGATCGAAAGGCACTCCACGTATAGTTCGCGCGCGCGGCCATATTCTCCCTGTAATTTGACGACATTCGCCAAGTTACTGAGAGCACGGGCAATGGCCTTCTGGTCGCCCAATTCTCGCCACAGCCCAAGACTCGCTTCGAATAGGATGTGCGCAACTTCGAGGTCACCGCGGTCGCGAGCAAAGACCGCCAACGCATTTAGAGAAACGGCGACACCGGTTTTGTCTCCGAGTGCTTGCGCGATATCTTGACTTTCGTTGATAAGTGCAGCCGCCGAGGCGTAATCCCCCTGTTCCCCGGCAAGCACACCCGCTGCAAAAAGGGCGCGCATGCGCAGCTTCGTGGTAGCTCCCGCTTCTGGCAACTTCAGCAGCCTGTCCAATCTGTCCCGGCCTTCGGCCAGATATTCGCGAACCTCCCAAAAGCGAAACAGAGCCGTGCCAAGACGCAACCCCCACTCCGCATTTCCGGTTTCAGTCAACCACTCCAGGCCCGCGCGGAAATTGTCATGTTCGAGCTCCATCAGTTCCAGCCACCCCGCTCCTTGCGATTCGCTCGACTCCGTGGCATTTTCTTCTGCCAACACCAGGTAGTAAGCGGCGTGGGCGCGCTTCGTCAAGGCTGCCTCCCCACTTACTTCCAGCTTTTCGAGAGCGTACTCGCGAAGTGTTTCCAGCATCACGAACCGAGATTCACCCTTCCCTCGCTCGACTTGCTGCACCAGGCTTTTGTCCACCATGGATGCCATGCCATCGAGCAGGTCCAGATCGAGATTGCCCTTGGTGTCGCATACGGCTTCCACGCTTTCCAGATTGCATCCGCCCACGAACACCGATAATCGTCGGAAAAGCTTCTGCTCGGCAGCGCTCAGCAGATCGTATCCCCAATCGATGGCCGCGCGAAGCGTCTGCTGCCGCTGCGGCAGATCCCGTGAGCCCCCCGTCAATAGCTGCAACCGGCTCGCCAGGCGCGTCAACATGGAAGACGGCGAAAGAACTTTGACGCGGGCGGCGGCGAGCTCGATCGCCAGAGGCAAACCGTCCAATCGGGCGCAAATCTCGGCGACGGCAGAAGCGTTTTCTCGATTAAGTTCAAAATCTGGCCTGGCCGCGGTGGCGCGTTGTACGAACAGCGCGACCGCGGGGCACTGCGACAGCACCTCCACTGAAGGCATGGACCGTGAATCCGGCAGCGTTAGCGGTGGCAATGGAAATTCATGTTCTCCGTACAGGTGCAACGCCGCGCGACTCGTTACCAGAATTTTGAGATTGGGCCCCGCGGCTAAGATCTCTGCCACGGTAGGTACCGCTTGAACCAGGTGCTCGAAATTGTCCAGCAGCAGCAGCACAGGTGCCCGCAATGAATCCTGTAAATTCCTCTTGAGTATTTCGAGCGGTGACTGCCCTCCTGCCTCCCGGATCCCTAATGCCTGCGCGATCACGGAAGCGACCAAGTCCGGGTCGCTCAACGCAGAGAGTGGAACAAAGTGAGTGCCCCCGGGAAAGTGTTCGACAAGACCCCTGGCAACCTGCGTCGCGAGCCGCGTCTTGCCGATCCCGCCCGGGCCCGTGACCGTCACCAGGCGCACTTCCTGACGCAGCAGAAGTTCTTTGGCGGCGGCTACTTCTTTCTCCCGCCCCACGAAACCAGTCTGCTGCACAGGAAGATTGGTCGGGCGGGCTTCCGCCTGCTTAATTGGATTCTCTGAGAACCGATCCCGTATGGCTGCGAGTTCCCTGGCGAGTTCTCGCGTAGAGCCGTAGCGCTTCTCGGGCTCCTTCGCCAGGCATCTTTCGACAACCCAACACAGCGGAGCCGGAGCGTCGCGGTTTTGCGTTGCGATCGGTTCGGCCGGCTCACGGAGAACGGCCACAAGTGTCTCCGCTGCCGTGCTTCTCTGAAAGGCCCGCTTTCCCGTTACCATCTCGTAGATCACCAAGCCGAGCGAGAACTGGTCTGACCGGAAATCCTGCCCATCCCCACTGACCTGCTCCGGTGCCATGTATCCCACCGTCCCTAGAACCAGACCTGCTGGAGTGTGCGAGGTGGACAAGTTGTACATATCCGACCGGCCTCCGCCGGATGATGCGAGCTTAGCGAGGCCAAAGTCGAGAATTTTAACGAAGCCGTCGTGCGAGACCATTAGATTCTCGGGCTTCAAGTCTCGGTGAGTGATGCCCGCTTCATGAGCCTTGGTCAGCCCTTCAGCAATCTGGACCGCGATTTCAATTGCCTTTCGCATCGGCAGCAAGCTGGAGCCGAGTAGCTCGCGCAGTGTTTTGCCCTCCACAAGTTCCATCGCGATGTAGTGACAGGAACGGTCTTGTCCGAGTTCGTAGATGGTCACTATATTGGGGTGGTTGAGGGCAGACGCCGAGCGTGCTTCTCGCTCGAAGCGGTGCAACCGCTCACGGTCTGCAGAGAACGCGGCGGGTAGAATCTTGATCGCAACAATGCGGTCCAGGCGTGCGTCTCGCGCCCGATATACCTCGCCCATCCCTCCGGCACCCAGCAACTCGATAAGCTGATACGGTCCGAGCTTAGTACCAGAAGAAAGGGCGCCCTGCGGGGTCAGCTGTAGAACTTCTGACGCGTCTGCGCCCAGGAATGAGCTCCCGGCCTCTTCATAAGAGGCGATCAAAGACTCCAGTTCGCGACGCAGATCGGCATCCGCTCCACACGCTGCGCCAAGGTAGGCTTGCCGCTCCTGTGGCGCCAGACGCAGAGCTTGCTCCAGAATTTCTTTGGTCCGTTCCCATTGTCCCGTACTCATGTTCGGGGGCTCCGGGAAATCTCCCTATGGAGCCAGGCTCGGGCCGCAGTCCAGTCGCGTTGTACAGTCGCAGTAGCGATCCCCATCACCTCAGAGGTTTCCTCCAACGAAAGGCCGGCAAAAAAACGCAGCTCCACTACACGGCTCTGCCGCGGGTCGACCTCAGCAAGGGCATTGAGGGCATCATCGAGCGCGACAACATCGACGTTTTTGCGCTGGGGTAAAGCTACGGCATCGTCCAGCGCGAGCGTGCAGACGCCGCTGCCACGTTTGGAGGCTCGATGGCGGCGAGCGTAGTCCACCAGGATCTGGCGCATGAGTTGCGCTGCGATTGCGAAGAAATGCGCGCGGCTCTCCCACTTCGGTAGATTCTGCCCAACCAGCCGAAGATAAGCCTCATTCACTAGCGCTGCGCTCTGCAGAGTGTGGTGCGGACGTTCATTCCTCAGGTGGTGGTGGGCCAGACGGCGCAGTTCGTCGTAGACCAAGGGCAGCAGCGCGTCTGAGGCACTGCGTTCGCCAGCGCGCCAGCCCTGCAACAGTTTTGTGACCTCACTCGGAGCTTCATGCGCCACCAAATTCGCCCCTAGCGCGTGGGAAGCGCTGGCTGTGTAGCCTATCTCTTCCCGTTTCGCATGTCAACGCTGACGTGGACCTGCATTCTGAAAAATGATTTCTCTTCCATGATCAAATCCGCCCGCGTTTTCCGCCGTTACATACAGGAGGATTATGAAACTCGATACCAGAAGCAAGTCGAGATGATTCCCCAAAGAGAATCGCGACGTTACGAAGAGAAACACTAACTCACGCGGAGGACCACATGAAACTCAAACGAAGCTCAAAGTCAGAAGCCTCTCTATCAACCACAAGACTCTCATTCCTCAACGTAACCAGAAAGGATCAAATGAAACTCAAGACGAAGTTCGGTTTGCTCGCTGGCTGTTTGATATTCGCGTGCGCGGCGTACTCGATGGCGCAAGGAAATTCAACCCACAATTCCGAGGACGGGCAGGCCGCTCACGAACATGCCTCTTCAACCGGGCTGGTGCACCTCGTTCGCGAAGGGACGCGCCAGTACATCAATGTCAACAACGCCACTGCAGCCGGCTATGCGCCGTTCCTGGGCTGCGTCGCCGGCACCGACCACGGGGCTATGGGCGTGCACTACGTCAACGGAACCCTGCTCGGCAATCTCACCCTCGACCCCTCGCAACCGCAGGCCCTCATCTACGAGCCCTCCAATGGCAAGATGACGCTGGTAGGCGTCGAGTTCATCCTGGACTCAGCGAGCTGGCTCGCCGCCAATAACAACACTCCTCCGGTGCTCGACGGGCAGGTTTTCAATTTCGTCGGCGCCCCCAATCGCTTCAACATCCCTTCATTCTTCGAGCTCCACGTCTGGGCCTGGCGCGATAACCCGCAAGGCGCGTTCGTGGACTGGAACAACCACGTGACCTGCGCTGGTCAATAGATCGATGGAGGCGTTGCTCGTGACCTGACCGGTCTTTTGTACTTGGACATTATGTACTTAGCCTTCGCTGGGGGTGGGGACGTGGGAAATGCGGAGCTTATTCCATGTCTCCATTCCCCGGTTGCTTGGCCACGATGTCGGTGGCCTGTAGTCGAGATCCTCGGATGCGCATGCACTGTCGAAGTGAAATAACCCGTGGTACACGGAAGGGCGGGCGTTGACAGGAATAACCAGAGATGTGCGGGAAATCCGGCCGCGATAGATTCCTCGCTAGTAAGAACTAAGAAATGAGGGTATTACCATGCCGAAGTTCGTCATCGAGAGAGATATTCCGGAAGCTGGCAGGCTTTCGTCGGAGCAATTACAGGCAATTTCGCGGAAGTCGTGCGGAGTTTTACGAGAGATGGGTGCTCAGATTCAGTGGGTTCAGAGTTATATCGCGGACGACAAAATCTACTGCATATACGTGGCTCCCGATGAAGACGCGGTACGTAAGCATGCTCAGGAGGGCGGCTTTCCAGCCAATCGAATCTCGCGAATTCGGTCGGTGATCGATCCTACAACTGCTGAGTAGCCGCAAAATTCGATGGTGGCGCCACGCACGCGACAGATCTTCGACGTGTCCGGCGACGCCTGGCACGCTTTCTAGCGCTGCGAACTCTCGTAAGTGGGCCGGCTTTCGGATTTTTGACCGTTTAGTGCGGTAACTTGTTCGCCCGAAAGATGCAAGTGTCCGTCCAGTGCAATGGCGAGCGTGCCACCGTCACCGTCCCGAACAAATTTGGCGCTTTCAATGGCAGCCGAGTCGGGTCCCATCAACAATAACTCCGCGTTAAGCTTCAAGCTGTTCTGCAAGGCTGTAACAAAGCTTTTCCTGATTTTCTCACGTACCGTGTCGCCGAGATTACCGGAACGCAGCATTTCGGCCAGCATTCCGTTTGCTTCCACTGTCTCTATCTGCGTGAGGATCGACAGCGATCCATCCTTTTCGACTTCGGGAGTGACCTTGACCGCCATGGTGCCGTTTGCCTCCATGACTTCCATCGGCGTTTTCGACGCAGAGACGCCTAGGCACACCCAACGTTCAAAATGCAATTGGACCCAGACATCGGTTGTCGGGGAGGAAGTGCTGACTGCTGCTTGCTGAATTGCAACGTGCTCGCCACACGGATCAGAGTGAGCGAGTTGAGCTTGCAGTATCGGGGCAATGGATTGCTGCAGATCACCCAGATTTGAGCTCATCTGGAGATGGACTACATTATCCAGGTTTGCTGCTGGAGCGCGAGAAATCGTGGCGGAAGTGCGAACCGCGATCGTCTGGTTACCTATTGTTACAGAATTTGTCGAGGGCGACATCGTGAAGATGGGTTGCTCTTCTCCTGGGTCCGGAAGGGCATACATTTCTTTTCCCAACACACGCTGTTGCTCGCGAAAGTCAGCCAGGGCCTCCTCAACTTTGTGGAATGAGCCGATGAACTCGCCCTTCGCCGTTGTCCTATCGGCGATCCTCGCGTCAAGTGCCTTGGCCCGGTCCGCTAGCCGGGAATCGGCGCGAATCAATTTCCAGGTGAGTTCCTTTAATGCGCCTTTCTGTTGCTCGGAAAAACCTTGCACGAAAGCCTTGTTCAATGTGCGAGCCTTCTCCAGGGACTCATCAAATGCAACTCTCTTGGCCGGCCATTCCGTGCTCGCACTCTCCGTGTTCAATGGCGTCCGCAAATCTTCCAGTTTCCCGACGACTGTCCTCGTGCTCTTTACGAGAGAGAGGTACGCTGATACCTGTGCTGGCATGGCTTGAGCTGCCAACGCGTGGCGAAAGCCTTCCAGTTCAATTTCGTCGCTCGGGTGCAGAGCGGGGGGATCAACCGTGGTTGTTGGGCCGCCAGGCCTCATGCCAGGACCCATTGGACCCTTGGGGAAATTGATCTTGATGCCATCGGTTCCGATGCTAACGGTCGGGATGGGGAGCCCCGCGCCAGCAGGCGGCTTTTGCGCAATTGTCGCCGAAGAAAAGATTAACGTTAATAAGGCAGTCCCGAGGGTAAATGAAGCTGAGGGCGTCATTGGAGCCTGGTATCGTCGCTTCATTCAAGCTCTCCGTCGAATTCCACGTTTCGCTCGACACATCGCGACAAACATCGGGATCGGTAATCGGCAGCCCTGGTGAAAAATCCCGTCCCCTGCAAACCGAATTCAGAGCGACTCTCTTGAGCAAGACAAGAAAATCTACTTGGGAAAATGACAAATCCAAAGCCAACACTCTTTTTTGACATTTGTTTTTGAAAAACTCCTTGGATTCGCCGGATTCGGCGCGCCATTTTAGGGAGGAACCTCGGCCTCGCCCGTCTGCGGCTGAAAGTAACCAGAGCCGCAAAAGCGCTACAGACCGGGTCTCTACCCCAGTTGTTGGACTCTTAAACTAGGATTCTTATCGTGTGAGGGCAGTTGTGTGCTGGACGCTACAAATAGGTTAAGAAGTGTAAAGAGTTTATGCGGCGGTGTATCCGTCAAAGCTCCCTATCAAGTTGTCCGCCTTAAGTCTTCGATGCCAGCGAGAATGTAGCTGTCTGCCGCCGGCCTGTGTTGCCAATATCGTGGCAGCATGAAGTGGGACCATTCCTCCGCTCGGCCTTTTTGTTCATGACCGCTTGAAAGGTCTTTGACCGCGTGTCAAGAGGCAGACCAGTAGTTCCACTCTTTTCGCTTTTTACCGTGAGGAGTAGTTAACAAACAAAACTTTACCCTTGCTTCACAAACACTTAACAGCGAATCGGAACGGTGTGTATTTCAATGTCCTACATAGAACGAGCTGCTTAATGTTCTTGGAGATCCCGTGCCATCTAAGATCAACTAGTCGCTCGTTACAGACAGTCAATTCAAGGCGGTGAAGGTGAGAATCTTACCAATCTCTAAGGACGCGATGAAATCAGAAAAAGGATGCTGACTTCGCCGAGCGTAAGAGCTGTGCCACTTCGGTGGTACGGATCCCGTTGCAAGTCTGCCGTGCTCACACTCCTGTCTCGACAGACTTCAACGGGAAACAGTTCCGGCATTTCGGAGGATCATCTCCGTAAAGTCCACAACCGGTAAAGGTATGAAACGAATTCTGATTCTAATTCTGGTTATATCGACTTTGGCTGCGGCCCGCGATAAGAAAGCAAAGGCTCGACCGGGGCCCTATGTGTTTACCAGCAGATCGTCTGCTCAAACGCTCAAAGCGCTCATCGTCCAAGCGAATCTAAGGGAAGGCTACACGCTCGATTCCGACAATCAGCTCCGGTTTCGCTTCTCGAAACCAGCGCAGATGCCCGTCGTGGATGCGATTTTCACGGCCTCAAGCATGTGTAAGGGCATGACCACAAAAAAGGTGTGGTCGTACACCTTGGTGGAACTCAATGGCACGACAAAGGTAACTGTTCAGCCTGTTTGGGAATATCCGGACGATTACTGCCAAACGCAAACTCAGGACTTTATATGGAGCCAGCCAGAGGAGATTGCGGCGTTTCAAGCAATGCTAGACAAGGCTTCCACTTCGAGTACGCAGTCTCCAAGTCCAGCTTCGCAATCGGTTACCCCCGATTCTGCTCCAACCTCGGCAGATCAGCAGCGGCGCGCGAAACAACATGCGGCATGTCTGGAATTGGCGAAAGACAACCCCAGCATCACTTGCAAGTGAGCAGTATTCCTGCAATATTCAAGCCACGGGCTTCTTGCCCGATACGTCTGCTGGCGTCGCGGCTCAAACGGGCATGATCTGATCGGGCTAACTAGTTGCGCATCCAGATTTCCTGTGCCGCGGTGCGCTTCGGGTTGTCGACAACGTAGGGCGTGATCAGGATCAACAGTTCATCATCCTCTTCCTGTTTAGAACGCTGTGATGTGAGGGCGCCAAGGCCGGCGACGGCGGAGAACGCAGGCAGGCCGCTCAGGCTTTTCTCGTCGGACTTGGTGATCATTCCGGCCACTACCGCCGCTTCTCCCTCTTTGAGCAGGGTTGCTCCCTTGTACTCGCGATTGAGAATGATGGGATTGCCGTTCACGGTTGTGGCGCCCAAAGTGCGGAATTGTAATTCCAGATCGAGCGATACATCTGAAGCGCCGTGAACCAGCGCCTTCGCCTTAAGCACCAGTCCGATGTCCTCATAACTAACGGACGGAATCGTCGGACTAGCCGCACTCGTGAGAGTGGAAATTTGGGAGGACGATAAGCCGAGAGACTGCAACGTCGACGTACTAACAGAACCGGCTATCGAAGAATAGCTCGAGGTCTGAATGGGATACCGCAGGCCCATTTTGAAAGTGGCGTCCTTCTGCTGAGAGGCGCGCAACTGGACATGATCGAGCGACCGTACGGAACTGTCATTCACGGAAAGCTCGGCGGACAACTGATCGAGGCTCAGCCCGAAGAAACTGATTCCTCCTCCAAAGGTTGTCAGCGGGTTGCTCAAGATGGAACTATCCTCGCTTTCCAGTGTTGTGAGAATAGTGGCCACACTCTCCCCACTATTCACTCCAGATAGAGCTGCCCCAAGGCTGTAGAGATTGAAACTGTCTGGTACGTGCAGGCCGATCTGCCGGGCATAGATCCGGCTTAGCTGAAAGACTTGCAGGTCGAGCATGACCTCCGGCTTTTCGCCCGTTATCTGTCCGAGAAACTGGGTTGCGGCTTTCAGCGCTGCTTTCGTCCCACGCAGAGTAATCGTTCTGGACGCGACATCGAGACTTACAAACTTGAGGTCGAAGAGCGTCTTCAGCGAAGTGATCAGATCGTTCAATTCCTGGCCGGAATCACCGCCAGGGATGACGAACGAGCGCATGCCCATGCGATCGTAGATGCGGTGGTTCTCGGGATTGTCGACGACGACAAGAAGGACTTTATCGTCGAGCGCCACGCAGAATGATTTTGTGACTGCGGATGCGAGCCGCATCGCCGTCGCGAAATTTGCGTTGTCTAAATCGAATCGCACATGTGGGTTGGGAAAGTTATCGTCGAAAAGTATCAAGAGCCCATAACTCGCGGCAATGGCGCTAAGCAAACCCTTCGAATCGCCGCGATAGTGAATATCCCGCAGCCCGTCGAGCGGCTTGCCGACAAGCGCATCTTTGTTGGCGGGCAATTGCGGCCCCGCGGGAGGGAGTGTGTCTGCGCCGAAACAGCCTGCGGCGAACAACAACGCAACTCCGGCTAGCACGCATCTCATAATGACTTACTGTAGAACGCTAGATGTGTTACTTTGCAAGTAACCTTGCGCCCATGCTTAGTCAGGTCAGTCAATAGTCAGCGTCGTCGTGGTCGACGCCGTGATCGACGACGAGGATGTATCGGTACCCACAATGGTTAAGGTATACGTTCCCTTCGGCGCGTTTGTGGAACTCGATGACGATCCGGAACCACAGGCGGATATTCCAAAGCTCAGAGCAGCAACAAGAAAGACTCCAGCGTACGCGCGGAATTTCTTCGGGCGATATCCTAATAGCCCAACGAGCAGCGCGATTCCCATGCTCATCCCCGCTTTCGCAGGGTTAAAGCCGGAGTTTGGACGATTGTCGATCCCAGAACGCATCACGCCACCCGTAAACAGGCGCTTGCCATTTGACCCTTTTGCCGAAGCGTTAGCACATGCAGACTCGCTGGTGTAGACGGTCATTGTGGTGGTGACCGCGCTGCTTCCGGATACAGTGGCATCGGAGAGGGAATAACACGCATTCGAAAGCGACGAACTGGTCGACACACTCCACCCGATGGTACCGGTGTAGCCGTTCTGTGGCGTGATGGTGATGGTTGAAGTGCCTGAGCTACCAGCGGAAACCGTCAGGTTCGTGGCCGCCAGCGAAAACGACCCACCACCCACAGTCAACGCCACCGTGCCGGTTGAAGGCGCATAGGTGGAATCGCCGGAGTAAGTCGCGGTGATCACATGGGAACCGGCGGTGCTGGAAGAGAAAGTGTAGGCAGCCGAGCCGTCTGTGAGGGCAAGGGAGGAAGTCTCGGTGGTGCCATCCACTTCAATTGTCAAAGTCCCAGTCGGCGTGGTTGTGCTCGAACTCGAACCGGAAGCCACCGTAATGGTAATCGTGTCATCCGCACCGGCCGCAGGCGAACTGGTTGTAGCCGACAAGGTGGTTGTGGAGGCATCCAATGACGAGGCGGGTATCGTAGGCCAAGCTCCCAGCAGGTTGGAGAAGTCGAGCGAACCCAGGCCCGAAGCCTCGTCGTAACCAGTGGTGGCTGGATATTCCGATTCTCCGGCCGCTGAGCAATAGCTTGAGCCCGCAGTACATTGGTTTCCGCCGCTGGAGATGTCATGAAAAGCTGAAGCATACGTGGTTGCGTCGGCAGCCAGAGTGTAGAGCGTGGAGTTGACCACCCCCTGCCCGGTCGAATTCAGCTTTTGATTAATGATCGCAATCATGCCTGCGAAGATGGGTGCGTCGAAACTTGTGCCTCCGGCTACGGTCAGATACTGATCGTTGCTATCGCGAAAGCCGTTCGAGCAACTTCCAGTAATGCCAGTCGCTATGGAATCGCTGGAACAATACAGGAAACCGGCATTGTTGGGCGAGGCGTCCAAGGAAATATCCGGAACCAGGCGGTAGCTGCCAGAGGGGATGCCCGGCACTCCTCTTTGCCAACTGGGCCTTGACGTCAGCGTACTCACACCGCCGCCACCTGAAGAGAGGCCGTCCGAAGAAGAGTCGTCATTCCAAACCTGCTCTGGAATGTAGGAGAGTGCCGAGCTGATGACATCGCTGCCGTTTGCGGATTCCCAATATGTTGTATTCGAAGCGGCGACGTCGGCCGCAGGGAACTCGGTTCCGCCCATGCCGGTGACATACTGGCTGCTGGCAGGAAAATTGACGGCAAGCGCTTCTTGCTGTGAAGTAGTGAGATTCGTGTCCCCATAGCAGGCGGTTGAACCCGCGTCTCCGGCAGCGGCGATCACGCTCTGTCCCTGGGCGGCTGCCTGCTCGAACACGCCGTTAAGGGTTGCGTAGTCGCTCGATCCGAGGTCAGTCTCGCAGTCTCCATAACTGATACTAATAATCGGGGCGATCAGTGTATCGACGGCATAGTTGATGGAGTCCCAAACGCTGTAGTTGGAGTTGTCGCCCACGAAGACGAGATAGATCGTTGCGCCGGTGCCGATGCCGCCCGAATATTCCATATCGATGTCGGATTCGGCTTCGTCGCCCGAGCTGACGGCTGGGCTTCCGGAATCTGGAACCAATACCAGGGTTGGATCCTTGACGGCGATTCCGGCTGCATTCTGGAAGTTCTCCACGTCCGATAAATAGACCTCCGACTGCCCTACCACGGCGATCGACTGCCCGGTCCCGGTGTAGCCATCGTTGTAGACCTGATTGATGTCATAAATGGTGTCGACGTCTTTCGGCGTGAGATAGTGGTTGCCGGATTGGCTGGAAGTGAAGTTCGACCTGAACCTCAACTGGGGCCTGGGGCGGAAGCTCGACAGATTAGAAACCGACAGCACCACCGAAGAGAGTGCCGCCGGGACGCTTACGTCTTTCGACGGAGCGTAATGCACTTGGCCATTGACGGTGTAGTAATGCAACTCGGTATCGAAAGCCGCTGCGACTTGTCCAGCGGTACCAGAGAAGGTGACACGGTTTTTGCTGCGCGAAACGCCATCGATCGCAAAACCCCCTTGCTCGAGCCACGACTCTACCTTCGAAATATCGGAGTCGGCTACGCCAAACTGGTTGGCGAACTCCTCCGGCGTAAGCCACTTGTGATACAGCGGCGAAGATAAGTTCTGCTGTGCGGCGAGGAGCGCTTGTAGCTTTGCCTCTTGGGAGGCGGTGCGGCTAAAAACAATGCTAATGCCCGAGAGCTTGGTTCCCGCCGGCACTTGGCCAGCATCGTTTGCCTGCCTTGCCATTGGCGGATGAGTTCCCGGGATGATCGACCGTTCGGAGTCGACGATCTGCGTCGTGATCCGAGCCGCGGGTGTCTGTGCCAACAATGCCGCATTAAGAAAAGACAGAACCACTAATGCAAATGGGACTCGGCTGTGTTTTCGTCGAAAGTCAATCAATTTCGTCATCCTCATCTCGCAGAAGCCGCTAGGCTGCAAACATGGAACTCCGGTGTGTGAAAACAGTCGCTGCACCGAGTGGATGGCACGGATTCTCGAATACAGGAAGTCTTCCGTGGACAGATCACCCCTCAAGAAAGATGCGGTTCGTCGCGTCCGTTTGCGTAAATGCTTCGTTATGTTTCTGTAAAGTTGTGTGCTCGCCCAGAAGAAACGCCAGTGGCATCCTTCGCTGTTGGCCTCTCAAAACAATGCGAGAAGGTGACGGCGGGGCCCTTCGGGGAAGAGCGGTTCTCGGACCCCGCCGGCGAGCGGCCCTCAACAACAAGTGCCGCCACTGGCTGCTGCCGTTACCCCCTCAACACCTCGGCAGCAACATCAGCTCCAGGAAGAATTCGAAAGATGCACACTCGCGATTACTGCACGGTTACGCTCATCTCGGTTACCGGTATTGCCAGCATCTGGCCATCGGGATGAACCACATTGGCATCTGCGACTGTCAGCCTTGAGACGCCAGCGCTTTTTGCGAGAAATGTGACCGTGACGACTGCACCGTTGCCGGACGCTCCCCCGCTGCCCCTGGGCCGCAGTGCTGTACACTCCAAAACTCCGGCTGAAGTGTCTTCCCGATGCGAGAGGGCGACAATCTGATCTCCCTGGTCGAGGAAGCCGCCGTTGGAGACGTTCACTACTTCCAGACGGGCGGGATCGTATATCAGGCGCAGAGGCACGGAGGATGCATTTTCCACATTCGATAGCATCACGTTAACTGCAAAGGTTGCGCCTGCGCGAGTAGACACGGAAGGCGGATCGAAGGCTGCAGTTGCCTTAGCTGCCGCCGACAACTGAGCAACAGACACAGGAACGATCGACGCCGGCTGTTTCTTGGCGCCGGCTGTTGCCGGACGATTCTGAGCGGAGTGCAACTGGATGCCGTTGCCAGTGCCAACATCGAGAGTTCGCCGGTTCAGCGGTACGATTTCGCGTGCCCGCACGATATGAGGTATCAGCGCAAACACAATCTCATTATTCGTCGTCTCCTTGCTGGTTTCAGAGAACAGATATTTCAGCACTGGAATATTCGACAGACCGGGAATTCCGCTGATCGACTTGGTTTCCTGGGTCTCGAACATTCCTCCCAGCAGATTGACTTCTCCGTCTTTCAAGCGAATCTCATGCTCGATCTTCCGTTGGCCGATCTCGGGCTCGTTGATGCTACCGATGCTTACGTAGTTGGTGACCGAAGAAACGTCGAGCGAAATCTTCAGGCCGATGTCTCCATCGTCGTAAACGCGTGGCGTGATATCGACGTTGACTCCAACATCGAGATACTGGAATTGCGTGTTCACAAGTGCGCTGACCGTCGTCGACGAAACTCCGGACGAATAGGACCCCGTTGCGGTGGGCACGCGTTCGCCAATCTTTAGTGAAGCCTTCTGCCCATTGATCGAACGCAATTGCGGGTTTTGGATGATCTTGGTAGAGCTGTCGCTGGCCAGCGCATTCAAACTAGCGGCTCCGATGGTCACCTGAAAATCGGTGGCATTCAAGTTAGCAAGCGAATTCAGGCTGAGAGAGTCGTTGGTATTGGTAGACGATGTGGAACTGGAACTGCTGCTCGAACTACTGGAAGAACTGGTAGTGTTGCTCTGCAATTGCACGCTCGCACTGCTCGGTGGGTTGATGCCAAGCTTCTTGACCTTGTCTCGACTGACCTGCATGACGGCAACTTCGACAACGACTTCCGGAGGCGCCTTATCGATGTCGTGGACAATTTTCTCCGCCAGCAAAATCTGGTCTGGCGTTCCGCGCATCACAATCGCCTGCTGGGACGCCAGTTGCTGGATGCGGCTGACCTCCAATACAGTGCGCACGGCGTTGACAATGTCCTGTAATTCGGTGGGTTGCGACAAATTGGAAAGATAGAAGGTCTTCACGACGCTCTGTTCGAGTTCTTTTCGTTTTGCGGGGTTATCCGCCGCGACAAAAATCGTGTTGGGCGTTACCGGCCTCCAAAACGTCTTGGACTGCAGCGCAAGTGTCTCCAGCGCCTGAAGCAGGCTGACACCAGTCAATTCAACCCGCATGCGGCGGGAACTGAAATCCGGGTCGAAGAGGACGTTGATTCCAGCCAACTTCCCAATCGTTTCATAAATGACTTTGCTGTCCTCTGAGAGCTTCAAGGTAATCGGCAAATCAGCCACGGGCGCCAACTTTATGGGACCCTGAATGGCGTCGAGTTCGGCATCCAAGGCGTCTTCCTCGCCGCTTGAATCTGCCGCGTTCGACGTCTGGGCCTCCGTGATTGCTCGCTTCGTGCTCTCGATCTGCTGCCGGGCGATGGCACTGGAGGGATCAATTTGGAGCGCAAATTCGAACTGCAACAGGGCTTCTTTCAGATCGCCGGCATCGCGCAGCTGTATTCCCCGATGTACTTTGACGGCCGCCGCCAGAAATTGCAGGCGCGTGGCCGCGCTGCGATAGGCGATGTTCGAGGGCTGCAGAGTATATGCCACCTTGTATGCGAGATACGCTTCTTCGTAATTCTGACTTGCCTCTTCTTTTTCTCCGCGTTCAAAGGCGGAGGATGCGGTGTCCGAAGCCGAGAGCCTAGTCATTATTAACAACAGCAGCAGAAAAATACGCAGTACCCGACAAACCCTCGGCACGAGTCTCCCCCAAAGAAATCATTTCCCGTCGTTACTTACTTCCAGCGCAGGTGCCGCAAAGCGGCTTGCCTCCGAGCGCTGCTTACGCGATGGCTGCTGGCAGCTTCTGTATAGACATGAACGTGGGCTCCGCAATTTCTTTCGCAAGAGATTAATTAAGATTTGTAAAGCCGTAGCGGGAACCGATGCAGGAGCGTTGCAGTCGTGCCCGAAGTAGGCGAAGTTGACTTCCAGCTTCGCGTACTCGAACTTTGCTTTCAGCTCAGTCTTCAGGTTCGAGAAGCTGGCTGCTTTATGACGGAACCCGAAATCCGCTCCAGCGCGGCAACCAGGTCCGCGCGCAATGTTGCCTTTGAAAGGATGGCTTGTACTCGGCAAGTCAGGCTGGCTTCTGTAAGCCGCGCCGAGTTTTCCTCTGCGAAACAAAGCAGCTTGATTGCAGGAAAGTTCCTTGCCAGCACTGAACTTAGGGGCAGAGGGCCCACGTCTTGGCGATGATCCAAAATTATGAGATCCGGGAGCAGGACCATCATGGCCTGCAAGGCCTCTACTCCGCTTTCCACTCTGCCAATGATTTGAATGCAGCCAAGGTCCTGGAGTTCCAACAGAGCGCGTATTGTTTCTCGGCAGGTGGATAGCTCCGCGACGATCAACACTTGGATCGGAATGATCCATTTCCCTTGGGCTAAATCCTGCTTCGCTGGGGTGTATCCGGTGGAACTGGTTGCTGTCATGAGATCTTGCACCTCCGGCGATCATAAGATCAGGTAAGCACAGTGCAGCATTCTGCCCAAGTTAAGAGTTTGCAAAGACACGGTAAATGTTTGTCATTTTTGGACTCTGACGAACTGCTTGTTCTATCCTGTGAATTGGCGTAAAGGTGAATATGGATCGCATCCTGGTCATAGACGACGACGAGGAAATGTGCGGCATGTTGGACGAATACCTGCGTTCCGAAGGGTTCGCGGTCGAAACCGTGCACAACGGTGAAGACGGCCT
>Ga0182030_10001981_pt1 | contig 43167 bp, 25 predicted proteins | sample 812S3MmetaG_FD_121299 | JGI IMG/M metagenome (GOLD analysis project Ga0182030, IMG submission 121299) | Permafrost microbial communities from Stordalen Mire, Sweden - 812S3M metaG (Illumina Assembly) | ecosystem: Environmental > Terrestrial > Soil > Wetlands > Permafrost | place: Sweden... | reverse complement strand
CTGGTGGAAGAAGGCAAGGTCCGCTTTCTCGGCCTGTCGGAAGCTTCGCCGCACACGCTCGAGCGGGCCCATGGCGTGCACCCCATCACCGCGCTCCAAACCGAGTACTCGCTGTGGACGCGCGACCCGGAGCCCGAGGTGCTGCCCACCTGCCGCAAGCTGGGCGTGGCGTTTGTGGCTTACAGCCCGCTGGGCCGCGGCTTTTTGACCGGCGCCATCAAGAGCCCGGAGGACTTCGACGCAGACGACACGCGCCGCCAGCATCCCCGCTTTCAGGGCGAGAACTTCAAGCGCAATCTGGAACTGGTGGAGAAGGTGAAGCAACTGGCAGGCCAGGCCGGCGCAACCGCCAGCCAGCTTGCCCTGGCCTGGGTCTTAGCGCAGGGCGAAGACATTGTCCCCATCCCCGGCACCAAGCGCCGCAAATATCTTGAAGAAAACGCCGCGGCCGTCGACCTCACGCTCGCCCCGGAGTTGGTGGCCGAACTAAAAAACATCTTCCCGCCCGACGCCGCAGCCGGTGAACGCTACGCGCCGCAGATGAAAGCCCTGCTCGACCGCTAAAACGAGGGACTGAGGGACTAGAAAGAACACAGAGCCAGTCGGTGCGAAAGATTTGGTGCGGAAGGCGGGACTTGAACCCGCAAGCCTTTTGGGCGCTAGCTCCTAAGGCTAGTGTGTTTGCCATTTCACCACTTCCGCACAGTGCAAACCGAGTGGCCTCGCCTGCTGCTCTCAAGTCTAGAGGGAAACGCGCCGCCGGTGCAATCGAATCCGTGCATCGGCCACATCGACAGCTTCCATCCTTTACAATCCTCTCAAGCGTGCTCGCAACGCTTTCCCCGCCCTGGAACCAAAAACCTGCACGCATCGGAGACTTTCCATGTCCGCCGCCCGCCGTCGTTTTGCTGTGTCTGTGTTTGCCGCCATCGCGCTTCCTCTGGCCGCCCAGCAATATCCTGCGGCCATGCTCTCCGGCCTTCAGTGGCGCGATGTGGGCCCCATGCGCGGCGGACGCACCTACGCCGTCTCCGGCAACGCAGCGCAGCCCGACACCTTCTACATGGGCTCGGTGGGCGGCGGCCTGTGGAAGACAGAGAACTCCGGCCGCACCTGGTTTCCCATCGCCGACGATCAGGCCACCGGCATTCCCATCGGCTCCATCGGCGCAATCGCCGTCGCGCCCTCTGACCCGAAGATCGTCTATGTGGGCACCGGCGAGCCCGACATTCGCAGCCAGCACTCCTACGGCATTGGCCTCTTCAAATCCACTGACGCGGGCAAGACCTGGCATTCGATCGGCCTGGCCGCAACGCGCCAGATCGGCAAGATCGTCGTCGATCCCGCCGATCCGAATCGTGTGTATGTAGCCGCACTCGGCCATCCCTACAAAGCGAACCCGGAGCGCGGCGTCTATCGCTCCACCGACGGCGGCACGCACTGGAAGAAGATCCTGGCCCACGCAACCCACCCCGACGACGTGGGCGCGGTCGATCTGGCGCTCGATACGGCACATCCGCGCACGCTCTATGCCTCGCTGTGGGCCACCCGCCGGCCGCCGTGGGCAGTCTATGCGCCGTCGAACATGCCCGGCGGCGGACTCTACAAATCGACCGACGGCGGCGACACCTGGCACCAGCTTTCCGGCGGCCTTCCCGACGACGATTTTGTCGGCAAGATCGGCATCGCCATCGCACCCGGCAATCCCAAACGCCTCTACGCCGTCGTCGACGATCTCGGCGCGCCCATCGCCCGCGGCTTCCGGCCCGGCGCTCCGTCCAGCGGCCCTGCGCCCAAGCCGAGCGGCGGCATTTATGTCTCTGACGATGCCGGCGCAACCTGGACGTTCGTCAACCACGAGCAGCGCCTGTGGGGACGCGGATGGTACTTCAGCCAGATCAGTGTTGACCCTACCAATCCCGATCGCGCCTACGACATCAACACCTCGACCTACATGACTCTTGATGCGGGCAAGACCTGGGTTCCGGTCAAAGGCGCGCCCGGCGGCGACGACTATCACCAGCTGTGGATCAACCCGCGCGACGGCAACCACATGGTGCTCTCCAGCGACCAGGGCACCGTGGTCTCGGTCGACGGCGCAAAGACCTGGAGCACCTGGTACAACCAGCCCACCGCGCAGATCTATCACCTGGCCGCGGACAACGGCTTTCCCTGGCACCTCTACGGCGCGCAGCAGGACTCGGGCGCGGTGAGCGTGGCCACCTGGTCGCGCCTGGGCTCGCTCAGCTTCCGCGACTGGGAACCGATCTGCGAGGCCGGCGAGAGCAGCACCGTCGTGCCCGACCCTGAAAACGGCGACCTGCTCTACGGCAGCGGCGATCAGCGCTGCAACCGCGCCACCAACCTCCCCGCGCCCGCCGGCGGCAAGCTGCCCGACGCCGACCCCAGCGATCCCGATCGCAGAACCTGGACGCTGCCGCAGGTTTTCTCGCTGGCCGACGACGCGCTCTACTATTCGAACCAGTTCGTCTTTCGCACCCGCGACCGCGGCAAAACCTGGATGAAGATCAGCCCCGATCTCACCCGCCTCCATCCCGAGGTGCCAAATAACCTGGACCCGGTCACGGCCAAAGACATTGACCAGCAGATGACCGACCACTTCGGCGTCGTCTACACCATCGGCCCCTCGCCGCTCGATGCAAAGACGGTGTGGGTAGGCACCGATGACGGGCTCATCCACGTCACGCGCGACGATGGCGCAAACTGGAGCGATGTAACGCCGCCGGAGATGACCGTCTGGAGCAAGGTGTCGCAGATCGAGGCCGGCCACTTCGACGCCGAAACCGCCTACGCCTCCGTCGATCGCCATCGCCTGGCCGACGACCACGCCTACATCTACCGCACCCACGACGGCGGCAAGACCTGGAAGAACGTCAGCGATGGAATTCCCGAAGGCGCGTTTGTGAATTCAATCAAGGAAGACTCCGTGCAGAAGGGCCTGCTCTACGCGGCCACCGAGTTGCGCGTCTATGTCTCCTTCGACGACGGCGACCACTGGCAGCCGCTCCAGCTCAACATGCCGGTCACCTCGGTGCGCGACATGATCGTGCACGGCGACGATCTGGCTGTCGCCACCTTCGGCCGCGGCTTCTGGGTGCTCGACCAGATGACGGCGCTGCGTCAGATCGCCGCTCGCGGACACGAGATTGAGACGAGCAATGCGTACCTGTTCGCGCCCGGCGAATCATGGGCCATCCACCAGGGCGGCCAGAACGGAACGCCCCTGCCGCACGAGGAGCCGCAGGAGCTGAATCCACCCGCCGGCGTGGTGGTCTACTACTGGCTCAAGTCTGCGCCCACGGGCGCGGTGAAGATCGAGCTGGTGGACGACGACGGCAAAGTGGCCGCGTGCCAGGCCAGCGACACGCCCGTCAAGCCCGTGGATACGGAAGCCATCAACGTGCAAGCCTACTGGCTTGAGCCTCCGCCGCCCCCGTCCGCTGCGCCCGGCATGCACCGCATCGCGCTCAATGTCGTTGCGCCGTCGCGCGGCTTCGGCGGGCATCCGCCGCCCGCGCCTCCTGTGGATGCGTGCCATCCCGCCGGAGCAACCGCGCCGGCGGACGCGCAGCCCGCGCAGGCCGCTCACACACCGCAGGGCCTGCAGCCCGGCGCCTACACCGTGCGCATGACCGTGAACGGCCAGACGCTCACGCAGCCGGTCACCGTCAAGCCCGACCCCAGAAAACTGCCCTCGGGGTCCGACCCTTCGCCCGAGGACGATGACGATGGCGTGTAGCGCCACACCGCCGCGATGATTGGCTCGCGCGCTTGCAACTTCGCCCGTCCCTCGCGGCCGGCTGGACTGTGCCTGCGCCAGTGCACGATAATCTCTCCGTAGCCTTTTCTTCGCGGTTCGCCGCCGTGGAGGAAGCGGTCGCATCCTTCATCCCACATTCCGGATTGACATTCTCATGAGAAGATTTCGCAACATAGCGGTGCTCGCCGCCTTGATCGTGTGCCTGGCGCTCGTGATCCGCCAGACGCCCATCCATGCGGCGGCGCACGCAGCAGTCGCCCCGGCAGCGGTCCAGGAATCCGGCGACAGCGCTGGAGCCAAGGTCTACGCGGACAACTGCGCCATCTGTCACGGCGATCATCGCGAAGGCAACCTGCCCGCGATTCCGCCGCTCACCGGCGTTGGACACCACCTGAACGATCAGCAAATCGCTGCGATTGTCCATGACGGCAAAGGCGTGATGCCCGGCAATCCGGATTTGAAAGGCGACGATCTGGCCGCGCTGCTGCATTTTCTATTGAGTTCCGATGAAGCTGCGGCCAAGCCGGCTGCAACGGCATCGGCCTACGAGCTGGCCGAGAAAGGCAGCGTCCTGTTCCAGCAGAACTGCGCCTTCTGCCACGGCCGCGACACCATGGGCGGCGAGTCCGGCCCCGACCTGACGCAGTCAAAGATTGTTGTCGCCGATGTGAACGGCGACAAGATTGGCGAGGTGGTGCATGCCGGCCGTCCGCCAAAGATGCCGGCCTTCAACTTCTCCAATGCGGAGATCGAGAGCCTGGCGGCTTACATCCATGCGCAGGAGGCAGCGGCGCGCAGCCGCAAGGGCGACCGTCGCGGCGTAGCCGTTGCCGACCTGCAGACCGGCGATGCAGCGGCCGGCAAGCAATATTTCGACGGCGCGGGCACCTGCGCGCGCTGCCACTCAGCCACCGGCGACCTGGCCGGCGTGGCCAATCGCTACCAGGGCCTGGCTCTCGAGCGGCGCATGCTTTATCCCGAAGGCGCAAAGAGCAAAGTGACGGTCACGCTGCCCACTGGCGGGCGGCTGGCCGGCACGCTGGCTTATCTCGATGAGTTCACCGTTGCCCTGCGCGACGCGGGCGGGCAGTATCGCTCGTGGCCGACAAGCCGCGTGAAGTATACGGTCGACGCGCCGGATGAAGCCCATGTGGTCCTGTTCGGCAAGTACACCGACGCGGACATTCATAACTTGATGGCGTATCTGCAAACGCTGCGCTAAGGAGGATATTCCAGTACATGAAGCTCCAATATAATTCACTGATTCTTGCTCTCGGCGCAGTCCTGGTCGCGTCTCCCGCCGCGGCGTGGGCGCAGAATCCCACGTCGGCTGACTTGCTCAAGCCCGGCGCCGACAGCTGGCCCACGTATCACGGCGACTACTCCGGCCGCCGCCACAGCCCGCTGCGCCAGATCACGCCGCAGAACGTGGCCAATCTCAGCCTGGCATGGGCCTTTCAAACCCGGCAGGACAACGAGATCAAGGCTTCGCCGCTGCTGGTCGACGGCATCCTCTACTTCACCGTGCCCGATCACGTGTGGGCCGTGGATGCGCGCTCCGGCCACGAGGTCTGGCACTACGACCGGCCCTCCACCAAAGGCCTGCACATCGGCCATCGCGGCCTGGCCATGTTGAAGGGCCTGCTCTACCTCACCACGCCCGACTGCCACCTCATCGCGCTCAATGCCAAGGACGGTACCGTGCGCTGGGATCAGGTCTACGCCGATGTGGACCAGGGCTACTGGGCCACCATGGCGCCGCTGGTGGTGCACAACCACGTCATCGCCGGCGTCTCCGGCGACTTCGACAACTTGGTCGGCTATCTGCGCTCCTTCGATCCCGAGACCGGCGCCGTGCAGTGGCAGTGGAACAGCACGCCCCCGGCCGGCACGCCCAACGCCACCACCGGCGGCATGACCTGGATCACCGGCACCTACGACCCAGAACTCAACCTCATCTACTGGGGCACGGGCAACCCGACGCCGGTGCTGAACGGCACCACGCGCCCCGGCGACGACGCCTACACCTGCAGCATCGTCGCTCTCAACCCCGACACCGGCCAGCTGGTGTGGGGCTTCGTAGCCTCGCCGCACGACACCCACGACTGGGACGCCGTGGAGACTCCCGTTCTTGTCGACGCCGACTTTCAGGGCAAGCCGCGCAAGATGCTCATGCAGGCCTCGCGCAACGGCTACTTCTTCGTGCTCGACCGCAGCAATGGTAAGAGCCTGCTCACCGCGCCCTTCGGCCCGGTGAACTGGGCGCTCGGCATCGACAAGCAGGGCCGTCCCATTCCCGATCCGGCCAAAGAGCCCGCGCCCGACGGACGCCTCATCGCCCCCGATGAAGGCGGCCTGACCAACTTTCGCTCTCCCAGCTTCGACCCCAAGACGGGCCTGTTCATCGTCGACGCCCACCCCAGCTACAGCATCTACTTTTCCAAGCCCGCCGACGGTACCTACGGATGGTCCGGCGCCGATTACGGCCTGTGGGGCAACGGCGTGATCGAGGCCATCGACTACCAGACCGGCAAGATTCGCTGGAGCCACTACGTTGGCCCCGACGGCGCGGGCGCGGGTGTGTTGACCACCGACTCCGGCCTCACCTTTACCGGCGACGCCTTCGGCAACGTGCTGGCCCTCGACACCGCCAACGGCAAAACCCTGTGGCACGCCGGCACCGGCGCGTCCATGGAGAATGCGCCCATCACCTATGAGCTCGAGGGGCGGCAGTACCTGCTCACCGGCAGCGGTCCCATGCTGTTTGCGTGGAAGCTGCCCGAGAGCGCCGCTGCCATGACGCACGCCGCGCAGAAACGCTAGGGCGTATCGACAGTGCACCATCGAGGGTGCCCCAGGTCCCGATTTTGGAACCTGGGAAAGCAAGATTCAAAGATTCGAAATCACGCGGTCAGAGACCTGGCGCTCCGGCTGCCGTACCTTGCGCAAAAACGAGCGTTCGCTCAGCGTTCCCCTCCGGGAGCGCGCAATTCACTACTGCGCAGTCTGCGAAGGATGGCGCTTTCTGCGCGTCTGCCGCTTGCGCACCACGCGCGCCGGCCGCGCCTTGGGCGGAAGCGGCGGCACATTGGCCAGTGCGGCGAGAAGATTATTGGCCTCATGATAAAAGTCGACCTGCCCCTCACCCTTGCCCTCGGTCACCGCGAGAAAAATCCCTGTATTCTGCCTAGGGCTGAGCGCAATGTAAGTAGAAAACCCCGCGCCGCCGCCGGTCTTCTCCATCAGTGCCGAGGTCGAGTTCGAATCGCCCAGTTGAATCCACGCCAGCCCAATGCCGGTCGGATCGCCGGCGTGGCTCAACCCCTCCATGGACCGCAACTGCTCCGGCTTGATGTACACGTTGAGCGCCGCCGCCGGCTCGGCAGGCGTCCCAGGAATGTGCAGCAGGTATTGGAGCACCCGCGCCATGTCCGTCGCTGTGGAGTAAACACCGCCGCTCGCAGCGGAGGCCTGCGTGTCCGTGCACGGGCCCTCGTCTCTGCTGCCACGCATGAGGCGCGCGCACTCGCTCTGGCTGGGTGTCAGCGTGGTATCACGCAGCCCGAGCGGCCGCACCACGCGCTCGGTGAGAAGCTGTGCGTATGATTTTCCCGACGCCGACGCCAGAGCGTCGCCCAGCAGGTCGTAGCCGACGTTCGAATACAGTGCAGCCGTGCCGGGCGCGCGCGTCAGCCTCTGCTTGGGCAGCCACGTCCATCGGTACGCGTAGTCGGGAAACGTGAAATGCGGTGTCTTTGCAGGGTAAGCGCCCACCTCGCGCGCCAAGCCGCTGGTATGTGTGGCCAAATCGAGGAGCCTGATCCGCTGCCCGGCAGGGCCTACTGGCATCGCGTTGCCGCGCGGAGCAAAGTGCTGCAAGGGGTCGCTGAGCCCAACCTTACCCTCGGCCATGAGCTTGGCCAGCAAGTCCGCCGTGAACACCTTCGAGATGGAGCAAAGGCGAACCAATGAGCTTGCATCCGGCTTCACACCGCTGCCAGCAGATGTCTCGCCGTAGCCCCGTATCATGACCTCGTGATTGCGCACCACAACCAGCACCATGCCCGTGACGGCCGATTGCGCAAACAAGGTGGCGCCGCGCATGTCGGCATCCGCCAGAGTGATCGGCTGCTGCGCACCGGCAACGACGGCCGGGACCAGCAGAGTGGCCGGCAGCAAGAGCTTTGCTGTCAGCAAGCGCAGCCCGCGCATAGACTGATTTGTGTTCGTCCGGATTTTCATGATAATTCGATCAACCCGCGGCTGCCCATCGCGACTCCCCACGCCACGGAAAATGTTAGTGTAGCGCACGCTGCCGCGCCTTCTCGGCTGCAAAGTGCATAACAACAACAGCCCGCGCACAAGCTCTTACAGCGATTTGGCAAGCGCCTTGGAAGCTGCCGCACCCGCATCCTTCAGCGCTGCCACAAGGCGCTTCTGGTGGGCAAATCGCATCTTGGGCATGGAGATGCTGAGGGCCGCAACCGCACGCCCATGCGGAGCAAAGACCGGCCCGCTCAGGCAGCAGCCGCCCAGCACGCTCTCCTCAAGATCGGTCGCATACCCCCGCGCGCGCACCAGTTCAAACTCCTTGTTGAGCGCGGATCCCTCGGTGGTGGTGTGAGGCGTGAATCGGACCATGCCGAAGGCGCGCAACAGCCGCAGCCTGTGCGCCTCTGCCTGCAGCGCGGTCAGGCACTTGCCCAGCGAACTGGCGTGCGGCGGAATCATGTCGCCCACCGTGTTGCCCATGCTCACGCGATGGGGACTGTCGATGACCGCGACCACCTCAATGCGGTTTTCAAACACAAACGCCAGGCTGATGGTTTCGCGAAACTCCTGGCTGAGAGCCTTCATCGGCGCCTCGCACGCCTCAACTACGCGCCGAACCATCCGCTGCGGAGATGACCCAGCTCCGCGCGCAATGAAGAAGCGATCATCCTCATGGCGTTGGATGTAGCCATCGATCTCAAGCGTGCAGAGGGTGCGGAAGACAGAGCTCTTGGGCAACCCGGCCTGGCGCGCGATCTCCGCCAGCGCCAGCGGCTTGTCGCTCATCTCCAGCATCTCCAGAATCGCCAGGGCGTTTCCAATAGCGCGCGAGTAGTAGCGCTGCACGCCGGACGCCGGCTTCTTTGTTTTCTTTTCCGATTTCATTCTGAACCCCGCATCGGGCCTGGGCAAGCAACGGCTCACCACCGGCCGGCCCAGGCAAATCAGAGCCGTCTGTTTCAAATATAAAACGAAAGTCGTGAATTTGACATGGCGTTTATTTCTTTGTTACCGTTGGGCCATTCCATTTGAGGGGTCGGGCGCGATGAAAACCTCCATCTCCGGCGTATTCTCAGCGCTGGCCACGCCCATCGACGCCGACGGCCGTCCGGATGCCGCCGTATTCGGCCAGCTGATCGACTTCGCGATGGATCGCGGCGTCGATGGCGTGGTGATCGGCGGGGGAACAGCCGAATACCCGCACTTTGACGTCGAGACCCGCATCGCACTGGCGCGGCAGGCCGTTGAACGTGTGGCCGGCCGTGGCCCGGTCATCACCTGCGTCGGAACCTCGTCCATCTTCACGACACTCGCCCTGGCCCGCGGCGCAGCCAATGCCGGCAGCAACCTGCTGCTGCTGCCCATGCCGCACTTCTTTCACTATAGCCAGGGTGACCTGGTCGCCTACACCAAGGCGGTATGCAGCGCAGTTCCGGTGCCGTTTCTGCTCTACAATCTGCCCTCCTTCACCGGCGCCATCACGGCTGCGACGGCTTTGCAACTGATGCGGACGATTCCGAATCTCGTCGGCATCAAAGACAGCAGCGGCGAGCGCCAGAATCTCCGGCCGCTTGGCAAGGCAGCAGAAGAGCGGCTCGGCAGCGCGCTGGTGGGGGACGACTGTCTGCTTCTTGAGGCTCTTGAAGCGGGCTGGAATGGGACCGTATCCGGGATCGGCTGCTTTGTGCCGGAGCTGATTCTTGCTGTTTACCGCAGCCATCGCGCCGGCGAATCGGACCGCGCGGCCCGCTTGCAGGCCGAGCTGAACGCGCTCATCAAGGAGGTCGTCCGCCTGCCCATCCCCTGGGGCGTCCGCGCCTGTCTCGATGCGCGCGGAGTCTCCTGCGGCCCCATGCATCTGCCGCTCTCGCAGGCACGACGAGAGCAGGTCGCGGGCCTGCGCGAGTGGCTGCGCAACTGGGCGCAGGCACGGGGTCTCGAACTCAATCAGGTATGGAGTAGCATCCCTGCCTAGAGCCTGTTATTAACTTTCCCGCGGGTGGCGCTGGGGGCCAATTTTTCTCAGTTCTAGGAGCGAGGAACGACGAATATGGAGTATCTTCGAGCGACGAGCGACGACGAAATGGGGAAAATTGGCCCAGCCCTTCGGGTTGCGGCGCAAATCGGTTCATACTTCGTTGAAATCCTCGACTGTGGTCTCGCCACAGCCGTCGGATTCCGCCTCGTCTGAACCGATTTTCGTCCGCAACGCCACCCACGCGAAAGTTAATAACAGGCTCTAGCTGCATGCGAGCATTTTTTCGGGGCAATGCAATGAGAGTGATCGGGGTCATCCCAGCGCGCTACAGTTCAACCCGGCTGCCGGGCAAGCCGCTTGCCGATATCCATGGCAAGCCGTTGATCCAGCTTGTCTATGAGGCGGCGCGCAGAGCCAGTAGCCTGGAGAGCGTGGTGGTGGCCACCGACGACGAACGCATCGCAGCCGCGGTGCGCGCTTTTGGCGGCGAGGTCGCGCTCACCCGCGCCGATCATCAATCCGGCACGGACCGCGTGGCTGAAGTCGCCGCGGCCACTGGAGCCGAGCTGGTGGTGAATGTGCAGGGAGACGAACCGCTGCTCGACCCGAAGATGATTGACGAATGCGTGACGGCGCTCAAAGACGCAATCGAGCGTGGAGACGGCGTTGGCATGGCCACAGTGCTCAAGGCCGTCGGCGAATCCGTGTTCCACGACCCCGACGTGGTGAAAGTGGTGACTGACGCGCGCGGTCGCGCGCTCTACTTTTCCCGCTCCCTGATTCCTTACCCGCGTCAGCGCACCGATGCATTCGAGGTCTATGAGCACATCGGCCTCTACGCCTATACGCGCGAAGCACTGCTCCGTCTTTCCCAGCTTCCGCCCAGCCGCCTGGAGCAGATCGAATGCCTGGAGCAGCTGCGCGCCCTCGAGAACGGCATCGGCATTCAGACCGTCATCACGGCGTGCAAGGGCGAGCTTGTTTCCGTCGATACGCAGCAGGACTTGGACGAAGTCCGCCGCATCCTGGCCGCAGGGATCGCGTCATGATGCCGTCGTTGAGGCCATCGTCGGCAACTCTCGCGCACCTGCGCGCATCGCTCCCCGCATCGACGCAAAATCATTTGGAAAATGCAGTAGCCAGCATCGTGGCCGCCAAGCAGCGCGGAGGCCGCGTGGTCGTGGTCACCGGCAGCGGACCCAATCTGCATGAGGGCGTGACCACGCAGATTGCCGAGCTGATTCGTCACGACCTGGTCGACGGCGTCATCACCAGCTCCGCGGTCATTGCGCATGAGATGGCTGGCACGCTCGACCGCGTGAAGCGCGTGCGCGTTGAACCGGGCGATGAGCCCTCCCTCGCCGCCGAACTGCTTCCGCGCGGGGGCATCTTCGAGATCTCCGAGCTTCAACCCCAACAGCGCGAGGCATTGGAAATCGAACTCCCGCACGGCTGGGACTTGTACGATCGCATGGCTGCGCGGCCGGGCAACTCGGTCATCAAAGCGGCCGGCAATATGGCGTGGCCGATGGGTCTGCGCACCGAGCGGCTGGCGCAGGAGCTGCGCAACGCCGCCAGCCAGTATGGCGTGCCGCTAGAGCTGATGGCGGGCCTGGGCGCAAGCCCCTGCACCATGATCGGTGCCGGCGCGCGCAAGGGCGTGCCGGTGCTGGTCTCCATTCCGCAGCTGGTGGGCGGCGGCGGCGTGGGCATCGCAATCGGCGACTCCATCACCGTTGCCCGCCGTTCGCGCGCCATCGCGGAGATGCTCTCCGGCGCGGATGTGATCGTCGAATCGGCCATTGCACTTACCCAGGAGATTCACGACGGCCCCTTTGAAACCTACACCGGCCACGGCATCTGGGCCGCATGGGATCGGCTGAAGACCTATAGCCTGAAAGACAAGGTGCTCATCCGCATCGACCTCGACCCCAACCTGGAGCGTGCCTGGGAGCGCGAGCGGCAGGGATCGGAGGTGCAGGACGCAATCAATCGCGGCTTGCCCAAGACCAAGCTGACCGGAATCCCCTTTCGCATGGAGATGTCAGGCTTTGCGCGCCTGGAAGGCAGCATTCCGATCACCGCCGACATTGGCGTCGCGTGGCCATTGCTGGTCAGCGCTCTCGAAGAGCGGCTGGACCTGAGCCTCGACTTCATCTCCGCGCCGCAGGAGTCGGACGAGGGCAAGCAGATGCGTGCGTGGATTGCCGACGAAGTTGCCTGCGTTGACCGCAACGCGGCGTACGCCGAGGCACGACGCACGCTGACGCCGCATGTCCACTAAGCTTTGAAGAAACACCGAGGCGCGAGACTACCATGAGCCTGTTCCAACGGCACTACAAATGGTTCGTTGTGGCCATGCTGTGGTGGATCGCGTTCTTTAATTACGCCGATCGCCAGGCCATCTTCTCGATGTTTCCGCTGCTCTCCAAAGACTTTCAGCTGAATAATGTGCAACTGGGGCTGCTGGGCTCGTCGTTCGCCTGGGTCTACGGCATCTCCGCTCCTGTGGCCGGTTACATCGTCGATCGCGTCCGCCGCAAGACCGCGATTCTCGGCGGCCTCCGCGTGTGGAGCATCATCTGCATGGCCACGGCCCTGTCGCGCACCTTCGGCTATCTGCTCTTTTTCCGCGCCGCGGAGGGCCTCGGCGAAACCGCGTATTTCCCCGCCTCCATGTCGCTGCTCAGCGACTATCACGGAAGAAAGACCCGCTCCCGCGCCATGGGCACGCATCAAACCAGCGTCTACGTGGGCACCATTGCAGGCGGCTTTTTCGCGGGCCTGCTGGGCCAGCGCTACGGCTGGCGCCTCTCGTTCGTCGTCTTCGGCGGCTGCGGAATTCTGCTCAGCTTCGTGCTCAGCCGCCTCCTCAAGGAGCCGGTGCGCGGCGCCGCCGATCTCGCCGATGCAGGCGCCACCGTCCATGCTGCCGTGCATCACGCCTCCATCCGCGAGTCCATCCGCATCATCGCGCGCACGCCTACCATGCTGTTGTGCATGGGCGCCTTCATGTGCGAAAACTTCACTACCATGGTCCTGTTCACCTGGATGCCGATGCTGCTCTACAGCAAGTTCCACTTGAGCCTGGCCATGGCCGGGCTCACCGCAACACTCTACGTGCAGTCGACCAGCATGCTCGGCTCTCCCATCGGCGGATGGATGGCCGACACGTTGCGCATGCGCATGCCTGGCGGACGCATCCTGGTGCAGGCCATTGGAATTTTTCTTGAAGCACCGTTCGTCATGCTCTCGGCCCTTACCCACTCCATGGCCTGGCTCATCGCCGGGCTTCTGCTTTGGGGCATCTTCAAGGGCTGGTATGAGGCCAACATCTTTGCCTCCGTCTTTGATGTTGTACGCCCCGAGGCGCGCGGCGCCACTGTCGGCGCCATGAACGTGATGGGCTGGCTCTTCGGCGGCGGCACCGCACCGCTGGTGGTTGGCTACCTGGCCAACCGCATCGGGCTCAGCAACGCCATCGCCGTCACTTCGCTCTCGTACATTGTCGCAAGCATTCTGCTTTCGATTGCCGCATTCGGATTCAGCCGTCGCGACAGTGACCGCATGCTCCATGCGATCGTATCCGACGACGTTCCCTTGCAGATTTGATTTCGATCTTCCCTGTGGATCTTCTTTGAGGAGAAAAACCATGCTTCGACTGCTTTCATCGGCGCTGCTGGGCTCGTTGCTGGCGGCCTCGAGTCTCCATGCGCAAAATGGGCTTGTGCTGGGCGAGCCGGCAGGCACGGTCGAACTCACCTCTCCCGAGGGCCTGCGCGTGCCCATGGAAAACTACGCGGATCACCGCGCCACGGCTGTGCTTTTCCTTTCTTCGCGCGACGACGGCACCGCGGCCGCAGCGGACCAGATTGTGGCTCTCAACGACCGCATGAGCGACCGCGACATCCTGACCGTCGCCGTCTTTGAAGGCAGCGATGTGAACGGGACGGAGGTGCGCCGCTACTGCCAGTCTCACGGCATCAACTTTCCTGTTTACCTTGATCCGGACCGCGCCGTCGCCAACAAGTTCGGCGCCCGCGTCACGCCTTCGGCCTTCGTGCTCGACCGCGCAAGCAAGCTGATTTATACCGGGTCTGTCGATGGCTTCGCCCGCGCGGTGGTCGCACTGGATGCGGGCAAACCGATTCCCGCCTCCGAGAAGAACATCGCCGGCACACCTGTCGATGCAAGCCTTGCGCCGCGCCCTGTCACCGATCCCTACGGCGGCATCCGCTTCTCCTCCGAGCTCATCTTCAGCAAGATCGACGGCTATCCCGTGCACCACTGCTCGTCCATGACGCTCGCGCCGAATGGCGACCTGCTTGTCTCCTGGTACGGTGGCAGCTACGAGTCGTCAGACGATCAGGTGCTCTTCCTCGCGCGCCTCAAGAAGGGAGCGCACGAGTGGTCGACTCCCGAAATTCTGGCGCGCAGTCCCGGCATGCCGCCCGGCAATGCCGTGCTGTTCACCACAGACGATGGACGTATCTGGCTGGTTTGGGGTCGCATGGAAGGCAAGCAGCCCATGCTGCGCGGAACAGGCTGGGACGCGTGCAGCCTGTTCTTTCGCACCTCATCGGACAATGGCCTCACCTGGACAGATGACAAGCCCTTCTTCCACGACACGCTCGGCTGGCTGCCGCGCAACCTGACCATCAAGCTCGCCGATGGAACCCTGGTGCTGCCGCTGAGCGACGAGCGCAATGGCCACGGCGTGGACCTGTCCTTCTTCCTCGCCACAAAAGACAACGGCGCCACCTGGACCCGCAGCGCCATCCTGCGCGGCGGCGAGCAGCCCACCATCATCCAGCGTTCCGATGGTTCGCTGCTCGCTTATCTGCGCGTGCGTCCGCGCATCAAGGCGGCCGAGTCGCACGATGAAGGCAAAACGTGGACCACGCCCAGCCCTACGCAGTTGAAGAACCCTGACGCGGGCATCTCCATGTGCCGGCTGCGGAATGGCCATCTCCTGCTGGTCTTCAACGACGAAGACGACTCGCGTTCGCCGCTGCACATCGCCCGCTCAACCGATGAGGGGCGCACCTGGAGCAAGCCGCTGATCGTCGAAACCAACCCTGGAGAATATTCGTATCCATCCATCTTCGAGGCGCCCGATGGAACCATCCACCTGATCTACACCTTCCGCCGCTACTCCATCAAGCATGTGGAAATGAATGAGGAATGGTTCACGCAGCTTGAACGGCCCGATTGATCCGGCCCGATTGCTCACGCGAGCGCGCGGTGAGGGCAGAGCCATCAGGCCACGCTGAAGTCATAGGAGCCGGAGCCGACCTCGCAAACCACGTGGTCTCCTTCAGTGCGCACTGAGCCCGCGGACAGTGATTTCTCCAGCGCCCTGCCCGACTCCGTCACGCGCCGCGGGTCGCTCGCCGGAATCCACACAGTCGCCGTGCAGTTGGTGGGAATCACCACGCGCATGTGCAATCCCGAGCCGCTGCGCGACCACTCGCTGCGAATCTCCCCATGGCCTGAGTTGTACGCGGCCTTCACCCAGGTCAGGTCACCAAGCAAATAGGGCCGGATGACGATATGCTTGAAGCCGGGCTTCTGTTCGTCCGGATTGATGCCTGCAAGAGCCCGATAAAACCACTGGCAAACACCGCCAAACATGGCGTGGTTGTGCGAGCTTTCTCCGTTCCAGTTTTCCCACAACGTGGTTGCTCCCTGCGCCAGTTGCCAGCCAAAGCTTGGCTGCGTGCGCTGGTTCATCAGTGCGTAGGCCACGTCGCCGCGATCGCCCGCGGTGAGCAGGTCGAGCGTGATCCGCGTGCCGAAGATTCCCGTGTCGAAGTGGCTGTTGTTATCGTGAACAATAATCTCAACCATACGCTGGAAGACGGCTTTCTTATGCTCCTCCGGCACCACGCCACAGGAAAGCGCAAACGCATTTGCGCCCTGGCGTCCCTCCCAATACTGCGCGCGCTGCGCATCAAAGAATCGCTTGTTCACAGCTTGGCCCGCTTTGGCCGCGACGCCGGTGAAGTAGTCGACCTCATCGGCTTTACCCACCAGCTCGGCCACCTTTGCCATGATGCCCGCGATGTGCGCCAGGTAACATGTGCTCACCAGCGCCGGCGGAATTTCGATCTTTCCCGGCGTCGCCCACTCGCCCAGGTTCCAGCCGCCCGGCTCCTCACGCACGATCACGCCGTCTTCATCGGACCGCGTGGTCAGGTACTCAATCCACCGGCGCATGCCCGCGTAATGGCTCTCCATCACCCGGCGGTCGCCGTAGTGCTCATACATGACCCACGGCAGCGTCACCAGCGCCGATCCCCAAAGCGGGCCGCCGCCACCGCCTTCATAGGGCGCGCTGTGCGGAACGTAGCCAGTCTCCGTGTTCTGCGCATCGCCAATGTCGTCGATCCACTTGGTGAAGAAGCGCGCCGCATCGAAGTTGAACATCACCGCCTCGGCGCTGGTCTGGCCCCAGTCGCCGGTGTAGCCCACGCGCTCCCGATGCGGGCAATCGCTCGGCACGCCGCAATGCATATTGCTCTGCTCGGCCCACTTCGCGTTGTGCATGATCTGGTTGAACAAGTCGTTCGAGCACTCAAACGATCCAGTCTCGCGCACATCGCTGTGCACGACTCGCGCCTCCAGCTTCGCGCCAGCGCGCAACCGATCATTGGCCTCCAGTTCCGCGTAGCGAAAGCCGTGCCAGGTAAAGCGCGGCTCGTACACCTCTTCCCCAACACCCTTCAAAACGTAGGTGTCCAGCTGTCCGTAGCTCGAATCATTGTCTTCAAAGAAACGCAGTGTGAGCGCTTCACCGCGCACACCCTGCGCTGTCACCTTCACCCATCCGGCAAGGTTCTGCCCAAAGTCAACGCGCGTCACGCCTGGCCGCACCGTACTCGACGTCACAGCAGCCAGCGTCTTAATCACGCGATCCGGCATGGAATACTGCGCCACCAGCCTGCCCTTCGGCGCGGGCATCAGCGTGGCCGCGCTCCATGCGCGGTCGTCAAAGGCGGCCGTCGACCAGCCGTCCATCTCCAGGCGCGCGTCGTAGCGCTCGCCGGTAAAGATGCCGTTGTGCACGATCGGGCCGGCGTCCGTTGCGCGCCAGGAACCATCGCTCACGATCGTTTGCCGCGTCCCGTCCACCTGCTCAAGTTCCATCTGCCCAAAGAATCGCGGCAGCCCGTACCACATGATTCCTTCGGCAACGCGATCCCGCTGGTTATACCAGCCGTTGCCCACAATCGCGCCGATCACATTCGTGCCCGGCCGCAAAGAACGTGCAATGTCGTAGGTCCTGTAACAGACCCTCTGCGAAGTCTTGTCGTCGAATGGGTAAGCGAGCTGATCCAGGTCGCGCAGATCGTAGTTGGTCTGATTCGGCGCCAGCACCTCATCGCCAACCTTTTCGCCGTTCACGTAGAGCTCAAAGAACCCCAGTCCAGTCACATAAGCTCGCGCCGAGGCCGGCATCTGCGCGATCTCGAAACTCTTGCGCAGATAGGCGGCCGGCGGCGTGTAGGTAAGCTGGGTCTCGTCGGGCAACTCCACGCCAATCCAACGTGCCTGCCAGTCCCGTGCGTTGAGAAGGCCCATCTCCCACGCCGTCGGCTCGCTCCACTCAGACCCCACTCCCAGCTCATCCCACACGCGCACCTTCCAGAAGCATCGATCGCGCGATTGCAGCGCTCTTCCCGCGTAGGCGATGTGCGCGGTCGCTTCGCTTGCCACTCTCCCGGAGTCCCATATGTCACCCTTGCCAACCACGCACGCCTCTCGCGAGCTGGCGACGATCACCTGGTAGGCCGATTGCCGTGCGCCGCGCCGCCGCGCCTGGAGCAGCCAGCTCAGCCGCGGTATGCGCACATCCAATCCCAGCGGACTTTCGGCGTACTCGCACCTGAGCTGTGCGGGGGCGAGTGGTGTAGTGAGCGCGGACACACCCGCGGCCAGGGGCTTCTGCGCCAGTAGCGCGGCGGAAGCGCCAAGAAATGTGCGGCGCGTGATGCGAGGGAGATTTTTCATGGCCTCAGAGATGCTTGCGAGCAGAGGTGCGGGCGGGTCGCTCGCGCCTCACTCATAGCTGGCGTTGCCGAGGATCGACACGGCAAACACGTAAGAGAAAGCCAGCACCGGCAGCATCATGGCCAGGCGCAGGCCAAAGTGATCCGCCGCGAGCCCCACCAGCGGTGGAATGATGGCGCCGCCGATCGAGGCGGTGACCAGAAGTCCTGAGATGGCGCCCTGCGACTGCTTGAAGGTTTGGATGGCGCCGCTGAACAGCAGCGTGATCAGCACCGAAGTGAAGAAGCCGCAGGCCACAAATCCCGCAGCAGAAAGAATCACCCAGGGCGAAAACGCGGCAATGAGAAGCGACACGATGGCGCCGATTGAATAGAGCCGCAGCATCCAGCGCGGCCCCAGCTTCTTGAGGCCGGGCGCGCTGGTGAGCCGGCCAACGCCCTGCAATCCCCAAAAGAGCGAGACAGTCAACGCCGGCAGCGTAGGAAAGCTGCTCATCACCAGGCTCTGCCCGCCATCGCCCCCGCTCTCGCCGGCCAGATGATGAACCTGTTGAAAGAACTTCACAATCCAGGAAGCCGTGCCCACTTCAGCCCCCACATAAAAGAACACCGCGAAAAAGTAGGTGACCGAAATGGGATGACTGAGCAAGCGAAGAATCTCTTTCATGCGAATTCGCTCGCTGCCTGAAACCGCGACCGAAGGAAACTTCTTGAGCAGAAACGACAGCGCCAGCAGCGCGCAGATCACCGCATAGCCGGCGTAGAGCCGCTGCCACGGCTGGCCATGCGCCAGCAAGGCCGAGAGACAAAATGGACCGACGAAAGCTCCAATCCCACAGAAGCCGATGGTCAGCGTCAGGTTGCGGTGATAATTCTCCCGCCGGTCCAGCAGCCCGATAAGCGGATTGCCCGCAGTCTGCAGGAACGCGACACCTGAGCCGACGACAAACGCGCAGATGGTAATGGCCACGTAGCCCGTGACCAGCGGAATGCATCCGCAGCCAATGCCCATGAGGATAACCCCGCCAACCACCACCGGCTTGCTGCCGATGCGATCCGCGATGAGCCCTGCGGGGATGGAGAAGACGCCGAAGGAGATGAAGAAGGCGAAGGCCAGCAGGCCTCCGGCGAACAGGCTCAGGTGATGCTGCCGGATGAGAATGGGAATAATCACTCCGACAACGTTGAGCACGCTGCCGAACGTGAAGTATGCGCCGAACATCGTCCACAAAAGCCCGGGGCGCCGCTCGCCTGAGTCCGCTGTCGCAGTCACTTCGCCTCCATCCGTCGCAACCGTTCCAGGCCAGCCAGGGCAGCGGTTGTCGAGCCTTGCCAATTCTCTTATGAGCCGCCGCGCACGGCAAGATACGCCGTCACGTATTCCCTGACTCCATCTTCAAGCGCGGTAAAAGGCGCGCTGTAACCAGCGGCACGCATGCGTGCCATCTCAGCCTGCGTAAAGTACTGGTACTTTCCCTTGAGCGACTCGGGCATCTCAATGAATTCGATCGCGGGAGGAAGGTTCATGGCCGCAAACACCGCCGTCGCCAGGGCCTTCCAGCTTCGCGCCTGCCCGGTTCCGCAGTTGAAAAGCCCGCTCACTGCGCGGTTCTCAAGGAAGTAGAGCGTCATCGCCACTGCGTCCTTGACAAAGATGAAATCGCGCAACTGCTCTCCATCCGCATACTCCGGCCGATAGGACTTGAACAGCTTTACCATCCCGGTGCTCTTGATCTGCTGGTACGACTTTTGCACCACCGAACGCATGTCTTCCTTGTGATCCTCATAGGGGCCGTAGACGTTGAAGTACTTCATCCCCACGATGCGATCAAGAAGCCCATGCCGCTGCGCCCACAGGTCGAACATGTGCTTTGAATAGCCGTACATGTTCAGCGGTTCCAGCTGCTGCAGCATCGCCGGGTCGTCGTCATAGCCCTTGCTGCCGTCGCCATAGGTGGCTGCGCTTGAGGCGTAGATGAACCGCGCGCCGTGGCGCAGGCTCCACTCGCACAGGGTACGCGTGTACTGGTAGTTGTTGCGCAGCAGGAATCCCGCGTCCCGCTCGGTGGTCGCACTGCATGCGCCCAGGTGAATGATCGCGTCCACCCCGGGGAGCGCATCCGCCTCCACCCGCGCCAGAAACTGCTGCGCGTCGAGAATTTCGTCGTAACGCAGGCCGACGAGGTTGCGCCACTTCTCATCGCTGCCCAGGTTATCGACCAGCAGCAGGTCGTCAACATCGCGCGCGTTCAGCTCCGCAACCATGTTGCGGCCAATAAAGCCGGCCGCGCCGGTGACTACAACCCGGCTACTCATGGGCCTTCTCATCATGGCCATACACCTGCACAATCCGCTCGATGGTGTTGGTCGTCGAGCGGCCTTCCACCATGTCCGCCAGCACCACCCGGCCGCCGTGGCTCTCCACCACCTCGCGTCCGCTCACGTAGTGCGCCCAGTCCTTGCCTTTCACGAGCACCTGCGGCAAAATCTCGGCGATGATTCCCTTCGGCTCGTCGTCGCCGAACAGCACTAGATAATCAACTGCGCGCAGGGAGCCGAGCACAAAGGCGCGATCTTCCTCCGAGTTGATGGGCCTGTCATTGCCCTTGTTGGCGCGGACTGAAGCGTCGGTGTTCAGTCCCACCACCAACGCGTCACCCTGGTTCCGCGCAAAGGTCAAATAGGTCACATGGCCGCGATGCAGAATGTCGAAGCAGCCGTTGGTAAATACCAGCGTCTTGCCTTCGGCAACCAGGCGGTCCCGTTCCGCGCGCATCGCGTCAACACTGAGGATCTTTGGATGTTCGATCTGCATGCTTCAACACACTCCCAACAAGTTTTCTGTCTGCTACCGGCCTTTATGCGATCCGCATCAGACGCAGCAGTGCGGGCAGTTGGCTGTAGTCCGGAACAATCAATTGAGCGCCGGCGCGAATCAGTCGCGCGCGCTTGTTCATATTCCAGCCGAACCGCCTTACCTCGTCGCTGGCCACGCCGATGCACAGCCCGCCGCGCTTGCGCGTCTCCCTGATCTCCACCGGGCCGTCTCCCAGCGTAGCAAACTGGTGCCCGGCAAGATTGTACTCACTGATGATCCGCTCCAGCACCATCTTCTTCGCTTCAGCGTTCACATCGCCCACCGCGCCGAAGATTCTGCCCTCAAACATATCCGCGTATCCCAGTGCCTCGGCCTCGGCAATCGCGTCCGCCTCATCCGTGCCGCTGGCGAGATAAAGCTTGATGCCTCGCCGATGCAGCTCCTCGACCAGTTGTATTGCGTTCTTCACCTGAAAATCCGACTTTGCCAGTTCTCCCGACTCGAGCTTGCGCAACCGGCCGTGCACCATCTTCAACAGGTCGTCGTTGAAGATGCGCTTGTACCCGTGCTCATCCAGAATCTCTTCCTGCGGCACATACCCCGCCTGCTGCACCAGTTCGACAAGTCCCTTCATCTGCGCCAGCGTCTGCACGCCGGTGGTTCCGTCGATGAAGGTCTTCACCTCGCTGCTGATCCGTGCAAAGGTGGACGGAGAGGCCGTGGTATAGCTCGCGCCAAGGATTGCGCGCACCATCATCGGTTCCATGATCTTCTCCCAGCCTTCGCGCAGCGTGGAGAGCGTGCCGTCATGATCGAAGATGCAGTGCTCGATGGCGAGGTCGTCCCGCAGTTCGCCGACCAATTCAAAATCCGTGCCCTCGGCAAAGCGCGCCAGGTTGGGACCGATGGCCAGATCCGGTTCATAGATGAAGTCCGGATCGGGGCCGATGGATAATATCTCCGCAGGCTTGGCCGTTCCCGTCTGCTGCAGCTTGCGCACCGTCACCGATGCGGCAATGTTGGCCAGCTTTCCGGCCAGAAATGGCCCCTGGCCGCTGCCGAGCACAGCCGCGATGGCCGACACAACCGTATCGCCGGCTCCCACGGGGTCTGTCTTGCCCAGCACCTGGATGCCCGGCGATACTTCTACGGCATCGCCCTCGGCCACCACGATGCCGCGATCGCCGCACGTGATGAACGCCGGCCTGCCGCTCTGGTGCGAGACGCGGCGCGCCAGCGTGCGGACCTGCTCAATCGACGGCTGGTCCTCTCCACCCTCGCCCAGCAGGCGCATGGACTCGCGCTCATTCACCTTCAGCGCCGCGTGACGATAAAGCTCGGCGCGATGGCGCGCATCCACCACAAAGTGCGTGCGCGGGTGCCGGTCGATCAGTTCGTTGATCCGTTCGATCACCTCCGCACTGCTCACACCGCCCGGCACCTGTTGATTGAGAATGACTGCGTCGCTCGAAGCCGCGGCCTTATCCAGAGCGGCGATCAGAGCATCAATGGTCGCCGGCGCCAGTGTGTTGAAAGCGCCAAAGTCAATGCGGCTTTCTTCCTCCTCGCCACGGCACGGTTTGGTGTAGACCATCGTCTGCCATTGCTCGTCGGTGACCATGCCACTGGCCACTGCGCCGCTGGCAGTGAGCAGACGCAGCATCGCGTGGCCGAACAGGTCAGGCCCCACCACGCCCACCGTGCGCACGCAACTCACGCCCAGATCAATCAGGTTGGCGGCCACGTTGCCCGCGCCGCCCAGGCTGTAGCGCTGCGCATGCACACGCCGCACCGGCAATCCCGTTTCTACAGACAGCTCAGCCGGGCCTGTATCCAGCTGCCAATACGCGTCCAGGCAGAAGTCGCCGAACACGGTTACGCGCACCTGCGCGAGTTGAGCCAGGGCCGATGCGAGCCAGGAATCCGGCGATGAATCCGTGAGTGCCAACCAGCTGCTCCTTGAGGAAATTGTTGAGAAAAGTTGTTCTAACAACCTGACCCTTCAGAACCGCCTTTCGCAAGAGAAGAACAGATTCCGATAGGCCAATGAATCCACAACGAAGTATACTTTACCAGTCGAATTGCACGGCGCGCCAGTCCGGTCAGGTTGGAAATATCTGTCATATCAACTTCAGTTGCTATGACACCTCCCGGGCCGCTTGAGGGAGAAGACGCAATCCGTGATCCAGGCAAGCGAGCCCTCGCGTGAACGGCGCCGCCATCTGCCCGTCACGCACACGCAGAGGAGACCAGGCGATGCACCACGCTGATTGCGCAACGAAACCAGAAACCGTGAAGCCCACACAATCTGCGCACTGCTCGCTGGCCGTCGCGGCGCTGCTCCTGCTCTCTTTACTGCCCCCCTTTGCCGCGCAAGGCCAGGACCCGCAGCTCAAGCCTTATCAATTCTCCGCACCCGCGCAGGCTGCGCTCGACCGGCTGGGCAGCGTGCAGACTTTGCCCGCCGAGGAGTGGCGCTACCACCTGGGCGACATTCCGCATGGGGAGCGGCCCCAACTCGACGACAGCAGCTGGACGCCCATCAAGCCGGAGACCGATCTGTCTCGCGACGCCATCTGGCTGCGCCGCTGGATCGAGGTTCCGCGCACTCTGAACGGCTATGACCTGACCGGCGCGCACATCTGGTTCAACCTGCGCGTGGACGCGAACGAACTGTTTCCCGAGATCATCTACTTCAACGGCGCGCGGGTCGCCCTGGGCACGCAGCAGCTTGAAGACGTCCTGCTGTTCAACGACGCCAAACCCGGCGAAAAGATCTTTGTCGCCGTCAAGTTTCTCGGCACCAAAAATGTCAAGCGCTTCCGGGCGGCGAACCTGCGCATTGATTTTGTCGCCGGCCGGCCGAATCCAGGCGATGTGCTGAATGAGCTGCTCTCCGCCGCGCACCTGCTACCCATCCTCACCGCCTCTCCATCCGAGCTCGCCGGCCAGGAGGCCAAGCTCGACGCAGCCGCGCAGAGCGTCGATCTCGCGGCACTCGCAAAAGGCGATCAGTCGGCGTTTGACTCCTCGCTCCAGACCGCGCAGTTGCAACTGGCCACGCTGCGACCGCTCCTGCAGCGCTACTCCATCCACGCCGCCGGCAATGCGCACATTGATGCGGCCTGGATGTGGCCCTGGACCGAGACCGTTGATGTGGTGCATCGCACCTTTGAGGCCGCTCTGCAGCTGATGAACGAGTATCCCGGCTACACCTACTCGCAATCGGCCGCCGCTTACAGCGAATGGATGGAGCAGAAGTATCCGGAGGTCTTTGAAGGCACCCGCAAACGCGCCCAGGAGGGACGCTGGGAGCTGACCGGCGGCATGTGGGTCGAGCCCGATCTCAATCTGCCCGATGGCGAGTCGCAGGTGCGCCAGCTGCTCGTGGGCAAGGAATATTTCAAGCGGAAGTTCGGCGTTGATGTGCGCGTCGGCTGGAATCCTGACTCCTTCGGTTTCAACTGGCAGCTTCCGCAAATCTACAAAAAATCCGGCGTGGATTTTTTCGTCACTCACAAGATGCATTGGAACGAGACCAACCAGTTGCCGCTCAAGCTGTTCTGGTGGCAGGCGCCGGATGGCAGCCGCGTGCTGACCTACTTCCCTCACGGCTACGGCCGGCGGCTCGAGCCGGAAGAGATGGCCAGCGACCTGGCCGATGCCGTGAGTCTCAATCCCGGCGCAACCTCGCTGCTGCACCTCTATGGCGTGGGCGACCACGGCGGCGGCCCCACACGCGACATGCTCGATGCCGGCACGCACTGGATGCAGGACTCGGCCGTCTATCCCAAGCTCCAGTTCGGCACCGCCCTCAGCTTCTTTGAGCAGATGGCCGCGCGCGTCGACACCAAAGACGCGCCCGTCTGGAACTACGCATCCATGGCGCGCGGCGCTCTGAAACTTTCTCCGCCGCCGGCCGGCTTCATCAGCGTGCCGGTTTGGAACGACGAGCTCTATCTCGAGTATCACCGCGGCGTCTACACCACGCAGGCCGAGCACAAGGCCAACATGCGGCAGAGCGAAGAGTGGATGCTCAACGCGGAGAAGTACGCCTCGCTCAGCTGGCTCGGCGGCCAGGAATATCCCGCTCCTGCGCTGACTGAAGCCTGGAAAAAAGTGCTCTTCAATCAGTTCCACGATCTGGCCGCTGGCTCGGGCATCGCAGTCATCTATAAGGACGCGCAGCACGACTACGACCAGGTTCACTGGACCGCCAATGAAGTGACGGGAGCGGCGCTCGCCAACCTCGCCAGCCATGTGGATACGCAACTGGGTGCGGGCCTTCCCTTCCTGGTCTGGAATCCGATGGGATGGACGCGCGATGACCTGGTGGAAGCGACGCTGCAAATGCCGCAGGCCTCTGCGAACGGCGTCTCCGTGTTTGATAACAACGGGCGCGTTGTTCCTGCGCAAGTGCTCTCAAGCGATGTGTTGACGCACACCTATCATCTGCTGCTCCATGTAAGCAGCGTACCGGCGCTCGGCTACAAGCTGCTGCGCATGGTGCCCGGCAGGCGCCCGTTCTCCACCGACTTGAAGACCAGCGGCTTGACGATGGAGAATGCCTTCCTGCGCGTCACTGTTGACGCAAAGACCGGCTGCATCATCAGCCTCTACGACAAGCAGGCGCACTTTGAGTCACTCGCCGCCGACGCCTGCGGCAACCAGCTCGAGACCTTTGTCGACAAGCCCCAAGAGTACGACGCCTGGAACATCGACCCCGGCACGCTCGACCACCCAATACCGATGATCGAGACCGATTCCGTGCGCTTGACCGAAGCCGGCGCTCTGCGCAGCGTGATCGAGGTCCGCTCGCACACCGCGCAATCCAGGTTCGTGCAGAGCATTACGCTCTATGGGGGCATGCCGCGCGTGGATGTGATCAACGACTTCGACTGGCACGAAACGCACGTGCTGCTCAAAGCAGCCTTCCCGCTCGCCGCATCCAGCAGGATGGCGACTTACGAGATCCCCTACGGCACCATCGAACGCCCAACCACGCGGGACAATCCCATCGACGCCGCCAAGTTCGAGGTCCCGGCCATTCGCTGGGCAGACCTGGGCGACGGCGCGCATGGATTCACGCTGATCAATGAATCCAAGTACGGCTACGACGCCCGCGACAATGTTCTGCGCCTCACGCTGCTGCGCTCGCCGGTCGATCCCGACCCCGATGCCGACCGCGGGCATCAGCACTTTGCCTACTCCCTCTATCCTCACGCCGGCACATGGCGCAGTGCTCTCTCCGTGCGCCACGGCTTCGACTTCAACTACAAGTTGTCTGCCCTGCAAGTGGAAGCACATACGGGCGAGCTGCCGCATGAACACTCCTTCGTGTCCATCGAGCCCAGCAATCTGGCGCTCACCGCAATGAAAGAGAGCGAAGACGGCAAGAGCCTGGTTCTGCGCTTCTATGAGTGGGCCGGCAAGCAAACCACGGCGCGCATCAATGTGCCGGTGGGCGCAACCCGTGCAACGGCCGCAAACCTGATGGAGCAGGATCAGGGAGCCGCGCTGCAGATAGACGGAAACCAGGTGCTCTTCCCCGTCACGCCCTATTCGATCAACACGCTGCGGCTCACCTACGACGACCGCGGCGCAGATTTCTGGCTGGCGCAGAAATAGCCGCTCGATTAACCGCGTCGGCCCATTCAATCGGGCTTACGCAACGGTTCTTGTATAGAAAAGTTCCTGCATCCCAAATAGTTCCTGAATCGAGGAGCTCGTCGAGAATGGCCACAAAAGCAGTCGTCAAGCATCGTGTTGTCTTCCAGGCCTTGCAGCGCCAGATCGCTGAGGGCGCCTTCGCCAACGGCCGCCGTCTGCCCAGCGAGACCGAGCTGGCCCGGCGCTTTGGTGTCTCGCGCCCGACAGCCGCGCGCGCACTGCGCGACCTGCAGAGCCAGGGCATCATCGATCGCCGCGTCGGCTCGGGGAGTTATCTGATCTCCACGTCCACCAGCACCCATGACTTGTCGCAGCGCAAGTTCGGCCTGCTGGTGCCGGGCCTGGGCGACACGGAAATTCTTGATCCCATATGCAACGAGATCACGCGCTTCTCGCAGAGCCTGGGCGCGGCCGTGCTCTGGGGCGATGCAGTGGCCCCCGTCACCACCGCTGACGACGCGCTCGCACTCTGCAGTCAATACATCGACTCCCGCGTCGACGGCGTCTTCTTCGCGCCCATCGAGAACAGCCCCGACCGCGAGCCGGTCAACCGCAGAATCGCCCGCATGCTGCAGGAGGCGAACATCGCCGTCGTATTGCTTGACCGCGACATCGTGGAGTTTCCCGGCCACAGCCAGTTCGACCTGGTGGGAATCGACAACTTCAGCGCCGGGTTCGTCCTGACCCAGCACATGATCCAACAGGGCAACCGCGAATTTCGTTTTTTGGCCCGGCCCAACTATCCGGCCACAACCGATCTGCGCCTGGCCGGAACACGCGAGGCGATCGCCCGTTCGGGCATTGCGCTCACGCGCCCTCTTGGCTGGTTCGGTGATCCGGCCGATGCGGCCTTCGTCACCGAGATGCTGCGGCCCCGTCTGCCCGACGCCATCATCTGCTCCAATGACCAGACGGCCGCAAGGCTGATCCAGACGCTCTCGGCGCGCGGCGTGCGCCTGCCCGCGGACGTCCGCGTTGCGGGCTTCGATGACGTGCGCTACGCCACGCTGCTCACCGTGCCGCTGACCACCATTCACCAGCCTTGCCGGGCCATAGGCAGAGCCGCGGTGAGCGCTATGCTCGAGCGCATTCAGTACCGCGATCGCGCGCCCCACCAGATTCATTTGCCCTTCAGCCTGATTGTGCGCGAATCGAGCACCGGCCCGCAGGCGATCCGCGGGCGCGAGAAAGTCGCGGGCAGAAAGTTCGGCGCCAGTTCCCCGCGCACAAGCTCTGCGCGCACCACTGTTTGAAGAAGGTCCGACCGCGGCGCTTCAGCTCGTGAGCCCGGCCTCGATCAGGTCCATCAGGCAATGCATCAGAAACTGATGCCCCTCCTGAATGCGCGCCGTATCGTTGTGCTTCACCACCAGCGCGCAGTCTGATAGCGCCAGGGCGGGGCCGCCGTCACGACCGAGGAACGAGACCGAGCTGACCCCCACCTCTTTGGCCGCACGCAACGCGGCCAGAACATCAGGCGAACGGCCGCTGGTCGTGAACGACACCAGCACATCGCCCGGCCGGCCCAGTGCCTGCACCTGTCGGGAAAAAACATCCTCGAAGCTGTAGTCGTTGCCGATGCAGGTCAACACCGCCGCATCGGCAGCCAGCGTAATCGCAGCCAGCGGACGCCGCGACTCCTTGTACCGGCCCACCAACTCGCCGGTCAGGTGCTGCGCTTCCGCCGCACTGCCGCCGTTGCCGCACACCAGCAGCTTTCCGCCGCCCTTCAGCGCCGTGAGACATTTGCCGGCAGCCTCATTCAGAACGGGCGACATATCACGCAGCGACTCGATTACCGCAGCGAGCTCCTTCAAATTCTCATCAAGACTAAACATCCCTGCATATCTCCGATCTAACTTGGCCTTCAATGTCGCGCTATGGATTGCCTGCAATCGCCCGCGCTGCGGCCCATGGCAAAGCTTCCTTATAAATGGTTGATCGCATGAAGTCCAACTGCGGCCGATCAGGATAACTGGTGAGTTATCGGTGAGCGGCTCCCTGCTCTCGTCTGTCTAATCAGAACTCTTAGCCGGAATTACTAGTAGTTTAGTGTATTTTGCGGCATAGTTGAGTCTTCTCTTTCACATTGATGAGGCGGATGCTATCCTGCCGTGTCAAACGATCGGCCGCATAAGCTCGATGTCGGGCCCGCCCCGGTCGGATTTTAGATGTCGGAACGGCCGCAGGCCACTTCAAAATGGCGCGTCAGGCTCGCGCCTTGCAGCTTATACTCGGATGAAACGCCGTGGAGGTATTAGTGAAGAAGATGACGTCTCATGCAACCCTTGGTGATGTCGCACGTGAGGCGCGTGTGGGCAAAAGCACCGTTTCGCGCGTCATCAACGGCGGCGCTCGGGTAAGTCCTGAAACCATCGAACGGGTCAATGCAGTCATCCGCAAGTTTGACTATCAGCCCAACCACGCGGCGCGCATTCTCAAGGGCAACCGCACCAAGACCATCGGTTTGATCATTCCCTATGTGGCCGACCCCTTCTTCGCCATCTGCGCCGAGGCCGCACAGAAAATCGCGCGCGCCAACGACTTTCTTCTCATCGTGACCTGCTCCAATAACGATCCGCACGTGGAGATGGAGAACCTCAACCGGCTCCTGCAGCGCCGCATTGACGGCCTTCTGCTCGCTCCTGCCGCGTCGCAAAACGATGAGCTGGTCAAGGTGCTCAACAAAAATTCTGTTCCGGTCGTCAGCTTCGACCGTCCCATTCTCGGCGCCTCCTGGCCCAGCGTGGTAAGCAACAACTACAAGGGCGCCAAGGATGCCACGCGGCACCTGATCGCGCACGGCTACAAGCGCATCGTCTTTCTCGGCATGAAGGGCGAGGACTCGCTCTACACCAACAAGGAGCGCATCCGCGGATACCGCTACGCCATGCAGGAAGCCAAGCTCACCCCGCGGGTCGATGTGTCGCTCACTTCTTACGAGTCGGTCGAGCTCGCCTTGAAGTCCTATCTCTACGGCACCAATCCGCCCGACGCCATCTTCGCCGTGAAAAACCTAGTCACCGTCTATTGCTTTGAAGCCCTGCACAAGCTGCGCGTCAAGATTCCCAATCGAGTGGCTCTGGTCGGCTTCGACGACTTCGAGCTGGCCTCCGCCCTTGATCCGGGAATCACCGTGGTCCGGCAGGAGATGGAGTTGATGGGCAAAATGGCCGCCGAGTTGCTGTTTGAGCAGCTCAACAGCAAGCGGCAGGTCCATGCAAAGACATCGCGCGCAGCCGAAAGCGCAGGCATTCGCTGGCTTGACACGCAGTTGATCGTGCGCGGCTCCTGCGGCTGCGATCCCAGTGGACGGCGCCGAACGACCGGCAAATAGCGGCGCAGACGGAACGCCGGCGGCCACGCTGCAAGCTCAGTTCGGCTGCTTCGCATCGCTCGCCGGATGTGCAAAGTCAATCCGCAGCGTATTGATCGAATACGGATCAACGGTGAAGCGGATGCTGTCGCCCTCGCGATGGACCAGCCCCTTCTGCTCCGCGTCCTGGTCGATCTTCTCCATCAGGTTCACGGGATAAACAGCCGTCGCGCCCGGCGGCGCATCAATACGCGCCTTCGGGCGCCGGCCTGCCCATTCATAAAAGCGCAGGATCAGTCCGTCGCCATCCTCGGCCTTCTTCATCGCCGTCATCACCAGGTTGTCCGGCTCCACACGCACAAACGAGTGGCTGGCCGGCAACTGGCCCTCATGCGCAGCGGTCCTCTCCGCCTGCAATCCGTAGTTGTACTCGTAGCCGTGGCGCACGGTGAGCGCGGACTTCCAGTCGCCCGCGTGCGGATAGAGCGCATAGCTGAAGCGCTGCGGGCCGCGGTCGGCGTCCGGATCGGGCCACACCGGCGAGCGCAGCAGCGACAGCCGCAGCACATTGTCGCGGCAGTCGTAGCCGTACTTGGCCTCGTTGATCAGCGAGAACCCATGCTTGCCGTCGCCCAGGTCGGCCCAGCGCAGCGCAGGCACTTCAAACCGGGCCTGCTCCCAGCTGTTGTTGCGTGTCGTCGGCCGCTCGATCGTGCCGTAGGGAATCTCATACGTGGCCATGGGGCTGGACGCAGCCAGCGTGAAGGCAGCCTTGAGCAGCACGTGCGTCTCGTGCCAGTCGATGTCGTTGATGACATCGACCTGATCTGAGCCCGCATCGAGCGTGATCTCCTGCACAAACTTCGAACTCTGCCAGCTGTGCGTTACGCGAATCACCGCACGCAGCGGACCGCGCACCACCAGTTCTACCGCGTCGGCGTGCGTGATTGGCGTAAAGTGGTCCAGCGTGCCCTGGTCGATGTTCCACGCGTCATCGTTCTTGGGCAGATCGTGAAACGCTTCGAGCTGGTTGCCGCAGCTGCCCGCGGCCAGCGACTCAAACTGCGACTGCTTGTCGTAGAGGCTGGTGATGCAGCCGGTCGCGCTGTCCACCGTCACGCGCAGGCGAGCGTTTTCAAGCGTCAATCCGCTGGCCTTCAAGTCGGTTGGAACCGCGCGTCGCCCGCTCACCGCATGCAGGACCGTGTAGCCCATCGACGGCACACGGGGCACGGAAATCAGCAGCGAATAGGTGTTGGTGGCGCGCTGCTCAGCGAGTACCTGCATCGCCAGCGGCTTGCCCTCTGCGTCCATGATGGCGATGCCCGCGGGCTCCTCGTGCGGCATCTGCACATCCATCTTCACCACGCCGCCGCGGTCCCATCCCAGCGGGTTCCACACCACAATCGGTTCGCCCGCGCCGCGCGTATCGATGCGCGCTTCAAGCGTGCTCATGCTCCGCCGCGAAGCCTCCTCCGTGGTCCAGCGCACCTGGTCAAAGTCTCGCTGCGCGTCCTTGTAGATCATGGCGATTCCCGACCCTGCCGCAAGATCGTGAAAGTCATTGAACAGCGCCTTCTTCCAGGCTTCCGTCAACGGTTCCGCTGGATACGCGCCGCCATAGAGCCAGCCCAGCGATGAGTATTTCTCCGCGTTCAGCAGCCGCTCCTCGCTCTCGCGGATATTGCGCTTCTGCCCCGCCTGCGTGGTATAGGTGCCGCGATGATGCTCGAGATAGAGCTCGTCCTTCCACGTAGGAACGGTGATCTCGCCCGCCGGCGGTTCCGGCAAAGTCAAATCACCGGCCGCCGCAGTCCGATAGTTCCACACCGGCGACTCGGCAGCAATCCGCCGAGCTGCGTTGCGAAAAAACTCTTCCGCCGTGCCAAAGTGCATCGCCGGATACACCTTGCCCGGCTGCTCCCAGTGCACGCCCGTGTCCAGCACGGCCCGCGCTCCCTCCATCAACAAGCGCCCATAGCTCGGCCCATGCAGGTGCAGCATCTCCTCTTTGCCGGGATTCATCTTCACCGCGCGTGCAACGTCCGCGGCAATATCCACCGGATCGATATCGAGAACATAATCGTGCGGAATATACGTCAGCACGCGGCTGCCGTCCGGCGCCTCCCACCAGAACAGCTTCAGCGGCAGCGGATTCACTTCGTTCTCCACCATCTTTTGTGTCAAAAAGAAATTGATGCCCGACTTCTTGTACACCTGAGGCAGCTGCCAGCTGTAGCCAAACGAATCCGGATTCCAGCCCACCTTCACGTCGACGCCGAAGCGGCTGTGAAGGTAGCGCGTGCCTACCAGCAGTTGCCGCACCTCCGCCTCACCGTCGGGAAAATTGAAGTCGGGCTCAACCCACATGCCGCCCACCAGCTCCCAGCGCCCCTCGTTCACCTTCTGCTGGATTCCCTTGAAGACCTCGGGAAACTTCTCTTCCATCCACTCGCTATACTGCGAGGTGGATTGCGCGAAGGTGTACTGCGGATACTCGTCCATGAGCCGCAGCGCATTGGCGAAGGTGAAGTGCACCTGGTCTACCGTTTCACTCTTCGTCCACAGCCACGCCGCATCGATGTGTGCGTTGCCCGTCATGTCCACGCTCAGCTTTTTGAGCACCGGCCGCAGCGGTTCGAGCGCTGTCCGAGCGCGACCCAACGACGCGTCGAAAGCGGCCTGGTCGCCTTTGTCCAGCGCGCCAACATCAATCTGCGCAGCGGCCAACTCGAGTGTTGCCTCCTGCGCGTGCAGGGTGTCGCCGTCCTTGGTAATCGCCGGCAGAATCAGCGCGGCCGACTCGATCTCTTTAAGCAGATCGTCCGGGCTCGGCCTTCCATGGATCGCATCGAGCGTCACGTCCGCTGCTTCAATGCCTTTCTCATATCGGGTGCCAAGCAGCTTTACGGCGATCAGCGCCTTCTCTCCCGGCCTCGCGTGCGCGAACAACACCCGGCGCCCCACGTGCTGGCCCTCCGCAACACGCACGCCATCCACAAAAAGAATCTGGTATGCGTATTCGGGCCCCGGGCCGGTGTTCTCAAGCGACAGGTGAAACCAGACGCGGGCGCCACTTGCATCGTAGCCATCGAGAGTTTTCGGCACGGTCACCCATCGCCGCAGCCACACCACTCCAGCCGATGCACGAAAGGGCAGAGCGATCTTCTCCCAGCCGCTGGTATCTAGATCGGCGCCCTCGGCCTGGGCCAGATCGCCCGCATGATATTGCCAGTCGCCCGCGGGGATGGCGCTAAGCAGGCCGAGCCGGTCGAGCGCCGCCTGACCTCTTGCGGAGAATTGATACGGCGCAACCACTGCGGTCTGCGCTTCCGCCGTAAGCACGCAGCAGAGAGGCATCGCGATCAACAGCACGCCCACCGGCATGAGCCGAATTCTCACCACACCCTCCCTGGATCTTCGCCGGCTTGACCGTGCGACACCGCGCTGCAATCGTCTCTGGGCCACAGTTCAGCCGGCTGCGGAAAGAAATTTTTCGCAACCGTGCGCCGGAATCGAAAAGGCAAACTGCCCATCCTCTCCGGCAAAATCGATCGCATCGCCGCGCACCGTCACATCCGTCACGTTGTCGCACTCGTCCGGCACCCAGAACAGAAACATCGCGTAGCGCGCCGTCTTCGTTCCGTTGGCGGCAAGCGTGCACCAGCTCGGCGTATCAAACAGCGGGCCGCGGCGCAGTGTGGCCTCGCGCCCGCTGGGCAGCGGCGTCGAACCAAACTCCATGCCGCGCGCCTGCGCCGTTCCGTACCACGGCCGCTCGGGCCTCACGCAGTTCTCTTCCCACACCATCATCCACGGGAAGTCCTCGCGGCGGAAGCAGTAGCCCACGCCCAGCCTGTATTTACGATTCACAGCGGCAATAAACTCCACGCTGCGCCGCGGGTCCATCTGCACCGCGGCCGTGATCCCCTTACCCCTGGCTGCGAACGGGCGGCGCAGATCCGCCGGTCCGCTCTCGGGCTGCTGGGCGGGCGCGAACGGCCACTCAAACTCGCGATTGCTGGCCACCAGCGAATCCGGCCCATAGCCATCCGGCGCCGTGAGCCCGCGCGTGGCGGATGCAATAAAGCTGGCGTCTTCGCTGGTGACGAAGGGCGGTCCGAACGTCGCGTGCTGCACCCAGTCGCATACATGCTCAGCGCCGCGCCGGTTTGTCACAGTCTCTTCGATAAAGACAACACTCTCGCCGCTTCCCAACCGGAGCTTGCGCTCAAAGGCCAGCTGCGCAACGGGAAGATCGACCCGCCAATGGGCCATTCCACGCGCATTTCTCTTCGTTGAAGCCGGCTCCCACACTGCACGCGCCGCCTCGCCGTGCTGCACAAATCCGCAGGCCTGCTCCTCCGCCGAGGGCGTGCCAAAGTAATCCAGGCAAAGCCCGTGGCCCGTGAAACCGGCCGTCTGCGCCAGATCTTCCGGCCTGGTGTTCTCGAGCTTCTCGTACCTCCACGATGACTCCCAGAGCACATTCGGCGAGGGCGCGCCGCTCAAGCCGGAGAATCGAAATTCGGCCAGATGGCCGCCCTGATTGCGGACCACCAGTTCTACAACGCCATTCTCAACTCTGGTCACCTCACTCGGCTTCCAGGCTGCGCTGCGCGGTCCCGCGCTGACAGGTTGCTGCTGCACATTTTCTTTCAAAGGAGCGGACATTCATTCACCTCAACGCTTGCCTTGCGCCTTCAGCACAAAGCTGCCCAGCAGCGCAGCCTGCGAAGACCCACACACACCAACGATGTGTCCACCTACCTGGAACCGTCAAACTTTCCAGTGAAACTTCTTGACAAAGCAATTCGCCGGTTGATACATACTGTGGGAACGGTGCCACGCTCGAACAATAGTACACACGGGCCCCGCGAGAGGCAAGACCCCATGCACGTATTTGCTGGCCGCCTGACGCTTTTCCCGCTCATCCTGATCGGCGCCCTATCCCTGGCTCCCTGTTTTGCTCAGACCTCGCAAACCTCGCTGCGCGGAACGGTGCACGATCCCAACGGGGCGGTCATCCCGGGTGCGACCGTGTCCCTTGCCGACAAGGCCACCGGCTTTACCGCCTCCCGCGTCACCGACGACCACGGCGCCTACACGTTTGAGGAATTGCCGCCCGGCCACTACAGCGTGGACTCGACCGCGAACGGCTTTGCCGAGAAGCGCTACTCGCTCGAACTGCTCGTCAACGAGCCGGCCACGCTCAACATAGCCATGTCCGTCGGCGGGTCCACCACGACTGTCGAGGTCAACGCCGAGGGCCTGTCGTTCAACAACTCTGACGCCACGCTGGGCACCCCGTTCGACAACCAGCAAATCCAGAGCCTGCCCTTCGAGGGCAACAACGTTCTCGACCTGCTCAGCCTGCAGGCCGGCGTGCTGTTCCTGGGCGACAAGTCGACCGCGCAGCAGGACGTGGACAGCCGCAGCGGCGTGGTTAACGGCGCCCGCTCTGACCAGAGCAACTACACCCTCGACGGCCTGGACGACAACACCCAGACCAAGGGCTACGCCTACACCGGCGTGCTGCGCTCAACGCGCGACTCCGTGGAAGAGTTTCGCGTTGTCACCTCCAACGCCAACGCCGACTCGGGCCGCTCTTCCGGGGCCCAGGTCTCGCTGGTCACGCGCAGCGGAACCAACGCCCTGCACGGCAGCGCGTATGAGTTCTACCGGCCCACGGATACGGTGGCCAACGACTGGTTCAACAAGGAGGCAGAGCTCGCCAACGGCCTGCCCAACATTGCGCCCAAGCTGCTGCGCAATACCTTTGGCGCTTCGGTGGGCGGCCCCGCCCACAAGGACAAGCTGTTCTACTTCTTCACCTATGAGCAGCAGCGCCTGGCCGAGAGCTCGCAGATCACCAACACCGTACCCACCGGCGCCTTCCGCCAGGGAAACCTCTCTTACGTCAACGCGAGTGGGACCGTTACCACGCTCAGCCCCGCGCAGATCGCCAGCATGGACCCCAATTGTGCCAGCAAGGGAGGCTGTCCGCTGGGAGCAGGCGTGGATCCCGCCGTGATCAGTTATTTTTCCAAATTCCCCGATCCCAACATCAACGCCGGCGGCAGCGGCGACGACTATAACCAGCAGGAGTTCACCTTTTCCTCTCCCGCGCCGCAGGATCTGAACACCTACATCGGCAAGATCGACTACGACCTCGGCAGCCATCACCGCATCTTTGTCCGCGGCAACCTGCAGGGAGACAACGTAGCTTCGGCCGAGCAGTTCCCGCACGGCATTCCCGACTCCGAGCTCTACTCCAACGACAAGGGCATCGCCGCCGGCGACATCTGGACCATCTCCAACGCGCTGGTCAACAATATCCGCTATGGCTACATCCGCCAGGGCTTTGCCAATCGCGGCGCCACCCAGTCGAACTATGTGAACTTCGCCTCGATCAGCGCGCTCACCGCCACCAACAGCACCTCGCAGGTGATCCTGGTTCCCGTGCAAAATGTGGTCGACGATCTGAGCTGGAACAAGAGAGAGCACACCTTCCAGTTCGGATTCAACTATCGCGGCATCACCAACAACCGCGCCGGTGACAACACTCTCTACACCGACGCCAACGTCACCGCGAACTACCTCACCACCGGCAGCATCGCCGGCCAGGGTGGCAGCCTGGACCCCGGCGCCTTCGGCTTTCCAGCGGTTGGCCAGAGCTTTTATGGCGCCTATAACAACGCCATCTCCGACATCACCGGCCTCATCACCCAAGCCTTCGGCTACTACAACTACATCGTCGACGGCAACAATCTGAATGTGATGCCCAGCGGCCAGTGGCCCTCGCGCCATTACGTCTCGCACGAGCTCGAGTACTACGCGCAGGACACCTGGAAGGCGCGCCGCAATCTCACCATCACCTTCGGCCTGCGCCACTCCATCCTTCAGGTGCCCTACGAGCGCGATGGTCAGGAAGTCATGCCCAACGTGAACCTCAACAGCTGGTTCACGAAGCGTGCAGTCGGCGCGATCGATGGCCAGACCATTCAAGCTCCGTTCTCCTTCGTGCCGGCCGGCAAGGCCAATCATGCGCCCGACCTGTGGTCGAAAGACAATCTGGACATCGCCCCGCGCCTGGCCATCGCCTATTCGCCTGAGATGACCGGAAACAGCATCCTCGCCAAGCTGCTCGGCTCCAACGGCACAACCGCCATCCGCGCCGGCTATGGCATGTACTATGACCACTTCGGCCTGGCGCTGATTGACGCTTACGACGAGCAGGGTGCCTACGGGCTCTCCACCAACGCCTCCAGCGGCATAAACCAGACCGTCGACACCGCGCCGCGTTTCACCGCGTTCAACAGCCCGCCCACATCAATCCTGCCTCCGCCCACGCCAGGCGGCTCGTTCCCGGTCACTCCCGGAGACACGGGCAACCTGGCCTGGAGCATCGATCAGAGCGTTCATACCCCCTACTCGCTGGTAAGCGATCTCTCCATCGAACGGCAGGTCGGCAAGGGCAACATGCTACAGGTCAGCTACACCGGCCGCCAGGGTCGCAGGCTGATGCAGATGCGCGACCTGGGCACGCCCCTCAACCTGATAGATCCCAAAGGCGGCGGCTCCTTCTACTCCGCCGGAACCGCGATGGCCAAGCTCGTCGATGCGAACACGCCGGTCTCCGCCGTGCAGCCGATTTCCTACTGGGAAGACATGTTCCCCCTCGCTGCGGGGGGCGGACAATCGGCCACGCAGAATCTCTACCAGACGCAGTTCGGTCCCAACCGCGGCAACGAGCTGAGCGCGCTCTACACGCTCGACTACGGCTACGCGCCCGGCGCGCCCAACAACGAGCTCTATCGCTACTTCGACCCGCAGTGGGGCTCCATTGAAACCTGGTCCTCCATCGGCACCAGCAGCTACAACGGGATTCAACTCTCGTTCCACCATCCCTCCACCCATCAACTGCAATACGACGCCTACTACACCTACTCGAAGTCGCTTGATGAAGGTTCAGATACGGAGCGCTCCGCGACCTCTGGCTCTTTCATCTGGAGCCAGATCATCAATGTCTTTGCGCCCCACCAGAACTATGCGCCCTCCGACTTCGACACCCGCCACGCGGTGATCTTCAATCTTCGCTATGAACTGCCTTTCGGCCGCGGCCAGGCGGTGGGCTCGCACCTCAATCGCGTCGCCGATGAGATCGTCGGCGGATGGACCCTTAACGCCCTCGGCCACTGGACCAGCGGCCTTCCCTGGACAGCCAACGACGGACTCGGCTGGACCACCGACTGGAACGATCCCAGCTTCATGATCGCCAAAACCCGCATCGCCAGCGGCGGACATCAGAAGAATCCCGCCGATGGGCAGCCGAATGCCCTCAAGAATCAAGCCACCGCGCTCACCCAGCTCCGCCTTCCCTATCCCGGCGAGACCGGTCAGCGGAATTATTTCCGCGGCGACGGCTACGCCAGCATCGACTCCGGATTATCGAAGGTCTTTCACATCGCCGACACCCACCAGCTCAAGTTCTCCGCCGAGATATTCAACCTCTTCAACCAGGTCAAGTTCGATCCGCGCTCGGCCGTGAACAACCCATTCTCCGGAGGCAACGCCTTCGGAGATTACTCGTCGCCCCTGCTCACCCAGGGCCGGCGCATGCAGGGCTCTCTCCGGTATAGCTTCTAAGTCAGGTGCCGATCGATCAAGTCCTGCGTTGACCATAAGCCCGGAGCGAAAGCTTTGAACGCAAGCAATGCCCATGTCCTGAGGCAGCACACAGCCTCAGGACATGAGCCGGACCGGCTGCGCGAACTCCGCATGGATCTGCGAATTTCTGGCTCCGCCGCGAACCATGCACAGGGCAGTACACTTGCTGGTTAGCACAAGGACTCCGCACATGCTCCCGATCGTTCCATCCCTCCGCCGTTTGATTCTCTCTTCCGTTCTCCTCCGGGCTTTAGCCTTCATCCTCATCTCAGCATCCGCCGCTCGCGCGCAAGACCCAGTGGCATTGAGCGACGCCGTCGAGCGGCGCGTGGACGCCATGATGAGCAAGCTCTCGCTCCAGCAGAAGCTGCACCTGCTCGGCGGCGACGACTCCATCAGCGGCCCCGGCGAGCCCGCCATCGGCTTGCCCGTGCTCAAAATGTCCGACGGCCCGCTCGGCGTCCGCTCCTGGGGCCCGAGCACCGCCTACGGCGCCGGCATCAACCTCGCCGCCAGTTGGGATACGGACCTGGCCGACCGCGTGGGCCAGATGCTGGGCGAGGATGCGCGCGCCCGCGGCGTTTATTTTCTCCTCGGCCCCGGCATGAACATCTATCGCACCCCGCAGAACGGCAGAAACTTCGAGTACTTCGGCGAAGATCCCTTCCTCGCCGGCAAAATCGCCGCCCACTACATCCTCGGCCTGCAGAGCAAAGGCGTCGGCGGAGTGGCCAAGCATTACGCGGCCAACAACGCTGAAGTCGACCGCGGCGACGCCAACTCCGTCATCGACGAGCGCACCCTGCGCGAAATCTATCTGCCCGCCTTTGAAGCCTCCGTCAAAGAAGGCCACGTCGCGGCCATCATGAACTCCTATAACCGCGTCGACGGTGACCACACCACGCAGAGCAAATTCCTCAACATCGACGTGCTGCGCCGCGACTGGGGATTCACGGGCATCGTCATGTCCGACTGGGGCGCAACCCACGACGGCATCGCCGCAGCCAATGGCGGACTCGACCTCGAGATGCCCTCCGCCGAATACATGAATCCCGCCACGCTGCTGCCCGCCATCAAAAGCGGCACCGTCCCCGCGGCGACCATCGACGAAAAAGTCCGCCGCATCCTACGCGTCGCCGTGAACATGGGATTCTTCGATCGCGACCAGACTGACCTCAGCATTCCCCTCTTCAATCCCCAGGCCGACGCCGTCGCGCTCCAGTCAGCGGAAGAAGGCGCCGTCCTGCTCAAGAACGACGGCAACCTGCTCCCTCTCGACCGCAAGCGCATTCACTCCATCGCCGTCTTCGGCCCCGGCGCGTATCCCGCGCACGTGGGCGGCGGCGGCAGCTCTCAGGTCACCGCCTTCGCGCCGGTCAGCATCCTCGCCGGCCTCTCCAGCGCGCTCGCGCCCGACGTCAAGGTCTACTGGAATCTCGGCGTCAAGAGTCCGGAGAGCATCTTCGCCGGCTCCTCCTGGTGCGCCGATCCGCAGTGCAAAGGCCATCGCCTGGCGCGTAACGAGTATCTGCAAGCGAACAACGAGAAAATCTTCTCCGGCTTTGACGACCATATTGCCAACTGGCCCCAGGAAGAGCTCGGCATCGACGACCGCACCCCGCGCCGCGTCGAGTGGACCGGCTACTTCATCCCCGCCAAGACCAACCTCTACGACTTCATGGCCGCGGGCATCACCTTCGGCACTGACCTCTTCAAGCTGATGGTGAACGGCAATCAGATCCTCGAAAGAACTCACTACGGCGTCCGCGCACCCGCCATGGCGCAGGTTCAGCTTGAAGCCGGAAAGCCGGCAAAGATCGAGTTCTTCTACTGGCCCGACGAAGGCCAGGTCGGCGTCGGCATGGGTGTCATCGCCGACGACGAGCTCATCGATCCGCAGGCGCTCGCCATCGCCGCCAAGGCAGACGCCGCAGTCGTCTCAGTCGGCTTCGACGCGCATCGCTTCCTTGAAGCCGAAGCCTCCGACCGCGCCTACATTCTTCCCGGCGGCCAGGACAAGCTGATCGAAGCGATCGCCGCGGTCAATCCGCACACCATCGTCACCCTCAACTCCGGCGGCAGCGTCGCCACTAGCGACTGGATCGGCAAGGTTCCCGCCTTCCTCCAAACCTGGTACGGCGGTCAGCAGGCCGGCACGGCGCTCGCCAAGATTCTCTTCGGCGAGGTGAACCCCTCCGGCAAGCTCCCCATCAGTTGGGAGCGCCGCCTTGAAGACAGCCCCGCATACGGCAATTTCATCGAGACTGCGGACAGCAAGGACGTGCACTACACGGAGGGAATCTTCCTCGGCTATCGCCAGTTCGATCGCGGCGCCGTCAAGCCGCTCTTCCCTTTTGGATTCGGCCTCTCCTACACCACCTTCGCCTTCAGCAATCTCACTGTCACGCCCAGCACGGCCTCCGCCGATGGCCCCATCACCGTCGCCTTCGACGTGAGGAACACCGGCTCGCGCGCCGGCGCTGACGTCGCCCAGGTCTACGTCGGCGAGCAAGCGCCACAGGTTCCGCGCCCAATCAAGGAGCTCAAGGGCTTCTCGCGCGTCATGCTTCAGCCGGGTGAGTCGCGGCGCGTAACCGTCACGCTCGATCGCCGCGCCCTGGCGTATTGGGACGTGACCGCCCACAACTGGAAGGTCGATCCCGGCCTCTTTACCATCTATGCCGGCGACTCCTCCGTCAACGTTCCGCTCCAGGCCGGCTTCCGCGTGCAATAGTGTGGGTGCGGCGTGATTCAATGGTTGCAGGGCTTGCCCGCATCAGCCCTGCAACGGAGAATGAACCCGCATGGCCACTGAATCCCCACTCCCCGCACCGATCGCTCCCTTTCGCATTGCCCCCTTGTTCGATGTCCGCGTGTGGGGCTACAACGATCTGCGCCCCTGGTATGACCACGTGGCCCAGGGCGATCCCATCGGCGAGGTCTGGCTCACCGGCGACAACTGCCTCGTAGCCACCGGCCCGCACGCCGGCATCAAGCTGAGCGAGCTCTTCCATGCGCACCCCCAGGCACTGCTCGGCGCCGGCGCGCCCTCGCCCGATTCGCCCCTGCTCATCAAGGTTCTGTTCGCGCGCCAGAAGCTCAGCGTGCAGGTCCATCCCGACGACAAGATGGCGCAGAAGTACGGCGATCCGCGCGGCAAAACCGAGTGCTGGTTCGCATTGGCCGCCGGCCCGGAAGCCAATGTCGCTCTCGGGCTCAAGCCCGGCGTCACGCTGGACCAGGTGCGCAGCGGCATTCATGACGGCACACTCGAGCAGAGCGTCAACATCGTCCCGGTCGTGGTCGGCGACATGATCTTTGTGGATGCGGGCACCGTGCACGCCATCTGGCCAGGCGCGATTCTGATGGAGACGCAGCAGAACTGCGACCTGACCTATCGCATGTTCGACTATGGCCGCCCACGTGAACTGCACATTGAGAAATCCCTTGAAGCCACCAAGCTTGTCACGCGCGCCGGCAAGGTTGCGCCCACTCCGCTTGCCGATCGCGCCGTCCTCATCGATGTCGAATACTTTCGCGTCGAGCGCATGAACGCCGCAGGCAGCTGGTCGAGCGTAGCGCTCACCGGCGCGGGCGAATCAACACGCGGGTTGTCTTACCTCTTCGCAGCCGAGGGCGCGGGACGCGTGACCGGCGCAGGCTTCGAGCCGGTCGAGCTGCCCACGCGCAGCATCGTCGCCATTCCCGCTTATGCACCCGCGTTTGTGGTGGAAAACCTGGGCGCGCTGGAGCTGATCCGCATCACGCCGCGCTGGCCCGCGCACTAGATTTGCGCCATCACTGCGGCGTGACTTCGTTGCCCGCTACAAAAACCCGCGGCCGCATCGGCGCAGCAACAAAATAAGCCAGCTCGCGATAATCCGCGCACTCATGAATCAGCAGATCAGCCTGCTTGCCCGCTTCCAGCGAGCCGATCTCCGCGCCCAACCCCAGGCTCCACGCCGCGTTGATGGTTGCAGCCGTCAGCGCTTCAGCAGGCGTGAGCCTCATCTCTAAACAGGCCAGCGACAGCATGAAGGGCATGGACGCAACCGGCGACGAGCCAGGGTTGAAATCCGTGGCCAGCACAATGGCCAGACCCGCATCCACCATCGCCCGTGCCGCCGGGTGCTCCGTACGGTGGAGACAAAAAACAGATCCTGGAAGAAGAACCGGCTGTACCCGTGCCGCGCGAAGTTGCGCAATCGTCTCATCGGTCACGGTCTCCAGGTGGTCAGCCGTAGCCGCGCCCAGCTCAGCCGCAAGAGCCGCGCCGGTGCCGGTCCGAAACTGCTCCGCGTGGATGCGCAGCCCAAGACCATGTGCGCGCGCGGCCGTGAGCACGGTACGGCACTCGTCAACGGTGAATGCGTGATCGTCGCAGAATGCATCGCAATAGCGCGCGAGTTTTTGCGATGTAACTTCTGGAATCAGCTCTTCCACAATCAGCCGCACATACTCCTCGCGGCGCGCGGCGAACTCCGGCGGAACCGTGTGCGCGGCCAGCAGCGTTGGCACAATGCGCGCCGGGCCTTCGTCACCAAGCCGCCGCAGCACGCGCAGCATCTTCAGCTCCGTCTCGCCATCCAGCCCATACCCCGACTTCGCTTCCATCGTCGTCGTGCCCGAGCGCAGCATCCAGTCGCGATG
>Ga0182030_10001980_pt1 | contig 43171 bp, 51 predicted proteins | sample 812S3MmetaG_FD_121299 | JGI IMG/M metagenome (GOLD analysis project Ga0182030, IMG submission 121299) | Permafrost microbial communities from Stordalen Mire, Sweden - 812S3M metaG (Illumina Assembly) | ecosystem: Environmental > Terrestrial > Soil > Wetlands > Permafrost | place: Sweden... | reverse complement strand
TCGTCCCCCTGCCTTAGCGAGCCCCTTAAAAGCCACCATATCACGTGAAATCCATAAATGCTTATCGATCGGCGAAGATTCTGGTGAAAGGACACTTCTTTCCTTTTGAAGTCACATTATTCGAGACTCAGTTTTGGTTACTGGTATGAAGTGTTTTCGATTACGTGGATATCAATTGCATAGCTTCCTTTTATATTCATATAATTTCGCCTCTTTCCAGCCCCACTCTTGAAAAGCATATGACATTGCTAATATAATGATTCTTCAAGTTGAAGGAGACATCTTGATCAAGAACTCTTCCCAACGAGGCCTTTAACAACCTCTTTGACGAAATGCATCCTCTTGATCCGTTGACAGGCGCTGAGATTACTCAGGTCGCCAACCTCGTCAGAGCTCAAAATGAAGGGAAAAGTCTCCATTTCAAACAAATCTCTATCATCGAGCCTCCCAAACCCATTCTCCGCAATTATCTTTTAGCTGAAAGAAATGGCAGATCAACTTCAGCAGCACTTGTTCGGTGTACTTCTGCTCTATATTATCATCGAGGAACGGCGAATCTCTTCTTGGCGAGGATCAATCTGAATCAAAATCATGTCGAGTACATCAAGCAATTGGAGTCTCATTTTCATGGCCAAGCCGATATGGACGAGGTTGTTGCATTGTGAGATATATGTCTAAGCCATCCTAAGGTTTTGGAGGATATAGAAAAGTTAAAGTTGCCGGATCATTTGACTGCTCTGTGATAAGGTACCCATCCTGCAAAACAATATCACCATGATCTTCAACCTCAGCCGTCTATGTAAGGCCTGGAACCACTCATTGTGTATCAGCCTTAGGGATTATATTTTAGTATTGATGGATACTTGATTAAATGGCATAAATGGAGGTTTAAATTACGATTTAATTGGAGGGAGGGCATGTTCTTGTACGATGTGACCTATGATGACCAGGAATTGTTTCACTGGCTGAGTTTGAGTGAAAAAGGTTGGTGGAGGATAGGGGAGTTGAAGGACGTGGTTGAGGAGAGCGGGTGTCACGCTGAGAAGTCTCGTCTGTGAGAGCAAGGCCCAATTCTGTGGAGGTCGTAGAATATGTAATTTGGATATAATTAGATTATAGATTGGATAATATACCTTGAGAGAATCTTGAGGGACATTCGTACATTAGGAATTATGATCCTCTAACTACATTGTTTAAGTGTGAATTAGAAATTGAGAGATCTTACGCCTTTACTCAACTCTATTTACCTACATTTTTTTCACAGAAAATCTTGGATCCTCAGAATTTTGTTTATGCAGAAGACATCTCGACCGATTCAATGACTATGAGTGATTTTTTGAATTTTGTACTCGAGCCCCATTTCTTCTGTAATGTCTACCAGTACCACTACTTCGACTCATGTCCTATCACCTCCCTGGCAACTTCCCTCCCCCCTTGAACTAATCCTAATATTCACTCACTTCATTCAAACTCATAACTCTTCAACTTTCTCAAATTTCAAAAATAGCTTATTCCCAACGGGACCCGACGTATACCCATCCGCCTGTTCAATTCCCTCATCATCCACCACATACGTTCTAAAATTCGAATAAACCGCCGCAACGACCAATTTCATCTCTGTATTTCGTCAGCTGAATTCTGCAACACTTTCCCCTTCCCTTCCCTTCCCTTTCCCTCACCCAATCAATTATGAAAACAAGTACATACCATACATAGCAAAATTGCTCCCCACACACATACGTCCCCCACTACTAAAAGCCCAAAACCACCTATCCCTCTCCCGTCTCTGTTCCTCCGTATACCCATTCTCATCATCCACCCAGCGCGTATAATCCCATGTCTCTGGCTCGGGATATACTGCCGCGTTACGATGAAGACTATATGCGGAAGCGGAAACCCGTACAGAAGCGGGGATAGAGGCGTGGGAGCCAAGGGTGCAGGAGGGAGAGGGCGTCATGCGCGGTTGGCTGCCTGGGATGGCGGACCGCAGACGTAGGGTTTCCATGATTGTGGCGTGGAGGAGGGGGAGGGTGTCTAGGTCTTTGGGGTTGGGGAGGTTGTTTTTGGTACTAGGTGAGGTGGGGTTGAAAGCCATATTTGGGGTTAGGGTAAGGAGTTCGGCGCGGAGTTTGTCTTGGAGAGAGGGGTTGTGGGAGAGCTGCCAGGAGATATAGGTTAGGGTTATGCCGGATGTTTCGTGGCCTGCTGCTAGGTGGTCGATCATTTCGCTGGCTATGCTCAGGCGAGTGTGTAACAGAGTGGTAGAGTGAAGAATGGATTCTTCGCCTTTTGATTTTCGCTCTTTTTCTATTCCATTTAGTAACGCGGATAAGACCACTGGTTCGTTGCCAGCATCTTTGTCTTCTGCTGCGCCGTCTTTCAGGTAGGCGATTGTGGCATCACAGCGCTCCTGGGTCCATGCTTCAAGCTCCTGGTTTGCATCGTCGACCCATCTTGGAACAAGGTTGATGTAAAGGGCTTTGCAGAATTTGGTCAACCGGGGAAGCTCTTGGGGAAAGAAAGTGTAGGTTTTGCGGCCATGGTAGAGTGACAACCAGTGTCGACGATACGATGCGTCATTTAGAAAGTTGCTTCCATTTTTGAGGCCAAATAAGTAGCAGGTTATAAAGTCCATTGTGGAGGCGTTCCATAAATCGTGGACATCGATGCCGCTGAGTTGAGGAGCAGAGGCCGCGGAGTTGATGATAGGAAGAAGCCGTTCATATAGTATGACCCGAGCTTGACGTGCCAGAGCTGGTGATCCGTGAATATTGGATTTGGAATAGATGTTCGATATCATCCGCTTTCTAGCCGAATGAGATTTTGAATGCCAGGATGAGAACATGCATGGTACTCTGCTGGACGTCAGACTCTGCTTTCAACAGTCATAAGAGTAATTTACCCATAATTATCAAATATTGAATACCACTGCCCTTTCTCAAACCCACCAGCATACACAGTCCTTACACCACCAATGTCATTGATGCTCAGCTCATTAGGAGCAAGTCTGACAACAGGACCATGTTTTAAGTGAGCTGCATGAACATCTCGATTCTCTCGACAACAATATCTTGTCCATAAAATCCAGAGGGGAGAGATAGGAGATGACCAGTGAGCATTTGGAATTCTTGAAAGTGGTAATATGAAGGTTGGATGGACGATAAATTTGTATACTGCCAGCAGGAGGAATGCGAGGATCGCTAGAACGGAAGCATTTATGAACGCCATCTCCTAGTTTGCTCGTCGATTAAAGAAAGGCTTGAGATTTTCGAAGCAGGAGGGATGCTTGGAATATCACGCAGGAAGATGTTCTATTGAAATGATGAGAGTCAGAACGGTGGGTTGATAGCGGGGTTCTCAACCTCGACAGCATGGGCTTCTCTTGAATTCCCAAGGTACTTCTGTATTTTCAGTTTCGAAAGTCATTAGGAAGCAAGAGAAACCGGGCTTATGTCGCATGGGCCTTTACTATTCTTCTTGTTGTATGATTTCAGTGGTCATGTCCGTCATCCATCTACTTTCTTTAGCGGCTCTTTGAGAGCGATAAGGGTGGGGTATCCCAATAAGGAATGCGTATGCGGATTTAGGTATGTAAGAGACGTTGAAAAATATGTTACCAAGTAATCCCCTTTCTGGAGCTCTCCAAGAGGTTCTCCAATCGAAATCAAAATTCTCGATATCAGAAATCTAAGGTAGGAGACGCAACCTGCCTCTACATTCGGGTAGGCCCGTCTGACCTTGCAGATCTCGTAAATGGAATGTCAGATTCATATGGAGCTAAGAGTACCTTCACATCCTTGAATGGCAATAGATAATTTTGCTCTGCTTTGTAATTAAGCCCTCGAATAGCTTTCTTCTTTTATTTCAATATCCTTCCTAGTAGCCTTGTCTCTCCTTCGGAGCATATCCCTCCTCAAGATACGCAATGTCTTCCTCTGTAAGCTTACCCGAGCTTGCAAAATGCACACTAGCCACGGCTTCATCGATTCTTTCCTTACTGCTCAATCCAATAATAGGATTGACCTTGTCCTTGCTAAGGCACCAAGCAGTTGCAATGGTGGCCATCGAAACACCCTTCTTCCTAGCAATTTCTTCCACTCTGCCAATGACTCGTTTGTCGATCTCGGTTTCCTTGCCTCGAATCATAGCGTTGAGCATTCTGTCACTCTTTTCACGCGTTGTTGAGCGGTCATCAAAAGGACGAGCAAGGGCCCCGCGGGCAATAGGGGACCACGGGATCAGTCCGATTCCAGCGTCTCGGCAATATGGGATCATTTCGCGTTCTAGAGCAAGATATGTTAGCTGGCGCAAAGTGACTGAAATTCTCAGACAGACCTTCTTCACGATAAAGTAAATTATAGTAGTTCTGCATCGAAATAAATTTGTGCCAACCGTGCTTGTCTGCGATGTTTTGAAGTGCTTGGAATTCCCATGCAGCCATGCTACTGGCACCAATGTATCGTACCTTACCACTCTCAACAACATCGTTCAAAGCTCTCATAATCTCCTCCCTTGGCGTATCGCGGTCGAGTCTGTGGATTTGTAAGACATCAATGTGTGTTCCAAGTCTGGCAACGCTTCTGTCCACGGCATCGAAGATATGCTTTCTGCTCAATCCAACTCGATTGACCATCTCCCCATCATTGGTGCTGACCCCCGCAATTGGAGGTTGGGATCCGTCATCCGCGACGCCAAAATAGCATTTGCTCAAAATGACGACTCTCTGTCTTGGAATGTTGTATTGTTTGAGAGCTTTTCCAATGATCTCCTCAGATCGCCCATTCGAATAAACGTCTGCGGTGTCCCACGTATTCAATCCAAGATCATAGGCATGCTTAAGGAGGGGTAAGGCTGCTGCTTCATCGATAACCCACTCTTGCCAATCTGGACTACCAAAAGACATGGCTCCAAAGATCACTTTGGAGATCTTCAGACCTGAGTTGCCCAGACGTGTGTATTCCATCTTAGGTGCAGCTTGGTTCGACATTTTGGTTAAGAAAATAGAATGGCGCAATTAAACCTGCTGTGTAGGGAATTAAAGATCAATTGATACTTTTATAGGATTTGCGGTAAGGTAGGGTGGGTGGTTGGGGGGACAAAACAATTCCAAGGAGGAGCTATTTGTATGATCTCAAGCCTCTGCGTACAAGTAAGGGCTTAGAAATGATTGATCAACAGCTCGCCCAGGCTCTGTTTTTACCCGCGCCCCTCTCCTTTAAGACCTTTATTGCCGTTACCCCCGATCAATCGTTCAAAATGGTCAGGGCCCCGGGCGTATATCCGTATATCAATCCCCACGTCTTTCCTTTGCCCCAACCCCGCTGCTCTTAAATCCGAAACAGCCATCGGCTTTATAGAGCTGCTAAGATAAGAAAGTTTAACGCTAAGATAATGCACCTTGACTAAGCCTTGCCAGGTTTGACTGTTGATAAAACTCCAATCTCCAAAGTCCGTCGACGACTCACCGACCTCGGTGCGACTATTAAGCAGTCAGAAAGCTCACGGATCAGCGGTAGTATTAAGTCCTCATTTGTTCTCTTGCTTGAATCCTTCAGATCCCTCAAACTCTCAGCATGGCCTCTCTCACAGTGTTAACGGATGCGGATGTCCAAAAAGTACTCTCGCACCTGACAAGAGACGAAGTATTGTCATTGCAGGTATCCCTTCGGAAAGCTCTCCACGAATACTCCACTTCGGGTGATAGAAACCAACCCGAATGTGTCTTTAATCAACTTGAACGACTGAAAATGGATCATCCAAATGGCAATACAACCCTCTTTATGCCTTCAAAAGGATCAAAGGGAATTGGCATGAAAGGTTCGAGAAATACCAAAGAAATACCTTGCAATATACCAAGCGCTGACGTGGAGACAGTTGTGACTCTGGCTGCACCCAAGGACTCCAGGGATGACGAAGAGGAAGCACGAGAGGATCTCAACGTTCTTTCCAAAGCAGGGAAAACTCCACAGGGTGGGCTCACATTGATGCACAGTAATGGAAAACCCTTTGCATTTATTAATGCCGAAGAACTCACGGCTTTCCGGACTGCTCTTGTGTCATCCCTTCTGATGATACGGCGCCAAAGGGTTAAATGCATAACAGTCTTTGGATCCGGAAAGCAAGCGTATGTTCCCCTATCCGCATCCGCTCCTGGTCTTGAAGCTGACCTATATAGCTGGTGGCATGTACGAATTGCTTTGATTCTTTTTGGTAAGACAATAAAAAGGGTTAACATCATAAATCATCGTTTCAGTGAAACATCAAAAGCATTTTTCAAGCGCTTTTTCGATGAAGATGCCGAAATCAAGGAGACAGAAGGATGGTATGAAGAAGACCCCTTGTGTCTTGTGCTTGAACTATTCAGCTGACCCTCATTAGGACCAACACCAAATTCAGCATGATGGCCCCTGAATACCACGAGTATTCTCGAATGGAAAAAGAACAGGTCCGAGATGCAGATATAAGTACGTAGTTGAAAGTACTTCTCTTGACCCTGGTCCTAATTTTGAACCTTCCTAGTCATATGCGCGACACCAAGTCAAAAGCCACTTTTTCCTCACTCAATTTTGACCAGTTCCAATGGCCGACTTAAAGGGAGGCTCATCATTGCCGTAGGAGGGTTCAAAACATCAATGATCGAGGTTCCTCAAGAACTTCTTCGTCAAGCAATAAAGCACCATGGACCTGGTATCCACGTCCGGAAACGTGCTCCAGAGGGCGGTGTTATCCTAGTGGATACGATCAAGGCTATGGGCCAGACCGGGGAATTCGACCAAGCTGACATACCGAGCACAAAAGTGATTGAGATCGGGGAGATTGTTTCTCTCGAAGAAAGTTTCCTCCACGAACATGAAGATGATAGTGAATCCGCAATCGACGACACTGATACTTCACCACAGAGTCACAGCAGCCTAGACTTATCTGACGGAAGAAGCAGTCTTCGCGCCGCTCTAGAAGGTCTGGATAAGGAAGGTGGCAGCGGGTCCAGACGCTCATCTAGGAGTGGTTCTCGCTCGGGCTCTTTCTCAAGGAGTCTCTCGAGAAGATCATCTGTGGTATTTCGAAGGAGAAAGCACTCCGTTGATGGGCATCATACGCCCGGGCTAGTGCATAAGCAGTCAAAAGATGAGAAGGAAATGAGCGAGTTTCTCTGTAGGGGAAATGTGATTTATAAGTCTATTGGTCTTGGGTTGATGGATCTGGTGGTTGGAGCGGATATAGTGGATCTGGCGAATTCGAAGAATATTGGAACTCAAATACCTAATTTTTGAAGGCATAAAACGGGTATCGGGACGAAGCTGGTAAATTTCTATGAGAATGAACTTGGTCGTTAGACGGGATCACAATCATGAGTATCGGGATGGAACTGGAAAGGCTGTTGGACGAGAATCCAATAATGACTTCATGAGATATGGATAGCGTTGATAGATAACGATGAAGTGCTGAGGAGGAAAAGATGTGATTGGAAGTTTACATGAAAAGACTGAAGTTCAAAATAGTATAGAGGCGTCACAAGGTTGGAACATGGGTCTTGGATGGCATACAAGAGCTTCTTATGTCAAGGACTTGAGCGAGGAATATGTACTGTTTTCCGAGTTGAGCATCTCCCTTCTAGCGACCGACCATTCCCCGGGTATCCCGAACCATCTAGCAAACTGACGCAACTCTACGCTCCACGCGTTTAAACTCCGGTTCGAACGGAGATCTGTTTTAATCAATAAACCACCCCTCAAACTCCTTTCAAATCAGACCGTCTTTCTTCCTCCGTCTCTGCTGTTTTGAAGTTTATCGGACCGTCATTTCGACAGCCCCATCATTCCCAAAGACCAAAACTCCATGATTCCCCTTCACAACTTTAGCCTCCTCTTCCCGCCCACTCGCATCCCCACAATTCCCAACCCCTAAATCTCTAATCTTCCCACACGCAATATCGTACAACACCCCATGAACCTTGAGTCCCCTCTCCCTGACCGCCTCCTCCACCACAAAATTACTCAATATAGTATGCACCCCCATCTCCACATTCAATTCCGCCAACCTCACCCCTCTCGCACCATCATCAGTAATTTCCTTCAACTCCTGCTCATTTGCCTTCCTGATGGACTTTAGGGGTGTGAGCCATGTGTCGAGTACGCCCCCAATGCGGGAGTTTGTGAGAGCGGCAGCGGCACCTCCGCAACAGGTGTGTCCGCAGAGAACGATGTGTTTTACTTTTAGGTGCTGCACGGCGTACTCGATGACCGCGGAGACGGAGATGTCGGTTGGGGAGACGACGTTCGCGATGTTGCGGTGGACGAAGACGTCGCCGGGTTGGAGGCCGAGGAGGGTGGTTTCGGGGACGCGGGAGTCGGAGCAGCCGATCCAGACTTGTGATTGTTAGCCATTGGGTTTGTGAGGGGGAAATTTCGAAGGGGAATGTAGAGGGTGGAGAGGGGAGTAAAGGGAGCGAAGGTACGTACGGATTGACGGCGATTGACCGGCTGCCTGCTTAGGGAAGAAAGTAGGGTTCTGATGGGTTTTATAACCTGCCCATGCGGCATTGGAGCTGAGCGCGTAGCTGAAGGTATCATCCCTCTCTGTAATCCCATCAGTCTTTGTCCCAGTCTCCAGTTTACGCTTTTTCGCGTTTTGGACATGGGATTTCGGCTCCCGAGTTTGAGTGTGTAGGGGGCTTGACGTACCGTTTGAGCCCATTATGATTTATGTGTATGTAATGTTAATGAAAGTGTAGAGTGTAAAGAAATGCGTGGTCTAAGGACGAAGGACACTGATTGAGATTCTCGAGGTTGAATAAAGAAAAGTGTTTGTTGTTCAGGATGGATTTAATAAAAGGAAGGATTTTCGAAAGTCCTTTCTTTCACCGTGGACCACGGAGAATAAAGTTTAGTTTCGGTACAAGTAGCGGGCGATAAGGAAGGAGCAAGCGGGGACCTTTATCTTTGTGGGGCCAATCAAAAATGTCAATTCGATGACAGGAAGAATGACGACGCTGAATTCCGAATTTCGGTTCTCAGCTGATGGTGATTTTTTTGTTTTTTTGTACAACGTATGATGAATTGAGATGAGTTCATGAATTGGGCACGAAGGCAGGATGGCAGGATGACAGGAAGAATGGATGCATACGGTATTTGAGTGCGGGACTTTAATCTAGGGTCTGCCATGTCAAACGTACAATGCTGCACGGTTCCGTCCGAGGTTCTTCGGCGACGTTGGATGCGTGGTGTGTGCTTCCCGAACTTCCCTTCTTGCGAAATTGGGATGCAATTTGAAGAATCTTCCCATTGTGGCGCTCCGCCATACATCATCGCAAGACACCCATCAAATCCCTCATCCGTGGGGGAAATTCTCGGCCGTATTTCAATTTATCATTTATAATAGAGAGTGATCAGGGCGAGGTAAGCTAGAAAGAGGATATAGTTTTATAGGTATTAATATTATTATCCTTGTTGGAGATCGCGCACTGGTGAGATTGCGAAGGCTTTGGAAGGGGTGATGGAATTTAGCATTTGGATACGCATTGCCTTGTCACACCTTAGAGAGACCGGACCTCCTCCGGTGTCCGTGTCTTGCGGAGAGTTGCATCGAGGTATGACATGGTCATTCATCTTTTCTTGAATATGGAAAATTTCTCGACAATGTAGGCATGTTCCAGAGTATTTTCACAAACCGAAGGTGCTTTCAGTTATTGGAATTTGGACATCTACTTATAAGAGCTTGGAACACACAACTAAAGAGAAATCTTGAAAATTGATTCATGATCGCTGGCTCGAAGTTATTAACAGAAAGGGGTATGAGGCACAGGTCACACATTCATATAAGACGTAAATTATGGTATCATTCTGCTTGGATTTTTGCTGTGTCCTCCCAAGTACAGTCCATGCTTTGCCATGTCATGAAAACTCCAGCCAAATAGTATAATCAAGACATTTAAATCTTGATAGCACTCTCCAAAGCCTTGCGTTTCTTATCCGTACGGGCCACAGCCTTGGCGCCCATGATACCACCACCCCAGTGTCTCTTGGCCTCCTCGTACTTCTCGGAGTAACCTTCCTTGACGGCCTGAATCAACTTCGACAACTCGGTCTTGTCCTCCGATCGGACCTCAGTCAAAGCAAGAACAGCAGCCGTCTTCTTGTGAACGACCGTGCCAAGTCTGGCCTTACCCTTGATGATAGCATACGGTACACCCATCTTTCGGCACAAAGCAGGAAGGAAGATAACCAGCTCGATAGGGTCAACATCGTTGGGGATGAGGACTAAAGCAGCCTTCTTGTTCTCAATCAATCCAACGACGTGGTTGAGACCGTACTTGGCAGCGTAAGGCTTCTTGCTGACATCTTCCTTCTTCTTACCCTCCTTGATGGCAGTGGCCTCCTTCAACAATCTCTCCTTCTTCTCCACCTTGCTCTCGGGGCGGTACTTGTTGAGAAGCTTGAAAGCTTGTGCGGCGGTGTTACGGTCGAGGACGTTTTGGAATTGGGCGATCGCAGGTGGGACCTTGAGACGGAGGTTCAAGATTTTCTTCTGGCGTTGAAGACGGACATACTCGGGCCACTTCACCATACGCGAGAGATTTCTGCGGGGTTGGATATCTTGACCGATGCCATAGTTGCGGGCGCGCTTCTCAATGAGAGGGTTCTTTCCTCATTAGCATTTACGAGTAAGAGTTGATGTAGAATTGAACGTACCTTTGGGGCTTTCTTGGAACCTGCACCAGCTTTGGACTGGGGGAATGGGGCTGGGGCAGCCTTCTTTCCGGCTTTAGGAGGCTATCATTGAGAAAAGAAGAGATCAGCGAGTGTTCACTAATTCTTCTTTGAACTCTAAAGAGATTACACTGGCATTTCTGCACAGATGTAACTCAAGCCAAATCTTCATCAACACCCTCAGGTAATTGATGGAAACGCATCTCGACGTGCGATTGCTCGTAGAGGTACGAGAGCGGAGGCGAGTCGAATTAATTCATAAAGGAGATCATTAATAGCTTACCATGATGATCGAGTCGCTGTTTATTGATGCAGCGGTTGTCGTAGAAGTTGTCGATGGAGAAGTGGAAAATAATTTCGAAGTTCGCCGAGATCATTGTGCGAGCTAACTCTCGCTAGCGTGCAGAAATCTTGGCGGCGCTGTGTTTGCCTGAAGAGCAAACTGCCACTAATTTTCAACTCACAACGACAAGACTACTGAATTCAGTAGCCTTGCCATGGTTTTGAGTATTCAGGAATTAGAATCTCCATTATGGCACCTGTATTATGTGCAGTATGTAAGGCCTCTCGGGCCTTAATTATTCGACCAAAGAACCACCAGAAGCTATGCAAGGCTTGTTTTATCTCCATCTTCGAAGCCGAAATTCATCATACAATAACATCTACCTCCCTCTTCTCTCCCGGAGACCGGATAGCAATCGGTGCATCAGGCGGAAAGGATTCAACTGTTCTCGCATCTGTTCTGAAGACCCTGAATGAGCGCTACAGTTATGGTCTGGACCTGGTATTACTGAGTATCGATGAAGGAATCAAAGGCTACAGGGATGACTCTCTCGAAACGGTTAAAAGAAATGCTGTACAATATGATATGCCCCTGAAGATCGTGGGATACGATGAGCTCTATGGCTGGACGATGGATCAGGTCGTTGAAGCTATTGGCAAGAAGGGAAACTGTACATACTGTGGGGTATTTCGGCGGCAGGCATTGGACAGGGGGGCTAAAATGCTAGGTATAAAGCACGTGGTTACTGGTCATAATGCGGATGATGTAGCGGAGACCATTTTGATGAACTTGCTTAGGGGAGATCTTCCTCGTCTAGCACGGAGTACAAGTATTGTCACAGGTGATGCAACTAGCGAAGTCAGGAGGAGCAAACCTTTGAAGTATGCATACGAGAAAGAGATTGTGTTATATGCACATCACAAGAAACTCGACTATTTCAGCACCGAGTGTTTGTATAGTCCGGAGGCTTTCAGAGGGAGTGCCAGAAGTTTGATTAAGAACTTGGAAAGGGTCCGTCCTAGTGCTATTCTCGACGTCGTTCGGAGTGGTGAGGATATGGCAAGACTAGTGCCAGAGGAAGTGACCGGAATTAGTCAGTGTAAAAGCTTGAAGGTCTCGTTATCAAGTACTGATGGCGAGGAGGAAGGCTCTGGAGGTTGCGGCACGAGTGGAAGAAGTAGCGGAGGAGAAATGGCAGATATGGAAAGGAAGTTGCAGCAAGACGAAGAGGCCGCTGGACGGGAGGTCGATATTACGTCCCTTACTTCCAATGGTGCAGACGCCCAACGTCACGATAGAATAGAAACGAAGGCCACACCGCAGAACGGAATCAAGAAAGATGGCAGAAAGCTTACACGACAAGTCTTGGGCAGTTGTCAAAGATGCGGGTACATGTCGAGTCAGGAAATCTGTAAGGCGTGTACGCTCTTGGAAGGACTTAACAAGAACCGACCAAAGATGGAGATCGAAGTCGATGTTGAGGATGAAGAGAGCTCGACGCTGCGAAGGAGAATGGAAGGGATTGCATTGGCTGCAGGATAGTTGCCTCAATGAAAAGAAAATTAAATAATCTCCTATTGTTTGTTACATATTGCTATGCTTCCTTGCCTTGAGAGGGTTGAAAATGGACAGTCCAAGGAGGCAAACCCTTCGGCCGATAGTAAGGCACATGAACTGCGATAATACTTGCTTTGATTCTGATGTTATGCACGCTTTGTATTTTTGTACTTAAGTACTCTATTAGCGGCTGATTACTCCCTTAGCTCTGCTATGAACCACAATCCTTGATCCAAACTCAAACATCCTCCATGTCAACGTCATCGTAGTCCTCATCAATGCCATGAGCTTCAAAACGGCGTTGCATCGTGCTGGTAGCGATGCTCGTTGCGGTGGGAGCAAAGGGGCTATCAGTGAGAGGTTCGAGAGTGGAGGATGGTGTAGAGGACGGTTGAGCGGCGAATGCTTGAAGAGCAATCTCCATGCCACTGGGAACCTTGGTGTCGCCAAGGGCTAGGTCTGAGGCTTGCAACAATGCCATTTGCGTGGCAAAGAGTTCATCTTCATCTTCAACCTCATCTTCATCCTCAAATTCGTCATTGTAGTCTTCGTCACCGTACTTGGCGAAATCGAAGACGGTGGAGTACCGGGCATCGCTCTATCTATGTGTTAGATAAAGAATGGTCAAGTTATTATGATGACCTACCTCAGTGTTAAAGTTAGTGATTGACCGCTTGTCCGCGAATACTCGTCGTTTTTGCCAATGCTTTTCCGCATTGTTGTCACTCATCTATTGATAGATTAATCAGTGCACTTAGCCACGAGAGCTGATTGTTCCAGCTCGAGGTATACAATGAGACGCTGAGAAGACTTACTTGATAGATAGTGGCAAAGTGAAGTGCTTCCGCCTTGGCGGGTGTGTATTGAGCATAATCGCGCTTCTTGAACGCCTTGCGAACTGCTTGCTGCCAAAGAATGTCCATGGTAGGGCGATCGACATAAACACCATGAACATCATTGATGTCGTCCACATTACTACAGTAACCTGTATAGCCTAGCACATTGGTGATATCCCAGAGGCTTTCTTTAAGCTTGGGAATCTTGATGCTGTTGGTGACTTCGTCTCCATCCTTAAGATCGATATCTTCAATGCGCCGCTCCAAGCCAAAATCACTCTCAGTGGTACCGTTGTGACTCGCCATGTTGTGTTGTCAATTCTGTTGTCGTTGTCTTCGCGCTGGGTGTTTATTAATTAAAAAGGAATTCAAGAAACGCGACAGTGTTGATGCTAAAAGTACTCTGGACGCTAGCGCGAATTGCTTATTTTGGCCAAAGGATATTTCCTTTATAATATTTAATAAGTTATTTTCTAAGCGTGGGGTCTGGGGGTTCTGTGGTCTAGTTGGTAACAACTAGACTACTTCATTGCTCAAAAACGAGGAAACTTTCTCATTGCGAAAGCGAGCGAGCGCCGTTGGCGAGTTAATGATCGTGGGGAACTTTGGCTTATTATCTTTACTGTGGAGCTTGTTAGCAGGACTGCGAAGCACGGGTATGTGTGGAGTCAGCTAGGGGGTGAAACGTTAAATCATACCGTGGTGAAGATTTGGTTACCTCTGGGGGCAAAAAAAGATTTCATCTAATCTTGTGGGTTTGATTCCCATGTTTCGAGGGTTAAGGACATCATGAACCGCCCCTGCAGATGATATTCTTTTGATATTCTGGTCTATTTTTTTGGCCTTCAAATGAACAATTTCCTTTTTGAGCGTATCGCTAAATAACACATACAAATTAGGCAAGTATTTTGGGCAGAAGCCTCCGCGCTCAAGCCGGAGATGCTGAATGAAATCTATGTCCCTCAAAATATTAAAAGATATTAGATCATCTCAAAAATATCAATGAAATCAATTTCTAGGTCACGTTAAACAACGATGTTGCCTTTCCTCCACACCTTTTCTCTGTTTTAAGGGGGGTTGCCAAAATCTCGCTTAAAACCTACTAGTTTGGATATCGTATACCTAGGTACTCTCTAGCCTAATTTCAAGCCTAACTTGAGGCGTAATTATTTCACTGAGAAATACGTGTTCGTGGGGGTCTGAAAATTTTGCGAAGTATTTGCGCTTTATTTTCGTGAGTCCATGAAATTCGATTCTACATTGTGAAGGCCATGGTTGTATAAGAGAAGCTTTAGCTTCTCACGGGATTGCCACTGTGGACGTGTGCCACTGTTGTAAAAGCGCTTGTTGTTGGAAAATAGAAGAGTTCTTGTTGAAACAGACAAGATTGCCATTCACAGGAATCATATGGGACTCTGAGGGCTTAAACATTGGTTGGCCGGTGTACTAAAAAGAATCGAAAGGATCTTATTAGTTCTATGGGTTTGAGCAGGAACTTGGAGAGGGGGTTTTTTTTAGCCCTTTTTTTACCTCCTGTGAATGCGGTAATTTCATTCTGGCATCTAGCGAGTTATTAATTTGGATGGTAAATCTGAAGTCAACAAAGAAGGACGTTGCGATGGCCTCGCTTAGCTTTATTAAGCGCCTGCCCTCACAGAAGGGATCTATTAGAGGATGTTTAGCTTTAAGATACTGGATTTATCGGCATCTGTGATTCCAAGTATCAACTTGAATGACAATTGAAGATTTCTTCTAGAGGCGATAACGGAAGTTACAGGTGTTATGAAAAGGGTAGTGGTGCCTCGCTGGCTCCCACTTACCTCGTCTTTTCATCTCTTGAAGCAATTAGATGTTATCCCCGATTCGTTGCCGATTGGCATTGTTACGGCTTTGGATTTCCTAACCAAAAGACTCCATAATTATCGTCAAGCAAGGACTTTGCCCCTTCCCTTCCCTTCTATGTTAGATTTGTGCAGGTGCTTTGAACTTGAATTGCAGCAAAATTTAGGCTAATTCTAATCGAGACAATTGAAATGCTAGACCAAATTCATGTTGCCAATGTCTAATTCTACTTTAGATTTGTAATTAGAATCACAATTCATAAAGGTCCATCTGAAGCTCTAACCAAGGAGCTGGTTGACACCAAGACATGAAAAGCTGTGATTAAACTGTATAGGTGCATTTTTGGAAGCACGATTTTCCCTCCCCAATTCTTATACATGCATCCTGGTGTTGACAAGTCTCAATCTTCCATGTCTGCAAACTGTAAATTTGCAAAAAACTTGGACGCCTTCAAAGAAGAGTTACCAATGGTCGAGCCGGCCCCCTCTGCAGCTTGAAACTCTAATACGACTCCTTACAGTCACCATGTTGGGACCGGCAATTACCTTCATTTCCCCCTGTCCTGCCAGGCTTAATCTTAACCCCTATGCCTCTTAAACGCCTCCTGCACGCTAACCCCCTTCTCCACATCCTCCTTCACCCTATCATCAGCCTCCACAATCCTCGGCAACATCTCCACTACCTCCCCCACCTTCTCCAGCGGAATAACAACCACCCCATTAATCGGATCACAAAACACCAGATCCCCCGGCTTAACAATCGTGCCATCCAAATCTAGCGGTACTTGATGAGCATGAGGTTTAGCCTCTGCTCCTGTCCCCGTAATTGACGTTCCTTTCGCCCAAATCTAACATTCATCAGCTATACTTCTCTCATACATTGCTTGATGGAAGAGAGATTACGGGAAGTTTAGTAGAGCCCAACTCCTCCACATCCCTCACCCGTCCCCTAACCACCACGCCTCTAGCTCCAATAACCTTCATCCGTAACGCCATAATACCCCCAAGACAAGCGCAAATCTGCCCTTGAGGCTGACTAATCACCACGATAGTATCTTTTACCGTTTGGTCAACCCAGTGTTTGCCAGGTGGGAAATTGGTTTCTGGGTAAGCGGATAAGTCGGTGTTGGGGGCTTTGGGCACGAAGAGAACGGTGGATGCGGGTGCTATGGTGAGGGTCTGTTTTTGGGAGGAGAGGGTGGGTGTGGGGTAGAGGGAGAGGTCGGGTAAAAAGCCGCAGTTGGGGATTTTGAGTCTTAGGAGGGCGTCGGAGATGTCGCAGGCTGTGTAGGTAGAGAGGGTTTGGAGTTGGGTTTTGGTTGCCATTGTTCGCTTGGAATAGGTGGGGAGGGGTTTGAAGAATTGAGATCTAGGAAAGGTGGCAGTTTTTGAGGGGCAGTGTAGATTTAACAATGGACGAGGAGAAACCCTTTGGATTAGAGGCATTTAGAAGGAGGTTGGAATCTAAGTAGGTGGATTTATGGACTTTGATGTCACGTTTTGAGGTCATCTAGATGACCTCGGTTGAGGAGGGGGGTTAGTGCCGCTCTAAAATAAAGGGGACAATTTGGTAAAGCGGCGTCACTTGGATGGAGGGAGAGAAGCCTATAGCAAAAGCTTCTTCTGATACTGCATTTTGCCTCTGATGTATTAAGTGATACTCTTTCTGAAGACTAGAGGACAAATCTGATGAGTGCTTATGCTTCTGTGATGTGATTCCTTTAGCACGTTATTTCCCCCACTCCCCCTCTCCCCCCTCCGCCTCAAAACATTCCATTCTCTCAACCATTCGAATGCAAAACATGAGACCTATTCTCACTGACTGCATCATATACGCCACAAACCATTCAATCGTAACTAACGAACTGAGCAGCACCCTCGACCCGCATCTCGCGGATATCCGCTGTTAGAATGAAAGTCTTAGAACTGGGCCTGGTATTTTAGAAGTGAACCATAATGCAGGAGCTAATACATATAACGAATGAGAGAGGATTGACAACTCTCACTCGAAATGAAACGCATTTGATGCCTGTTGAAGCGTGATTCTTGCCTCACGAGAATCTCAGCATCGTGACGAGGCATATTAGACCTCCCTCATCTTGCCAGTCTCCACATAATAATTACAGCCGACTATAGGATTCTGACCCTCTAACTTCCAGCTCATATCAATGTGGGGCATATGCTTACTCCGAAATCCCGAGTTCTTAAAGAAATATGCCTATGACAGGATCTGTATATCATCTTCAACCAAAAAGCAATATCATAACTTTCGATTCATGGAATCTTGACATGCTTTGATTTTCAGAGTGGGCTGACAAGTCAGCCTGTCTCGAGATGAAGCGATACCTCAATTCAACGTGTCACGCCAGCGGGATGGGAAGAGAAAGGCATCGGAGTAGGTCTCCGCCCCCGAGAACCTTCCGCCGGGAAATGAATCAAGAAATTCTGCCAGCCTGCTGCTGCATACTGCATGCGCTAACTTGTGATTCACTTATGCGGGTGATGAAGAATCGTGCGGAAGTGATAGGTGCAGGTAAGTAAGTCCATTGCCATCAACCTTTGAAAGGCCCCTTCTTCGAGGTTCGATGTAGGCACAAATTGTTTGTGATCTATTGACGATAGGTGGCACAGATGACGACGCGTGCAGCGGGACCTCCCGCTTTGAACTAGAGATTGACTGTCTCTATTTCAACGCGCCTTCCATGGTGCTCCAACTCAGAAATATTTGAATTTAAATGCAAGCCGCTTTCTAGTCCCTACTTCTTGCAAATCCTTGATTTTGCCGAGGCTGCGTCTGTCTTCATTCGCAGAGTCTCTATTCCCTGCCGTCCTCCTGCATAACACCAGCAATAAACACTTTCCTTTACAGGAGTTCTGGCAAAACTACTGCATCACAAACTTTCACGGCTGGAGCCCACCTTGCTTATAGCAAGTTCTCCCGCTTGGCAGGCATCGAGATGTCCGTAAAGTGAGTAAAAGCTATTCCCCACTTCCCTTTTTCTTTTGGCATTTCAGATTTGATCATATATTCCTTTTTTACGCCATCTGCCCATCATGTATCAATTTCACCAAGAGCAACATTCCCATGCTTTGCATTTGGCACAGGAGAAGCTAAGATCTTCCAAAAGCTGGGTAATGACCTCGCCCGGAGGAGAAGGCTTTGTCAAACTACCAAACGAACGGGTACTATTCACATCACCTTCTCGGACAAGCTTGCAAATATCGACGCCGAATACATTCCCCGGTACTCAGCCCTACGCAGCTAAGAGTGATTCTGGTATTGTTTACATCACAAATCAACGAGTCGGTACCTCTCCCTAGATCTACCACAGCTCTGCTGACTTCTCCCAAAGATAGTCTACCTCCCTACTAGTCCAACCCCCGAACTCCAGTCCTTCTCATCTCCCATCCTTAACCTCCAAGATACATATGTACGAGCACCTTTCTTCGGCGCAAATTACTGGACGGCCCTGTGTAAACCGGTTGCCGGAGGAGGCATCCCACCAGCAAACCCAGTTGTTGAGCTACGATTGACGTTCAAAGATGGCGGGGCATTTGATTTCCACTCGATATTCGAACAAATCAAAGAGCGAGTCTACCAAGCATATTCAGTAGCAAGGGAAAATGGACAAACGGGAGCTACGGATGCGACTCTAGCGGACGTACATTTAGAACAGTTGCCAGCTTATGAGCCAGCTCCTGCAGCTTCAGCAGTTGCAGCACCTCCCCCTATAGAGAGAGAACCAGAAGAGGAGCGGGTTATATTAAGTCCGATACCTGTCCGACCTCTGGAGCGAGATAGCGGTGTTGCAGGCGTGAGGAGTCTGTCTGATGAGAACTCCGGAACGGAGCATGCTGCGCCCGCTCCTGACGAACCTCCGCCGGGATATGAAGAAGCGCAGGCGCAAGCTGTGGGAGATGCTCTGGATCGCAGGTTGAGAGAGGAGGCCGAGCGAGAGCAATAAAAACGTACGGAGCCACAACTTGGGCGCCGACCGCAACCCTCATACCCAGGCGATCATCAGCATTGCGATAAACAATCTATCATGATAAATGATTTTATGAAATGCAAGGAAGGTTTTACGCTACGAGGGAGACATTTGAAGGCATAGGCGTTAGGTTATGAGCGAGCTGTGGCGTATGGAGTTTCTCCAGACACGGTATTGCTCCAAGATATTAAACTTGACAACTTTTCATACACATAAAAATGCGAATGATAATAAACCTTCCTATATCACAAAACTCAAAACCTCAATCTGCATTCTCGAAGCCTTTATTTTCTTACAGCTGCACGTGATCTTTGCACCAAAGCCCGCTCACCAATCAACACTCTCCAATTCCAAGCTCCAAAAATCACTCCGGCTCTCGCCATTTCAAATCTTCCGGTCTTTCAAACCCAGCATCACAACACATCGCCAATTGAGCGCACATCTTCAATTGATTCATTGATTGATTGATTGCGATTTTGAAAATGGCATTCTTTGATATCTTCACCGACTTGGTGGCTGCGGCTACGCCATGGAGTCAGGTGGAGGCGGAGGCTGTCTCGGGGGGTAGTGGCACGGATAAGACGCCTGCGCAGAAGGATGACGGTGGTGAGGGGGAGGCGAAGGTATGTTTTATATTTCTTCTGGGTTGGGGTTGAGATGGATCGGTGTGAGGAGGGGGAACGCTTTTGTGGAGTTGGGGGCAATGGGGAGGGACGGATTGGGAAGGTTGGGGCTTTGAGGGATTCGGGCGGAGCTTGATAGAAGTGTTTAATGGTTTTTGCATTGGAATTTTAAATGGATTGAGACAGAAGGCTAATCGATTGCATTTCTTTTAGGACCCATCTGGACCTACACCGAACAAGAAGGGAGGTGATAATGATGATGAGGAGGGAGGCGAGGAGGAAGAACCTAAGGACGAGCCTGAGGAGGAAGAGGAAGAAGAAGAGGAGGAGGAGGAGATGGTAGACCCGAAGGATAAGTTTGAGGAGGGTGAGTTTATACGATTCTCTGGTCTCCAAGGCGTCTTTTCTCCTTGAGTGGGCAGCTTGATGGAAATGGAAGGGAGCTTGAATGGAGGCTCACCAGAGCTCTCTCCTTCTGCAAACAGCTCAGCCGATTTTTCTTATTACGGGGCATTGAGTAATGGCACTGTCGAATGTCCTCTGAGAGGAACCCGAAACATCTGCCTCGTCAGAGCGTTTAGATTTTGGGCTTGATGCTGACTATTTCACAGAATGCAAGGAATCCAAGCAATGTGCTCCTTCCAAGCACCACTTCGATGAGTGTGTAGAGCGTGTTACCGCCGCTGATGAGGGAAAGCCAGTTGACAAGAAGCACCCAAATGAGGATTGCGTTGAAGAATGTAAGTCTTCCCGGAGCTCCTCGTTCCCAGTTAGATGCTAATTCATGCTTTAGTCTTCCACCTTGCTCATTGCGCGAGCCAATGTGCTGCACCGAAGGTCTGGGCTGCTCTGAAGTAGACCTCTTTCCTGCTAAACGACAAGTACCGAAACCACATATCGGAATGAGATAGATGGGCGAGACACTGGGATGATGATAGAGAACCGCTTGTACAAATTCTCCATCGCATCCGCCTTATTTTTGTACTACGTATAAGACCTCTTTTACCGCCTTGTAGTATAGAAAAAGCTATGGATACTATTACTCGGTACTTCTCCTTCGTGACAATTAACGGGACCGAACATCTGCGGTGTCCCAAATAAGCCTCCACCAACCCGACAAGTCCGGACTTTCACAAGACAGAACAAATAGGAAGATTAACGCCCCCAATTCCCAATAACCAACTGTCTCTGGGTATTTTTCGGAGATCAGCATGTTTTAGGATCATACGAGTGCGCCAACCCCAGAAAAGAGGATAATCCGAGGCTTCTTGCACGAGACCTTATCGTAAATCGATATTTGGACGATCCCCCTCTTTGAAGGCATCTAGATATGACATAACAGCTGTTCCTCTTTAAACCCAAACACTATAACTTTTATTCACCGAAGCATATCTGATCACGATTTATATGGGGAATTTCTAGGGATCTTGGCACTGGAGATTGGCGAGTAAGCACTGTATTGTACCGTGGGGAAGCGGGAAGGCACGATGACACGCGAATCTAAAGAATTGGAAGGGGGAGAAAGGGTCACTTCTACGAAAGCTACGGCAAATCCAGAGAAGACTGGTTTCGCGCAGAAAACGAAAGAGATATCGGAGGAGACTGTGCCTGGCTGGACGATTATGCGACCTCTGAGGAGAAAAGGAAAGGGGAGTGCTTCAGTACCACTGACCGCGAATGGGAATGCGAGTACGAATGACAGCAAGCTTGAGGATGACCTAAAGGTGACAGTGACGCATGACAGCGGAGATGGCATTGGAGAAGTTGAGGCTCTACATGAAGTTCGAAGTGATGATGAACTGCTCGAGGCTGAGGACGACAGAGGCCCAAGTCGCGTTGTGCGACAGGGACAACGCGGCGACAACGTGCCAAGCAATGGCGACGTTACGGAGAGGACTTTGAGTGGAGGAGAATATAAGGTTTACAAAAGACGTTGGTTTGGATTGGTGCAATTGGTGTTGTTGAACATCGTTGTTAGCTGGGATGTGAGCGCCCACAGCCTTACAGCTATATTTATCCTCGACTGGAATAGATGCTAATAATATCCAGTGGCTTTCCTTCGGTGCCAACTCGACGACTGTCTCCCAATATTATGGCGTTACGGAGTCTGCGGTCAATTGGCTCAGTACCACTTTCCTGTTCGCATTCGTGGTCATCTCACCCCTTACCATTTATATTCTCCATCGAGGAGGACCGAAGCCGTCTATAGTCACCGCTGCTGTCTTCCTCTTGCTGGGGAATTGGATCAGATATGGATCTACGAAAGCAGGACCCAAGGGAAGTTTTGGCGGGGTGATGTTTGGTCAGATCCTTACAGGATTTGCGCAGCCTTTCGTCCTAGCAGCCCCCACCAGATACTCGGATTTATGGTTCACCAACCGTGGAAGAGTTGCTGCTACAGCCGTTATGAGTTTAGCGAATCCGTTTGGAGGTGCTCTCGCGCAATTGATCGACCCGTTCTGGGCGGGATCTCCAGGAGATATACCGAATATGGTGCTTTATATCTCCATCATCTCGACTATTGCAACCATTCCTTCATTCTTCATCCCGGCCGCTCCGCCAACACCATGCTCACCATCTGGAGAACATCCCAAGCAACCTCTCAAGGACTCCATCCGGTTCCTCTTTTCTTCTCGGGAGTTCTACTTGATCATGATACCATTTGTCGTCTACGTCTCACTATTCAACAGCGTCTCCTCTCTAATCAATCAGATTCTGTCTCCCTACAGCTTTTCGGAAACTGATGCTGGTATAGCGGGAGGTCTACTCATCGTCGTTGGCCTGGTCACCTCAGCTGTCACCTCCCCTATAATCGATAGAACCAAAGGCCAACTCATAGCCATCAAAATCCAGGTTCCCATCATAGCAATCTGCTACCTAGCATTCACATTTGCGCCAGGAACCCGCTCCCTTGCCGCCGTCTATGCCATTCTCTCCATCCTAGGCGCCGCATCCTTCTCCCTCGTCCCGGTTGTCCTCGAATACCTCATTGAGATCACGCATCCCGTGTCCCCTGAAGTCACGAGTACCATCTGCTGGGCAGGTGGACAACTCATTGGAGGCATCTTCATCGTTATCTCTGATGCCTTAAGAGATCCCGGAGACAGTGATGGCTCAGCTGATAATGGGACAAAGAGACCGCCAGGGAATTTGTATCGGGCGCTTGTTTTTTCGACCGTGATGGCGATGGTGGTTTTCCCGTTGCCCTTGGCGTTAGGTTTGTTTGGACGCCATAAGGAGGTTAGGTTGAGGAGGGTGGAGGCGGATAGGGAGGCAGCGGCGAGCAGGGATGTGGAGAACAGTGGTGGGGTAACTGTGGGACTTTGAGTTATGGTTTTCTATTGCTATGAATGAAATCCTGATGAGCCTTTGACCTATTGCTAGTGAAACTATTATTGTGATCAATATCGTTCACGGTCCAGCAGCCTGATTGATTCGCATATACTCATAATCTAGGCTTCTTGTCTATAACTGGCCCAGCGTGTTGTTCACAGTCGGATTCCATGATTCACGAACGTAGTTAGGGCGGTGTTGCACGCTAGATCAAGCAAGAGTAGGGGAAGGGTTGGGAGGTACGTATAAGTGTCTAGGGACGGGAGCTTGATGGAAGGTAGAGTGTGTGGCACGAATTCTAAGAGAAAAGTGCAGGTGGTTTGTGCCACAAGATCGAAGCGGGAGGCGGAGAGCGAGGTGCTGAGGGTAAAGATTTCGTGACGGAGGTTCCATTTAGACGCTAAGCTAAAGAGGATAGAATGTAAAGATGAATGTATAATCCAGCGAGTTAAGGCATTCCACATCCACAAATGAAAGAGTAAATTGGATTCTTGATTAGCACTTGGGAGAGGTCTTGTTTCAGGTAAAATGTTGAATAAAGTTCAGTGAGAAACGGAGCATTTCGATAGAAACCATGCTTGTGTTCCGGATCAACTACCTAAAATAACCCAAAACGGCTATATTTCCTAGGCATGGCACATCCCTGTCACTGGATCTCTTATGATCTAAATCCCCAGTAGGAACCACATTCCCAATACGCGTACGAGAACTCGATCTTACTCGGACTAGAGATCTCCAATTCCAGGCGTGACAATTGTGAGGGCTGAAACAACGCTGGTTACTCAGGTAAGTAGGTCGGGCGTTGCGTTTACAGCAGGCCCGATGAAAGTTGGAGGTGCGTTGACAGGAACGTCCCCAGCAGGAGGATTGTCGTAAACAGTCCCCGTATCTATGAGATTGTTCACAAAAGGTACCTCGTGGTGCTTGGACTGGATCAAAAATATTGGTAGGCTGGTGTTGACACGCCCTACTCCAGCCCTACACACCCGGGAGAAATTCTATCGCTGTTTGAATTCCCTGGACCGCGCCTCGTATATCAAGTGGAGTATCAGCTCGCAACCCAACCGGGCGAAGGCCTACCTCATCGATTGCTCTACTTCGAGTATAAAATTGCTTCTCCAATGCGTTACTTGAAAACCCCGAATGTTCGAAGGAGTTAGAGGCAGAGGCTTTAGCTGAGGGCTCTACTTGCGAAATAGAGGCCGATGAACTTTGGTAGGGCCCGCTGGAGACACTGCATCACCGACAAGGGGAAGTGTTGAATTAGGGACTGATAAAAATTTCTGTGGATTTCTTGTTCGAAGTTGTTGAAGGCTTTTGATGGAGAGAGTCGAGGAGCTAGGAATCATATCTGTTAATATGTATCGGTATCCACGTCGAGACTGTGATTCATCGAGGATCCATGGTGTTAATAATGGACAATAAATATTTCCAGAAACTGGAAATGTCGTGACTCAAGTTTCCTCCGGTTCTATAATGTGAACGGTTCAATCTCGACCATGATCACGTTCTCTGTTCGGCTGCCACTCAGGAGTATCAAGGTAATCATTGACCCAATTATCTCCTTCGTTCTCATTACCTTCAAAATCCTCGTTGGTTCTCGTCCACATTCGTGTGGTCGGTTCAGTTTGCAGGTTCTCCCCAATTATGTTCAGGGATGGCAGGCCTACTCGTCGCTGCCTACCTACCCCATGTCTATTTCCAAGAGCTGCTAATTCTGAATCTTGTATATCTCGAGCTGTTTCTTGTCGACGTTCTGCGTAAAGCCGGCGCTCCTGATCTCGCCATGCTGGATCTATGCTTTGCTCTACATCCCGGAAACGATAACTTGAGCTAGAGCCTTCTTCTTGGTCCTCATCTAGTAGAAGAGTATTAAAATCGTCAAAAGTATCGACGGGTCGGTCACCGCCTGTTTGCCTCTCTAGTTGATAATTCCAGTCGTGACCTCTCCGTAATGTACCACGGGCCTGAGGCAATTCCCTATTAATTGACTCCAATCTTATATCTCTCAAAAGTCTATCCAAATCGATGTCGTTTGACGATCCCTCTCCCATTGCCTCCAATCTTTCCATTTCACTAAACAGACTATTCACAACCTCTAAACCGTGATCCTCAAGATCCTGATCTGAAACGTAATCCCCACTTCTCGTTCCTGGAGCCATATCTTCAGGCCACCTCCTTGCATCCATTTCGCCTAAAAGTCTTCTACTCCCCGCACGGTAATATCCATCATTAAATGTACGAGGCACACCCCAATAATCGCGTGCATGATTAGGAAAGCGAGGATAATCATTCGGCATAGGTCTTGGCCTTCGAGTTCTTTCTCTTGGCCGTCGAAAATGTTCCTCGATCGAGAAAGTCTCATGATATCCGTCTGGCTCATAAGCGTGGTATATGGTGTGGACAATGGTTCGGCAAAGGGGACAGGTTAACGCATTGAGATTTCGATTCGTGGCGTGTATAGCCTCGAACCAGGGGAGAATACAATGAAAATCGAACTGGTGTCTACAGGGACGTAACTGACATGGTGACGTTAGGGGTTCGAGACAAATGGTACAGTTAGGAATTGACGATGGACTTGGGTGCAGGGGGGCCACTGCAGGATGAGTTTCTTGTTTTGATTGTTCTTGAGATTGATTTTCTTCAAACGGAACGTCTGTTTTTGCGGCCAGCGATGTAGTTTCTGCAGTAGGTTGATTGAGTTCAGAAATAGTTCTTGGGATCGTGTCACTTGATCGAAGGCTTTCTTGAAGTGTGTCTCTAGCATCTTGACGGCCTCCGGTATCATGATTCTGGGTGCGAGGTTCTTGGGGTTCTGTGATATGATGAGAACTACTCGTGAGTGAAGGTCTGGTGCCTAGAATCGGCGGTGTCAGATTAGGGAGCGGCTTTCTTTTCACCTTCGTGGGAAGTGGCTTTCGCTTTGGTACTTTTGCGCGTCCTGAGGATGTTTGGGTGGTTCTCTGGCCTGAGGAGCTGCTACTAGAGTGTTCTATTGTAAAATCAGACGATCTAGTGGTTATGTTGATCCTCGTGGGGGCAAATGGCGATGATCGACGGCTCGAGACTGCAACCACGACTCCGACAGCTGGATTCAAATCCGTGCCGGGGGACTCTGACGAAGAAGAATTTCTCGGATGCGACAATGTCGAAGGAGATCGGGGCAAATGAGTTGACTCTCTTGTTTCCACCGCCCCCATTTTAACCCTTGGCGGAGGCGGTGGGGGTGGGGGTCCAAATACTGGGAGATTGTTGATGTAAGATCTCGAGGATGGTGAACTCCTTGAAGGGGTCTGGCTGGTTGACTTGTTAGAGCCGCCAGGCTCTGGGGGATAAAGTCCAGGATTTCTCGCTCGAAAGTCTGATTCTAATTGAGAACGATTCGGAGGAGGCAGGATGGGCCTCCTTCTACGTCGTTCATTGCTTGATCTACTTCTGTGTGGGAGCTCAACAGAGGCTTGGTCTATAAGATTGGGACGCCTTCCGTTCCGACCTGGCGTGTTAGAACTATCTTGATCCTCCATTTCTCCACTTGAAGACCGTGACATGTTGTTAAACCACCTCCTAGCAGTTTCCAACTTTCCGAAAGCCTTGTAAGTATCGAGAACGTGTGATATATCTTAAAGTTGTAAGATATAGTCCATATAACATACCTAGTGGCGAATCGTGAATCAGGCTCACTATGGGAATCTTGATCTGAATAACGGTCAACGCAACGATGAATCTATTTGGTACTAGTATAGGTGAGACGTAGCTGTTCTTTTAACGCTACCAATACCAAAGGCTATCGGGTTCTGGCATGTAGATCTCATCGCCTTCTGAACTTCCCTCTACCTCGACGAACATCCCAACTCCGCATCCATCCTCACCTCCTCCAGAACTCTCATCCTCATTAGAATTCGCAAGATCGATGGATTCGCCTGGAATAATTGCTTGATATACAGTGTTGTCTTGATCGCTTTGCGAGTCTTTTCTATGGAGATCGTGTTCAATTTGCCGTACAAAATAGAAGTCGGGATCCATCTTGATTCCAGTTCCTACTATGATGACCGTTTTTCTGATTAACTGATTGTTTGCAGCATTACCAAACATAGTCTCGGGACAATGAACTTGAGCTACTCTTATAAAGAGCAAAGTCATCCATAGGGCAAGGAGTAACTCCGTGACTTCTGCTTATCAGGGACATCCAGAATAGAACATTGACGAACAGTAGAAGGTCATATGCATACCATTCACAACGTAAGACCTTCTTGGTGCGAATTCAGAGTCCGTCCATCTTGAGATTTTCAGATTTTCAGGAACTCAGTCAGATTTCTCCACACCGTGACTCGATGACCTAACATTGTAGATCCAAAGCTTTTCTTCACTGGGTATCAGGCGGTAAGGTCTCGTTCAAAGTCTCGAAACTCTTCCTCCTACTCTTCTTCTGACCTGCCGGAGCTCCGACAAACTTCAACACCCATTCTCTAACCCTTCTCGTCTTGTCTATTTGAGGATGGACGTGTTCCCCAGACGTAATATCAGCCGCATTATAGCAACCACCCTCATCAGCCTTATCGATCCTATTCCTGTACAGCAGATAGACCTTCGTCATTCCTTTCCTCAGGCTCTGGCCATAGACTTTGCCCCGGAAGCTGCTCAAAGCCACATTCTTCATGAGAACAACATCTTGAGGCCTAATACCCTCTAGTACGCTCCTCACATCACCATCTATAGGCTGCGAAGATGAGAGCCAGAAGTTGATTCCAAATCCGGATCTCGTGTCATCACCCGCGAGGACCTCAACGAGTTCCACATCAGCTCCTCTCCGGGTTCTGATAGCTCGAGGTGGCGGCATAGAGATAACACCAATAATCAAGTTGACAGTCATAGTCTGTGGATGAATAGAACTCAGATATCCAGCATTTGGGATGTCTTTGAGGCTTGTCAGGTGACCAGCCACTGGAATGATTTTCACTCCCGAAAACGAATCCCAAGGGGAGCCAAAAGATGAAGCACCAAATGAGGATTCGCTGTTGACAGAAGTGCCGGCATCTGAAGCTGCAGCTATTTGAGAAGATACTATATCCTCATGAATCACGTAAGACTGTTCATAGAATTGGGAAAGCACTTGTTCTACGGATTGAACACTTGCTTGGGAATCTGGTAAGGCTGGCTGGGATAACTCTTCAATGAATGAATCAGTGGTAAAGAAAGAAGCTCCTTGATACTCTTTCTGCCAGCCATGGTTCTGCGAAAGCCCAGTTAGCAGGTGCTGACGACTCAGAGGAAGTGACCTCCAGGCAGGGTGCTCTGTCCCATCTGGCGTAACTGATTCTTGAGGATTTCCAAGTTGAGCGAATCTAGAGAATGGCTCGCTGAAGGCATCAAACAGATCATCTTGTTTCCAATCAAGGGACTTTGACTCGGGAGCACCCGTAAACAGGAGGATTCCTGGAGACATCTTGATTTCAGCGCGGTCGGGTTCAGGGTTCGTACGAGCTCGCCCTCGGATCCGAATTCAGCGAAGGATACCCATGAGATTAGGCAGGGCAGGCTCGGACATAAAGGATTTTATATAAACCTTCGACCTCACCGTCTTTATCGTCAGGCAAGACGCGTCATCTTTCATGTCGCCTGGCTTTCTCAAACGAATATAATAAGGGCCCTTCTCGACCTCGATTTATTTCGTCGTTGGCAAGGCAATTCGTTTCATGAATATTTTCACATAAGGATTTCGATCAGATAAGAAAACCGGCAGCTAGAGTCGGATCTGATTACGAAGTCTGGGCGGCGGATACGGAGTTCAACGGATTCCCCCCACGACAAACGGCCCCACCATGTCCAACAAGTATAAAGACATCCAGCCTCATAAAGATGCATCCACAAGACGACACAAGACAATGACTACCACATTCAAATCCCTCTTCAACTCTGCGAGACAGACGATCACGGGGGCGCCAGAGAAAACTCCAATTGAGAAGTTATTTCCAAAGGTAGATCCGGCTGTTGATGGTGAGGATTGTGACCATGATTGCGAGTCTTGTGTTGTGAATCTGCCACGAGGTTTCAAGATTGATGAGGAAGATGATTTATATGGGTTTGTGAAGGGATGGAGTACGCATGTTCTGGTTGCGACGGGGAAGACGGATTGGGTGAGAGATGTGGCGGATGAGAAGGGCAGTGTTATGGAAGCCATTGAGAAGAAGGCAGATGTGAAGCCAAGTACTGGAGTATGTATCTGCCTGCAGGCAATTGGGATTATGCTAACGGGTGCTTGCAGAGACTCATGCTATCTGCCTCGAATGTTCCCACTCCTTCTCACTCGACCGATTATTCAGATCCTACAACTATTCTCCTCCTACCCGCGTTTGTCATCATCGAAAACGTCACTCCCAAATCAGTCAATACCCTCATCACAGAGTTCATCAATAAAGCGCCTACAAATACCACACCATTAGGTCCACTCTCAATACCTACCTCTCTACCAGATTCGCTCCCATCGGCCGAACAACTGACATCGCGGCCGAGTCCACACCGCGCCCTCATTCTTCTCTGCTCGCAAAAGACGCGCGATGCCAGGTGCGGGCAGAGTGCTCCACTACTACGCAAGGAATTAGAAAGACATCTACGGCCATTAGGTCTCTTCAGAGATCTAGACGATGATCGTCCTGGCGGTGTAGGAGTATATTTCATTTCACACGTCGGGGGACACAAATATTCTGCCAACTTGATGATATACCGAAAATCAGACGCCTTTGGATTGGATACATTAGAGAGAGCGAAACTAGATGGAGAAGTATGTCCTATGCCATCGAGACTGATAGCGGACGAGAAGCCAGATGAGGGCGCAGCGCAGTGTATTTGGATTGCTAGGGTGAGGCCGGAAGACTGCGAGAACATCGTCAAGTTTACGGTGCTGCAGGGGAAGGTGGTGAAGCCTGAACGGCAGTTGAGAGGTGGGTTTGATAGGCAGAGAGGAGTGTTTAGCTGGTAGATATACCTAGATGGGGATATATACTGGGAATACATATACCATAGACGAGCGTCATAATTGCTCAAATACCATAGATTTTGGATACTTAATATCATGACCTAAGTTCACAAGACCTCAGAAATACAAAGAGCGTTTATATCAAACTTATTACGATCTTCCATGTTGTGCTTGACGAGATCTCCTTCCCTTCGATGGCTCATCGCCAGTTCCTTAAACCTGTTACGATATACACATATTATCATCCTGCTGTTATGGAATTTCAAGAGAATTTAGAAAGGAGAAGGATTTCATAGCCTTTTATTAGTGTAGAATGACACCAGTCGAAGTTTAGAGGTTTAGTGTACTAAGGAAAGGAAGAAATGGTAGCAACTATGTTTTTGGCTGTAGATAGATATTTCTCAATTCAAAATCAATCATACTTGCCTCTTCTGTCAATTTCTATGCATCAAGGTGTTGGTGCTTGTGCTCGATTTCATGTGCCAAGGGGGTCGGTTGCCTGGCTAACCTGAGAAGCCCCTGGCGTAGTAAACAATCCGAGCGCGGCTCACCGATGCTTGACCTTAACTTCGACATGAACAGATTATTTGCAACATTGTAGCTACATTCTAGGGAGCAGCAATTCCCCTTCAATTATTTTGCTGCTTACAATGGCATCCAACTATCCTCAACCGGATGTCTTTCAGCAAAAGCCTCCAAAATCATCAGTATTGAGATCATTTATGCACAAGCGAAACCCCTCTGCCGGAGCAGTGCTATCCTCAACCTCAGCAAACGATGTCTTTATTCACTCACCTCAATATGATGGTTTTCCACCGATGCCTCTTCTTCCACCTGATCATCCTCATAACAGAGCTCTAGGAGAGCTTCAGCAGAATCAACAAGGTCAGCCTCCACTATCACCATCGAAATCCAGAGAGGGGAAACGGCCGAACACCAGTGAAGATGGATTCAAGTCGCTACACAAGAAAACATTGAGCACAATTTCTTTAAAGTCACTGTCTGGGAAAGATACAGTCAGGGGGTCTAAATTGAAGGATAAGGAGGCCAAATCTAAGAAGCCAAAGAAGACCAAATCATCCACCAATCTTGCAAATCTGCTCTCGCGTCCGAAGTCTTCAAGGAGTTTACACAAGCAGGCACAGGAAGCAGAAACTCGAGGTCAAAAAGACAAAGAGAATCGAAGTCCGACATTATCGTCACCTACCGAGACATCTTCACGGCCACCACCAATATATGCACAGTTTTCAAGCGAATATTTCACGAAGCAGCCCTTGGGAGGGAAATTCCTTGAGGACGAGATAGATCTTTACACACCACAGAACTATTCCCCAGGGAAGCAGCGAAATTTCTATGAAGGCCCAGGTTCTGGTCCGACCTTAACTCGTCGGGATCAACCCGCACAGCGACCGAAATCAACTTACCTACCCAGCAGCTTTAGTATACAAGATATCAGCAGACGGGTCAGTGGAGGAAGTTCAAGGAACAGTGCTGAGATATTGCGGAGGGTTTCGAGCGGTAAGAGACCAAGTTTGGATCGAAAGACGACTGCAAGTTCCACAAAATCAGAGAAGTCAGAGAAGACGGGAACGACTCGAGGTCAAAGAGTTTTTGCGGCCGTGTCTGGCTTCGGTACCAAACCAAAATCACCAGACTCCAAACCGGAGCATGTTCTCGAGGAAAGGGATGTTGACAAGGAACTTGAGGCCATGTTGGATAGGCGCAATATTCCAGAGCATCAGCGGGGTAAGATGCGAAGTCTTGCTATGACGGTGAAGAAAGACTTCATCAGGCAAGACTGGGCTGAAATCGCCGCTGCAAAAAATGGCAGACCTGGAACAAACAGTAGCGACTCAAGTGCTGATGCTACTGAGGAAGCCCAGGTCCCGGAAGTTAAGTCGAAGAGGCCAAGGAGTAGAACATTTACGTTGTCGCGGAAGAGCAGTAAGGAACAAGTATCATCAACCAAAAAACAGAAACCAGAAGCTACATTAGGCCGACATACTCGTACGAAATCTTCAGAGAGCATCAAGGAAGGAAACAAGTCTTTGACTGCATCCGGTGTTGCTGTCGCTCAGAATTTGATTGCAAAGGCCAAGGGTCAGCTTCCCGATGATTTTGTTTCATACCTGAGGAATGTTCAGAAGCCGGAACTGGTCGAAGTGGGCCGTTTACACAAATTGAGGTTGTTACTCCGCAATGAGACTGTTGCCTGGACGGACGACTTTATCACTCAAGGAGGAATGGAAGAGATTGTGGGACTATTGCACAGAACCATGGAGGTTGAGTGGAGGTATACTATCTGCTACCATATGATTGTACCTATGAATACTAACACTTGTAACAGAGAGGAACATGAAGACGCTCTTCTCCACGAGACACTCCTGTGCCTCAAGGCTTTGTCCACGACCGCTCTTGCCCTCCAGCATCTCAACCGAATGCAGACCACATTATTCCCAGCGCTTTTGCATATGGTATTCGATGAAAAGAAGAAAGGACCAAGCGAGTTCACGACTCGAAATATTATTACCTCTCTTCTTTTTACCTATCTTAAATCAGCTCCTTTAACTGAACGTACCCATCGAGCGAAAACACTCCTGTCATATCTTAAGGATCCGGAACCCAGCGAATCTCAACGACCAGTTGGCTTTGTTCTGGAAATGCGTCGCGATCGACCTTATCGAGTTTGGTGCAAGGAAACCGTCAATGTCACGAAAGAAGTATTTTGGATATTCCTCCACAATCTCAATGTCATTGCCCTTCCCGGGTCAAGAAATAGACCAGCCTCGAACAACCATGATACCAGCAGTCCCACCGTTACGTCCTCCGTCTCCAATAGCAGTTTCGATGCGTCTAACCCTCATCATGTATACATGGTTAAACATTTCCCTCAGGAACTTCCACCTGTTCCAGCGGCCCCATACGTAGGCGGCGTAGAATGGGATGCAACCAATTACCTCGCCTCTCACCTCGATATTATTAATGGTATCCTCGCAAGTCTCCCAACTCGTGAGGAGCGCAACACTCTTCGCGAGCAAATGCTTGTCTCAGGATGGGAGAAATGCATGGGAGGTACTCTTCGACTTTGCAAAGAGAAGTTTTACGGCTGTGTGCATGCGGGTCTTCGATGTTGGGTTGCAGCCGCGACCGAGGATGGATGGGATACGAGAGATGTCAGATGCGGACCGACTGTCGAAAAAAGCAGTCCAGTCCGAAAGAGTCCGAAGAAGCCTGTGCAAGATGCACCGAAGATTGAGATGAAGCTTGATTTTGGTCCTCAAAAGAAAATTGTAAATGATGACGCATGGCTGTAATGATTACAAGCATTGTTTGATGGGAGCATTGGGGATTTCTTTTTGGATTCTTCTTTGGAGAGAGGATTGGAGAAAATGTGTGTCTGAGTTGGAGAGTTCTGTCTCTTTTTAATGATCAGCATGAGTAATGATAGTATGAAGTACGACGGTCACAATTCAAGTCATGATTCTCTATGATTTCACTTTGCACCTTGAAAATGTGTTTTTAAGCAAAGTTCCATGCCGCTTCAAGCAATCACGACATCTCCAACGCCCCCCAAGCCGCACTGTTACCTTCCAACCCTAAATAAACACCCCTACTTCTTAGCAGCCTCCTCATACCTACCCCCAAAAACCTCATACCACTCCCTCACAACCCCGTCACTCATCCCCGCCCCAATAACATCCCTCCCCTCCTCCAATCCCCCTCTAACAAACCCCATAAACTCATCCACACTCAATGCCGCATTATTCTTCTCCTTCTTATTATCATCCGGATCCTCTCTCTCGCGATGTAAATCCGTGCTCACCGTCGGTGGCACTATCTCCACCACCTTAACATGTCTGGAATCCGGGGACTTGGAGAGTTGGGTCCGGAGATTCATACTCCAGAAATGCAGCCAGGCTTTCGTGCCGTTGTACACCGGGTTGATGATACTGAAGGGTATGAATCCCAGCACGGATGAGACGTTGATGATAGTAGCTGAGGACTTAGTTTTTAGGTGCGGGAGAAGGGAGATGGTGAGGTGCATGGGGCCGCGGATGTTGATGTTGATTTCTTGGTCTGCTTTTTCGAGGTCGAAGTTGTTGATGTCCAATGGTCTTTGCACGCCGGCATTGTTGATTATGCAATCGATGTCTGGATGGTCGGCGAGTACTTTCTTGATAAAGGGAGGAAGGGAAGAGGTATCGCCGGTGTCGAGGACATAGTAGGAAGTACTGTGGCCTAGCTTTTTGGCAGCATCTACGAGCTTGGACTCGGTACGGCCTACTATGATGACCTTCTTGTTTATGGAAATAAGGTACTCGGCCATGGCGTAGCCGATGCCGCCGGCGCCGCCGGTGATGAGGGCGGTGTTGAAGGAGAGGGTTTGGGATGGCATTTTTATGATTGGTGTGGTGTTCTGGAAAGTTTGGGAGGAAAATTAGAGGTAGGTGGAGGGGTAAAATATTGCTTATATCATGACGAGGAAGTTGAAATTACCAAGTGACGTCAAGGGACTTGATATGCGTTAGTTATGGGAGCCGTTTGATTTCGATGAACTTTCATCAGGGCTAGAGAAGGTCTAGATTGCCTCTGAGATCTAAATAGGTGTTATTTGACAGGTCTGAGCAGTTGACCCCGGTGCGAATAGAAGTACGCTCACAGCCTTGCCGTGTACGTAGATCTAGCCCTCTAACCCACTTCAACCACTTCGCTTTCAATCAAATGCGCTGAATCATCAACTAATTCGAGAACATGTTGGGTGTCTTGAAAATACGTCTACGCGCTTTATTAACTTGATTTAGTTCGTACCTGAATGCCTTTCTGTGACTATTGAATATTGGTGAATCAAAATAACTTTTCATCTTCATCCGCCCTAGGCACTACTTAGCAAGGCTAGAATGTCTAGCAATCAATCAATGAAATTCAAAGGATTCTCATATCTGACCTCGGGAAGCTAAAGCTGAGGTGCCCTTGATGGAAGAAGAAATAGAGCCGGAGGTAATTCAGAAAATTAGCTAACCACGTGATGTTTCTTTCGTAGAATTTTTGTTGCACATCGCAAAAAGTCCATTCACTCACCCAATTCACCAAGCAACCGTCGAGCTGCAAGGTACTAGCGTAATTTAGACGAGGAGAATAACTTTTCCCCGGATATGATTGGTTCAAGCATTGAGTCGAAGAAAGGATATTCACGTGATAAATATCAAATTCGAAATTCTATGAATTTATGAAGGTCTAGGGTATCATATCTATGCTATCAGAAACCCTGTCTATCTAGTTAACCCCAATGCGCCAAATCCCAGGTATGCTAGCCAAATGAAAAGAAAATGTAAAAGTGTACAAAGAAGTGAAGAAAGGAATAACTCCAGGAAACTTTTTAAGAACTAAGAACGAGGAGCTCTCCTGACTTCTCCGCTGGCCCGTCTGCGATCAAGTCTCTTTACTACAGCGCCGAGTACCTATAGAAGTCAGTATTTGCTCAAAAAGTACTTTTGGAGAAACTCCGAGATTTTACTCACAACTTTAAGTATTCCTTCACCGGTTAAGCCAACACCGCCCTCGCTAGCACTGGCTCCTCCAGTCCATGTAACTGTATCAACGATATCACGAATACCGCCCTCAACCAAGTCAGCTAGGCCATCATCAAGCTCCTCGAGTGCTTCCTTGGCGCCCTCTTCATTACCGACTTGGAAAAATTGCACACCGACCTGGAAGGGTGGTGCATCAAGCTTATCGAGCTTCTTCGCAGCAGAGATGAGAACTGACTCGACATCATCGGATGGAACACCATCGGTAAGCACAATGAGGTTCAATGGCTTTGTCTCCTTACCCTCGGCTGTATCTTTCTCTAGCTTGGCTAAGTAGGGCTTGAGAATATTGTGTACTCTGGTACCGGTGGGAGTCCCACCCTGAGGCCGAACGCGATCGAAGATCTCGCTGACTGTAGCAGCTCTCTTGATACCCCTGTATCCACCTGATGCAACACCCTCAGAAGGAGCGCCAAGGTTGGTAGACTTGTGATTTAAGAAGTAGATGTCGATGCCGTCCATATCGTGTTGAGTGACGATCGGGGCAATGGTCGAGAGAGCTTGGGAAACCTCGCGCCATCCGCGACCGGCCATTGAGCCAGAGTCATCGATGAGAAGTGTGGTGTCGAAAGTACCAAGGAATGAGTAAGGGTCTTCGCCGCGGCTGGCAGTGACAGGTCTTGAAGGTGCAGGTGAGGTGGCTGGCGAGTATGAAGGAGAGGGCGGGGCGGCGAGTTCTGATGGAGCGCCGAGAGTGGGGCCAGATGCCGCAGTCGGAGAAGGGGTATATGCTGGCGGAGGCTCATTGGAGGGCACTGTAAATGCGTTCATGCCTGGGCGATCTGGACGTCTAGTTGCTGGGGATGGGTTTGCGAGGGGACTTGGGCTTCTACGAGGAGGCTCAGTATTGACTGGGGCGAGATCAACGGGACCTCTGAAGCTGGGTGCTGCGGGTGTCTGATTCTCTTGTGAGTGAGTAGAAGTGTTTGATCGCTGCGATGCGTTGCTGCTTTTGCGACCAAGTTTGCGTATCGAGCCAAATATTGACCGGTTTGAAGAAGGTTCGACAATCCATGGTGAACCTGAAGGCATGGTGGGTTGATATTGGTGTTGGGACATGAATGTGTAGTGAGTTGGATGTGTGATTGGTATCAAGTAGTGACTCCTTGAGAAGATTGGTTGGTAGTGATTGCGATGATGAGGAAAATGCACTGAAGGGCTGCTCAACTTATATTTCTTACTGTTGCCTCCTTACACGCGGTGTAATGGGTGAGGATTAGATCACCAGTTGGTTAGGTAAGGTGGGATATGTCGAAGAATCTGCCTGCCTAGCGTTTATTGACACAAGGTGACGGCACAATGACTTTTGGGAGATGAAACGCCACTAGTGCCTCATCATATGCAATTAGCAAAAAGTTGGGGGTATCATATGGTTGTAAAAGCTTTGATTATTCCACATTTCTTTCATGAGAGGTAGTTGTGGTTTGGCCACCTGCAGCCTTCTCATTGGCCCCTTAACGAAACGAGGCAAACACAGCCTCGCGCAGTGACTGCGCCTCCTCTCGTCCTTTAGTCACCCAACGCGGCTATGAAAGCTACACCATTCCTGAAGTGGACAATACCCAAAGTCATATCGAGGCATTGCCAGTCTGCCTCACCGAAACCACTCTCCGGGACACCCCACATTCGAAGCATGGCCCCCAAATCTAAGATCTGAGCCTCTTCAAGCGCTTCCCCCACATCTCCTGGGCCCAATACTTTCGATGATTATTCTCCGAAAGGACTTGGCGCAGTCTTAGAGCCTCTTCGATGCAGGAACGGGAATAAGACGGGTTCGAGAAGGATTCTATACAAATTGGAAGGCTTGGCACGCTGCGGCGGCCTGGCTGTTTGCAAGGGCATATTTTGGCATTCGGCCCCTATATTGACTACTAGTAAGCTATGAGGATTGGCTTCCCTGGAGAGTAGGATTCTAATCACTCATAAGAACACCTTGGGGGAATAACGATGGAGAGGCTGTGTATCGAGTTCACCGAGGACATTATACGACGAGGCTGAAGTGACCAGTATGTACAGCCTTTCCAACACACTCAGCCTGATATCTCTGCGCTCTTGGAGGTCAGCCAACCAGGCATCCGCCTTATTTCAGTCGCACTTCCCATGGTCAGCGTTCACCAGCCTAGCCAGGGCATCATTGAATCGACAGTATCTAAGCCGTGAGGAACCGCAATTTGAGATGTATAATAAGATGCCTGAAACCTCAACTCACGAGGCCGGCGAGATTTATCGCTAGAAGCAGTCGCCGAGATGCACGAGGTTCTGGAATGTGATTTTCTGTGTCTCACCAAAATCTACATCAGGAATTTATGCCACGTTCAAATTTGGCTAATTTGGCTATCGTTACCGTTTGTATCTTCCTTATCAGTTGCTTCCAGTGGAGATTGCCCCGCTTCTCCTTAAGTGTCAGCATTCCAGGCCCCTGAAGACCCCTGGAATTTTGAGACTTTCTGCGCTGCCCTGTCAGCGGCGCGACCGTTAGATAATCAGCCGTGCATAAGCACAAAACTCGACCTTTGGAATCAACTTCAACTCTTGATGATTCCTCAAATACTGTGCGAGGTTTGAAGTAACAAAGATCGCACCGAGTCTGATGCGCTATGAAGAGGTTGTGTGCGAAACATAATGAGATTGTGCTGCTCTGATTTCGCGCTGTGTTACGTTTCCTTGTGTCGTGTCGAAGCTTCGAGTGAAAATGCCCAAATCAACCTCTCCTACCGCTAGAGAGCGAGAGTTGTACAGGTTAGGATTCTAAATAATACAGATATTCTGGAATAGTGTCCTTAAATAAATACTAATATATATTGTAGATATTATCAGCCTCTCGAGATCTCTGGCATACAGACCGGCGCTTCCGAGGAACAACGCGAAAAGGTTCCACGATCCTCGAGTGATCCGATCCTCACCGCTTTGGCCCAGCTGGGAGCCCAAAGGTTGAATGCAAAACGAGGACTCATCACTCTGTCCACAAGGGACACAGAATACATACTTGCAGAAGCTAGTGCAGGGCTATCTCTTCAACAGGATAACGACAAAAATGACCCACTTTGGCATGGCGCTACAGCGCTCAAGCAGAACTGTGGTCTGGGAATGGATCTGGTCAAAATCTTCTGTGGAAACGAGGATGTTCGATACGCCGTCTTCAATGACTTGACTAAGGAAGATGCGTTCAAAAACAAATGTGTGGTCGCACAAAAGCCTTTCGTAAGGTTTCTGGCGTGTGTACCTCTTCGTTCTTCAGTATACTCGATGATAATTGGCACATATATAGTGGTCGATGATAAACCTCGTGATGGTTTGACTGAGTCGGAGCTTGAATTTATGGTTGACATGGGGATCACTGTGATGGATCATCTTGATGCCCAGCGACTCGCCCGAAAGCAGTACCGGGCAGAGAGGATGGTCAAAGCCATTGGCCTGTTCGTTGAAGGTAAATCCACTCTCAGAGAATGGTGGCTAGAGTGTGGCTACAGGTTTCAACACACTCGGGCGAAGAAGCGGGTCAGGAACGGGGTGACTCTTGATAGTCAAGCGGATATCGAGTTTGGAGTGCAGGATCCACCTGATGAGTATATTGCGAAGGGTATGGAAAGTTTACCAGACCCAAGCCTACGCTCACCTCTTTCGAGATCTCCATCATCTTCCACGTTATCGCATGTTGATCGAGCTGGTGGAGACGGGCGGCCGATGATTCCTGCAAGAGATAGTTTCTTCTCTTCGTCTGATACTACAATACAATCAACTGTACTTTCTCCCAAGATCCCCCGAAACAGTTCTGTAACGACTTTTGATACGATGGAGGGTTCGAAAGACGACGTTGTCGTTCGGCATAGTTCGGTTGCATTTGACTTACCTGGGGATTCCATCACACCTGAAATATCCAAAGAGCTTCAAGAGGCTTTGCTATCAAAAGACATTAAAGCTGTTTTTGGTCGAGCAAGCAATCTCATCCGTGAGGCTGGTGGTGTAGATGGATCGATATTTTTTGATGCAAGTGTTGGGTCGTTCGGCGGTGCCACCGAATCAGATGTCATGGATCAAAAGGCTCCTGGGACGTTTCATATTGACGAAATGACCACTAGTGAGGATGAGCTTGCTCGAAAGTCGTCCGATACCGACACCTCGGTGAAAGGCGAGAAGCCCGCAGAAAGTTGCTGCAACATTCTGGGCTTTAGTACGCGGAAACGCTCTAGTTTGCGCGGTCACTCTCCTCCTCCAGAACATCACAATTTTCCAGAAAAGGTCTTAAGGTCTCTCCTTAAACGTTATCCACATGGGAAGGTTTTCAACTTTGATGAGGATGGTTCATTTTCTTCCAGCGACTCAGATAATGCTTATCTCGGTCGAGATGCTCAACCGGAGCCGCGAAGATTTACGAAATCAGATACTACTTCACGAAGGAAAAAGGTATCTAGAGAAGCCGAGGTTGCCGCTCTTTTGAAAGCTCTGCCGGGGGCAAGGTCTATCTTCTGGTTTCCTCTGTGGGATTCGAGCAGGGAAAGATGGTATGCGGGCTCTTTAGTTTGGTCAACCTGTCCAACTCGACTCCTTTGCCCTACGGAGGATCTGACGTACCTTGCTGCCTTTGGAAATAGCATAATGGCTGAGGTTGCGAGACTCTCTGCTCTAGTTTTAACCCAGATGAAGACCGACTTCATCTCAAGCATTTCCCACGAATTGAGGTCGCCGCTTCATGGTGTCCTAGCAAGCGTCGAGTTCCTCCGAGAAACAGATCTTACAGAAATACAATCCGATATGGTGGATAATATTCATGCTTCTGGCCGGGTTCTTCTGGACACTATCAATCACGTATTGGACTTTTCCAAAGTGAACCGAAAATCTAAAAATAAAGGAAGGGGCTCAAGAAGGAAGAAAGGAAACAAACCCAAGCTATCGTTTGATGATCATGAGAGTCTAGATTCGACTGCTGAAGATACAGCAGATATTTGCGTGCTGTCAGAAGAGGTTGTAGAAAGCATTTACGCAGGCCGCAATGTCAACAAACTAGCACTAGATGCATCAGCCGCTCGGGGGAAATCAACTAGACCCCAGTCAATCATTGGCTCTTCAGAGCCGCCGGTGACAATCATAGTGGACATTGCTTGGCGCCCAAACTGGACATTCGAAGTGGATGCTGGTGCCTGGCGAAGGATATTGATGAACCTTTTTAGCAATTCTATGAAATACACAAAGTCCGGATTCGTGAAGGTCTCTCTGACAGTTGAGCAGGATGCGATGACTAGGACGAAAAAGTCACAGTCGATGCTTGTACTCAAAGTCAAGGATTCTGGCAAAGGCATTTCCAAGGAGTTCCTGAAACATCATTTGTACAAACCCTTTACGCAAGAAGACTCGCTCGCTGTTGGAGCAGGTCTTGGTTTGAGCATTGTGCGTCACATCATCCAAGATCTGGGAGGTGACATAAACTTCACTAGCGAACAAGGCTCTGGAACTGAAGCCACTGTCCGGATACCAATGCTAGCAGCACAGCGGCCTAAGTTAGAAGATACGCCCTTCGTGAAGGAGGTGAAAAGGGCAACTACGGGGCTGAGATTTAGTCTTGAAGGATTTGATAGATATCCGGATATCTCAGAAACTCCAACCGGTATCTTGTCTGCCGATTTTGAGGCTGCGATGTTCCTAAAAACTTCGACTCATAATGTATTGACCGACTGGTTTGGAATGGAACCTACGCCTACACCTGGATTAGACAAATCGAATCCCGATTTGACTGTCATTATGGAGTCTGGAATATCAAGCTTGGAGCAAAGGCTTCAGCACTTCAGTGATCTAGCATCCACTGGCTCGAGCCCATCTACGGCCATTGTTCTTTGCAGTACTTATCCCCCGACTTCGAAAGCCTCTAATTATGGATCGCTCAGAGTGTTCCATGTCCCTCAACCGTAAGAAATATCCTTAGTACCACCTCTCCCTATACTAATTTATTTATAGGTACGGCCCACACAAAATTGCAAAGGTGCTGCATCACGCTTTCTGTGAGCCCAATACGAAAGTCGCTCACCCGAAAACAAATGGAATAAATGGCAATGGGCTACACAACTCCTCTGAAGTAAAAGGAGAATCTATCCCACCAGAATCAATATCTCTTCCTCCCGGACAAGTCTTCCAAACCCCCGAAACACACGGATTCACCACTCCAACGGCAGAAATTCCCATCGAGATTTCTACCCCAGTCGATACCTCGAAATACGACCGCAGAACCTCTATTGACACATCAATTATTAAGACCGGCGGAATGCGGGTCCTACTTGTTGAGGACAACGAAATTAACCTTAAGCTTCTCGTAGCGTATATGCGGAAACTGAAACTCAACCACGCGACCGCGATCAATGGTCTCGAAGCGTTGAATACCTACAAAGAAGCCAAAGGGTCTTTCGATGTCATATTCATGGGTTCGTCGCCCCTCCATCTTTCATCTATATCCTTACTGACCAGCAATTCAGATATATCCATGCCTATAATGTCCGGCATTGAAAGCACACGCCATATCCGAAGATTCGAACGTGAACAAGGTCTTCATCCTGTTGCCTTGATAGCGTTGACGGGAGCAGCGAATCCGAATACGAGGCAAGAAGCATTTAGTAGTGGAGTTGATTTGTTTCTAACGAAACCCGTGCCGATGAAGAGTTTGAAGGTTATGTTGGATGATCTGAAAACGAATGGGAGGCAGGGGTTAGTGACTTAGGTGTGCGGCAAGGTATAGGCGTTTTGTGTATACTGGGGGGAATAAATTGGATGTAGTAGGTCTTTCAGCATACAGCGTAGGATCACGATCAAGCGATTTGATTTGCATCTACATCAAACTCAACGATTCTATCACTACCTAAGTGGCTCTCATAGCGGTTGCGCCCTCCGGAAACCAGCAGTTACCATTCCTATGCGCCTCAGGACAAAATTCACAGTCTCCCCTAACTCTATCACCCGCATCTAAAATTCCCGTCATGGCCTCCTCCACCCACCTCCCCTCCATAAGACCCCTAACCATCTCTATCACCCCCCTCATCTCCTCCCGCGCCCCCTGTACCACCGCTTCCCTCTCTCCCCTCTCCATCCCCCCTCCAAACTCCCTATCCAATCTCTCCCAAACCTCCCTCCCTACAACTTTACTCGGCAGTTTCTCTTTCAACTCTGTCATCCTCTCCACCCTTACCATCTCATCCATACCCAGCACCCCTTTAATTTGCACCACACTCACCGTCTTCTCCACCGAAACGTCCAGTCCTCTCCCATCATGAATGAAAAAAACATCCGGAAACTCGCACACCACTTCCCCCGCCTCCCTCCCCTCCCTCCCCTCCCTCCCCAGTCCCCTCAATACACCCTCAACCTCCCTCCTCGCCCTCACAACCTCCTTGTCCTCAGCCGGTTATGACTCCGTCTCTACCCCCTCTAGAAGCGCATGGCCTAGTGGCACAGTCGTGATA
>Ga0182030_10001978_pt1 | contig 43191 bp, 36 predicted proteins | sample 812S3MmetaG_FD_121299 | JGI IMG/M metagenome (GOLD analysis project Ga0182030, IMG submission 121299) | Permafrost microbial communities from Stordalen Mire, Sweden - 812S3M metaG (Illumina Assembly) | ecosystem: Environmental > Terrestrial > Soil > Wetlands > Permafrost | place: Sweden... | reverse complement strand
GGAATAAGTCGCCGTCGCGTTGCTGTCGCACTTGCGCTCGAAGCGATTGGGATACCTTGCGATTTCAAACCAGCGTCCCGTGTAGCGGCTAAGGTCAACCTTCGGGACGGATTCTAGGGGAACCTCACCGAATGCGGCTCGAACCACAGAAAACACCCCAACCAAAGCAACGCCAAGATAGATAAGCTTTCGCGAATTCATCAAGAATCTCCACAGTCTTGCGGTGTCGGCACTAACTCACAATGGGAGCAACCACACAGTGGCAACACCACAGGACTGAGAAGTCAGCCCTGGTGCAAACCAGCTTCGGTTCCTGCGCTACCTATATTGTCTGATGAAGTTGTGATTTCGCAATTTCTGCCACTTCTCCCGCCCCCTTGGCATAGAGCGCCTCCTCATCGGGAGCAAGCGCGTACAACAGCTTCAGAAACTCTCCTGCGTGCACAAGTTCCTCGTCCGCTATGTCCTTGAGGACTGCCACGGCGAGTTTGTTGTCGGTTGACTCGGCAAGCTGCATATACATCTGAGTCGCTTCGTACTCAGAGGCGACCATGAACCGAATCGCTCTGACAAGTTCCTCGTCCGTGAGTTTCCTGCCGTTCGCTAACTCTGAAAAGGGTGACCCGAACTGTGGCATATCATTTTCCTCTGCTTCATGTACGTTGACACGTTAAAGCTTGGATTGCGGCTTTGAGTGCTATCTCGTTTGTAGTTCCGTGGCTTCCAGAGGTCTGAGCGGGATTGACCATTGCGGCAATATCCGTCCAACAAGCGAGGCCACCACTGAAAAGAGAAAGACCCCGAGATTGATAGCCTCGGGGTCTTTATGGGTGTGGGTGAGAGCGGGTTACGCTGCTGCGGGTACGACCAGAGCGGCTCTAGCTGCCTTAGCTGCCTTGTTCTTTTCCCGCCTAACCTTAGCCCAGCGTTTTTGCTGAGCAGCGGCAATCTTGGCGCGACTCTCATCGCTCATGCGGCGCTTAGCGGCCTTCTTTACTGGCACCCTTGTTACCTTGGCTTTCTTAGCTACGGTTGTCTTCTTTGGTGCAATAGCCTCACTTTTCAAGCACAAGGCACGCGCCTTCTGCAAGGCGTTGATGCCGCGCTCGATTTCAGCCAGTAGTTGTTTCGTGCTCATTCAAAATCCTCCTTTGTGAGTTTACATGATGTGCAAATATGTCTATCAGTTATGCAGCCCCCAATGAACCGAGAGTTTTGTGCTGCTTGGGACGGCGCCAGGTGTGTTATGTAGAGGCCAGAGCATGTTCAGCCACGGAAGTGTCGTCGGCGACGACGCTTCTTAAAGGAGGGCCGGACGGCGATGAGCAAGCCACCTACGCTATGGCGGCGTGGCTGCGACGGGCGGATCAGAGCGGCTCTCTTGGCAGGTACTCGAACGTGTTGTGCGTCAGGATGGTCGCATGTGCGGCCGATACGGCATCATCGGCGCGATCGCAGAACTCGAACGCAACCTGATCATCGAGCGAGTGCGCGCCGGCATGCGGCGCGCCCGGCTCGAAGGACAGCGCATCGGCCGCCGGCCTCTGGAGCTGGACCAGGCAGCCATCTGTCACGACCGCTGCCGTGGTCAGAGCATCCGGGAGATCGCCAAGGGCCATCACATCTCAACGGCCACCGTACAACGCGTGCTGCGGAAATCTCCGGCCCAGACACAATCACTGGACACAATGGATAAATCAGCCTGAGTGCTCCTTTTCGCTCCGTGACAAAAGGAGTCTGAAAGCCGACCCTCTAAACCCCTCAAAACAAAGGGCCGGATCTCGCCGATCCGGCCGTGTCAAAAGGTGTGGGTTATGCAGTACGTCGTTTTCGTGCGAGATGGACATCTGAGGTCGTCACTGCGTAGCTTAAACGACCTAAAGCTGGGCCCCGTTACTCGTGCCGGAGTTTGGAAGCGATACAACTTCGGCCCCCGAACCTGTGGGTTCTGAGGCCGAAGCGCACATGAATCGAAGTTTGAGAGGCGTTACATTCCCTTGCCGTTGAGACTGAGTACTTGTTGATTGACAAGGGCGTTATCCGTTATGGTCACGCTGCCCGTCAGAGTTCCCTTGACAGCTGGAGTGAAAGTCACATTGATGACGCAACTAGAGGATGCGGCCAAGGTTGTTCCCTTCCCGCAGGTAGTGCCGGATACCAACGCGAAGTTGCCGGTAATTGTCACTGTTGACAACACCAGCGTTGTAGTTCCCGTGTTGGTTAGCTTCACGGATTGAACCGCGCTCGTCGTACCTACCTTACTCGAGAAGGTAAGGCTCTTTGTACTCAACTGGGCCTGAGGATTGATCACCGTGGCGGTCAGGCTAACAGTCTGCGGGCTGCCAGGGGCGTTATCAACAATGCTCAGCACCGCTGTTTGAGGATTGTAGTAGGGCCCCGCGAAAAAGCTTACGGAGATGGTGCAGCTCTTGCCCACTGCCAAGGACCCCGGACAGAGATTCACAGCGACAAACTCTTCGGAGTTCCCTCCCTGCACAATCGATATGAGGGGTCCCTTTATTGTCATCGGAGCATTTCCAAGATTGGTTATCGTAACGGCCTTGGTGGTAATGGTGCCTAAATAGACCGTGCCGAAACTAACGCTCGACGGCGAAACGCTGGCCAGCGGCCCAATGACAGACTGCGTGACACTTGCGGAGGTGCTGGTAATGAAGTTGGTGTCACCGAAGTAGGTTGCAGTCAGCGTCCTGCTACCGACTGTGACAAACGTGATCAAGCAGTTTCCTGCGCCTGAACTCAACTTAGCCGAGCATGATTCGCCCGTGCTCGCGGCGACAGTAACCGTGCCCGTAGGCATACCGCTGCCAGATGCCTGGAAGTTGACTGCTACGGATTGACTTGGAGACGACGGGTTGGGTGTGTTCGAGGTTATCTTAACTGTCGATGAGATCTTGGCAGCTAGAGTCGAGGAACTCATCATTGGTGCAGCATTGTAGTTCGTGTTGCCTGTCTGGTTGAAACTCACCTGGCAGGATCCCGTGCCGCTGATCATGGAAACCGTTGCAGAGCCTGAACCACTGCCCGAGCAGGCTCCCGCGGTCGTGATTGCCACGGGTAGGCCCGAACTGGCAGTTGCGGCCACGGCAAACGTCGCACCGTAGTTCGCACTGGCCGGCGCTGCCTTGGTTACTGTAATCGCCTGGCCAGCAGGGATCGCCGTAATTGCCTGTGGCGTGGCCGATGACCCAAGGTAGTTGTTGCCTGCGGCAGTCACGGCGGTGATCGTGCATGTCCCTGAGCCAGCGGTTATCGTTACCACTCCTGCCGTCATCGAACAGGCCCCGTTCGCACCAATGGTGAGTGATCCGTCACCGGTGGTGCTTGCCGACGGTGTGTAGGTGCCGTTGAATGGCAATTGGCTGGGAGCCGTGGAGGTGAAAGTTGTGGTGGAGGTTGTCTGTTTCACACTCAGCGTGAAGCTCTGGGTGGCATCGCTTCCGTAGCCGTTGTGTGCAGTGATGGTGAAGGGATAGGATCCCGCCGCACTGGGCATCCCCGTAAGAGTCGCAGTGCCGTCATGGTTGTCGGCGAACGTCACTCCACCCGGCAGCGCGCCGCTTTCGGTCAAGCTTGGCGTCGGCACTCCCGTGGTGGTCACCGTGAATGTCCCCAGCGTACTGTATGTGATCGTCGCGGTGTTGGCGCTGGTGATGGCCGGTGCCGCGCCCAGGTTCACCGTAGGCTCAGAGCCGGGCTTTGTTGGATCAGTCCAGGCCAGAGGCAACGGGTTGGCAGAGGCCGCATCCGAATAGGCCGTGGTTGTCCACACTTCCTGTACTGAGCTATTGGTGACCGTCGCGTTGCTCATGGCGGTGAAGGTGATCGTGATGGTTCCGCCCGGAGCGACAGCGTCGTTGGTTGTGTTTTCAAAGAAGCGCATGATCCCAGGCATCAGGCTGGGGTCGTACGACCAGCTCACGGTTGTGCCGCCCTGCTCCATGGCGGTTACCAAGACACTCGTCGGCGTGATTGTCCCTTGATCAGCCGCTGGAACTGCGACTTCGACGCTCGAAAGGTTATTCGCATTTGGCGCAGCGGCGTTGCTGACCGTCAGGGTGTAAGCTCCCACCTGGCCGGTCGCCCAATCCGTCGGGTTGATGCCGGCTGTATAGGCGACTATGACTTCGATTGGCGAGCTCATGCTTTGAGTCGTGGTGCTATTGGAGCTGTCCGTGGCGGTGATCGTAGAGCTGGCTGGATTGCTGACAGTGTCCAACGTTACCCTGAACGAACCTGTGCCATTCGTCAGTGTCGGATCCGGGCTGGGGAGTACAGCTCTTCCGTCAGTTGAAACAAAGTGGATGGTGTCGTTGATGGGGTTTCCGTTCGAAGTGTTGACAGGGTTCCAGAACTGGTCCACCACGTTGACGGTGACCTGGACCGGCCCGTTCACATACTCAGTGCTTGGGGTGCCGGTCTTACCGGTGGTGGTGCCCGGCGCCGCCGTTTCTCCTGGAACCAATAACTGCAGCTGGGAGACAGAGCCGGGGCTCACGGTAAGACTCGTCTGGCCCTGCACTCCATTGGGGTATGTCCCGGTCACGCTACGCACGGAGCCGTTCTGATCAGCTACCGTCGCTGTGCAACTCGTACCGATGCAGGAGCCGTTCGGCAAGAGGGAGAAGGTCGTTGAGCTGGTAACGTCGCCGTAGGGGTTGTTATAAACATCAAACCCTGTTGCCGAGTACATCTGCGACTGACCTGCGACGATGGTCGCGTTCAAAGGGCTCAACACAAGCGTGACCAGCGGTCCGGCGCCGACGCTGTGGAGGCTTGTTCCTTTACTACCATTGAAGTTGGTATCGCCGCCGTACGTTGCCGTAATCGTGCGGCCTCCTGCTACGGTCGAGGTGAGCGAGCAACTTCCCGCGCCACTACTGAGCGTGATCGGAATCGGGCAGGCCGCTCCGGTGTCGTCGCTGACGTTCACTGTGCCGGATGGCGTTCCCCCGAATTGGGGACTGACGCTTACGCTCACCGAGTAGGAGGATCCAGCCGCGGAGGGCTCTGGGGAGATCGATACGACAGTCGTCGTCGTGCTTGCGTGTGTGGCGGTTGTGGTTTGCGAAGCTGTCGCAGACGAGTAGTTGCTATCCGCTGCCCAACTCGCCGTGAGGGTGCACGTACCTGTACTGCTGACCATGCTCACCGTGTTACCGGATACCGTACAGACACCCGCAGTCCCGGTGATCGACGGCGTCGTGCTGGCGTTGGTCGTTGCCGTCACGGAGAATGTCGACATATACGCCGCCGTGACCGGAGCGCCGGTGAAGGACACGGTCGGTGCAGTCGAGTTCACAATCTGCGTCAGCGCCGCGGAAGAGCTCCCCGCAAAGGTGCCGGCGCCGCTGTAAACGGCGGTTATGGAATGGGATCCAACCGCCAGCAAGGAACCGCTAATGCTCGCGGTGCCACCGCTTAGCGTTTCTGTACCCAGCGCAGCGGTTCCGTCATTGAAGGTCACGGTTCCGGTTGGTGTGCCGCCATTGGCTGTAACTTTGGCGGTGAAGGTGACGTCCTCACCAAATGTTGAGGGATTTAGACCCGACGAGAGCGAGACGGAAGTTAACAACGCATTATGGGTTGTGTTCAGCAGCACCCCGATCTTGACGAGGGTTGTCAGGACAAAATCAGGCCTCCCGTCTCCGTTCAAGTCGGCGACCGCTCCGGGTCCCGGAGCGATATACGACATGTCCGTAGCTTGAAAGGTTCCATCGCCATTACCCAGAAGCAGTTTCGCTTCCGCTCCAGCCATTACCGCAAGATCCAGCTTGCCGTCTCCGTTGAAGTCACTCGTGAGAATTTGCTGGGGTAATGAAACACCGGGGTAGACCTGGGGACTCTGGAACGTGCCGTCTCCGTTGCCCAACAACACTCGGACTGCGGCGTCGAGAATTGTTCCTACTATCAAATCCGGGTTTCCATCCCCATTTAAATCCTTGACTGCTATACAAATGGGCTCTGTTCCTGCATCACTCACGGCGTAAGTTGTCTCGGGTTGGAAGGTACCGTCTCCATTACCCAGGAAAATACTTATCGTGTTGCTGTAACTGGGACTGGTTCCCTCAGTCGAGACCACCAGGTCAAGGTTGCCGTCTCGATTGAGATCACCTACAGCGATTTGAGTAGCGTGCGCAACACTCAGGCTATATTCAACTTCAGCATTGAAGGTACCGTCACCATTGCCGAGAAGGATCCCAATTTTATTTTCGCTGGAATGTATGACTGCCAAGTCCAGCTTGCCATCACCATTGAAATCTCTCACGACGGGATTGGTGGCAGGACTCAGAAGTGGGGAATTCACTATGGGTTTAAATGTCCCGTCCCCGTTGCCGAGCAGAACACTAACGTTGTGTGTTCCGGTTCCTCCGGTGCAGTTCACTATCGCAACGTCGGGCTTTCCATCTCCATTGAAGTCGCCCCCTGCGATCGCGTTGCAGGTGCCGATACTTTCCGTCGTGGTAACGGGTGCCTGGAAAGTGCCGTCCCCATTTCCGCGAAGCAGTGTGACAGTGTTCTCACTAATGACAGGTGCCACCACCACATCCAGTTTGCCGTCGCCGTCAAAATCGGCCACAACCGGAATTCCAGGGTACAGGCCCGCAGCGTAGGTGGGTGCGGTCTGGAATGTACCGTCCCCTTTGCCTATTAACACATGTTCACTATAGAAGTAACTCGCTGCCAGATCCAACTTGCCGTCGCCGTTGAAATCTGCAAGCGCCAGCGTAGTGGTTGCCAGTCCGGTGTTGATCGCTGTCTGGAAAGTGCCGTCCCCATTCCCGGGCAGAAGGACCGTGTTTTCGTACCCACTGTCTACCAACAGATCCAGCTTGCCGTTGCCAAACAAGTCTCCGACGACAATGTCATTGGGAGCGTCATATTGATTGCCGAGCCCCATCGAGTAGTAAGCGAACGGAGTGTGGAAAGTACCGCTTCCGTTGTTTATGAGTACGCCTACCTCTGATAGATTTGTTGTTTCACCGTAGGGACTTGAAGGTGGTGTGTCGATGTTGATACCGACGGCCACATCAATGTGGCCATCGCTATTGAAATCCCCGAGGGCTACGACAAATGCGTTGCCTTGCAGAGGGTAAATCGCCGGCGTTTGGAATGTTCCATTCCCATTCCCAAGCAGCACCTCAACATTGCCGGCGAAATTGTTCCCGGCGACATAGTCATTTGCCACCACGAGGTCCAATTTCCCATCGCCGTTAATGTCGCCCGCCGCGATCGCGTTCGGGTAAGGAAAGCCTGTTATGGGCGCCTCTATTGTGAAGGTGCCGTCTCCATTATTGAGAAGAACATTGATTTCACCTCCCGCCCCATTCTCGGGATTGGCAACCGCAAGATCTATTTTGCCATCACCCTTGAAAGCGCCGGCAGTGATTGAGAGAGGGTAACCACCAACTGTATAGTTCACTGCCGCTTTGAAAGTGCCGTCGCCGTTGCCCAGTAAGACTGAAATTGTTCCGCCCGTAAAGTTGGCAACTGCTATGTCTGGATTTCCGTCACCGTTGAAGTCGGCCACTGCAATTGACATCGGAGACGCACCCACTGGGTAGTCGACTCCGGCCTGGAACGTGCCGTCGCCATTACCCAGGAAGATTGTCAGAGTGTTGGTTATATAGGAGACAACTGCGAGGTCTATCTTGCCGTCCCGATTGAAATCTCCATAGGCTGTCGCCTCGATGATGGGATTCGCCGTCCCGTTAGAGTAGGCGGTTTCCAACCCTCCCGGGGGAGTGTAGTTCAATCCGGTTTCCTGAAAGATCAATGACGGGGATGTCTGTGAAAAACCTGTTGCTGCTAACCCCGATAGCATGACGAACACAAGGCACAAGTACAGCGGAATTCTTTGGCGCATATGGAATCCTCACCCTTCTGAAACCGTTCACATCTACCAGCCAGACGACAAAAACGCTCTAAGAAGGCCGAAAGCATCCTCCATCAGCCTTGTTGAAGGCTGACTGCGTTTGCTTCGGCCGCCATACGTAGTGGAGTTGATTCGGGCGAGGACATAGTTGCGGCGCAAATTGAGGGGCGGAGAGCATAGCCTGGGTTGGTTTGCATTTCGCTTCCTCAGCTCACAACTTACCCGGCGACGGGATGAACCCCGCTTCGGAATGCCCGATTGACAACGGACCCTTTAGGACGTGGCCTTTCGCCTCGGGGGGTGCTGCGCTTGAGCCGGCGGGGACTGGGCCGCGACTGTCCCGGCAAAGGACAAGGCAAATGCACATACAAAACAAGAGCTTAGAAGGATCTTGGAGTTCATAAGGGCTCCTCCGGATTGGCAGTTTCTCGGTTAAAGGGAGGTGAACGCGTACTTCGGCGCTTGTTGCATTTTGAGGCCTCATGCGTCTCGCTCCTGAGACCGGAAGTCTGCTTGGAGTAAATGTTTGATTGTCGGAACGCTATGGCAAAACCAGCGGAGAAACAAGACCTCTAAAAGAGGGGTGTATTCTGCTATCAGATTTCACCAACTTGGTTGATCCGATCGGAGTGAATTGCCATGGCTATCCGCGGTCGCCCGGTCCAGCCGAGCGACATTTGCAAGTGCGTTGAGATAGTGGCTTCACACTCAGTGCTCAGGAGCAGATATGCAGAGATTCTCTGTGATCTATCCGGGGTAATGTTGTCGCTGCTTGGCCGCGAGGCTTTCTCGTGCATGGTCGTCGAAGAGGAGGGCGTGACCTCGCGGATCCTTGGAGCCTCGGTTTCTACATTCGTCCAGGAATCCTTTTTCTGCGAGATGAAAACGCCGCCTTCTTTTTGGGGAACTCCCGAGATTGTGCGCAGAGAACTAAACGGCCAGTCCGTAATCTTGTCGAACGACGAATTGCGTCGCGACAACATCGGAAGCGGGCTGAATCTGTTCGTCTGGCATCTCGGAATTTCAGAAGACGAGCGTCGGCTGGAAGTGGGCTCAACCATGTTGGACTCGTTTGTCAAAGCGCATGGAGGATACAACCTGAAGGAGTTCATGGGACAAGCGGATACATGGGGCCACTTTGCCGCAATGCGACAGGCTGGAGGCTGCTTCATTCGACCCACGGGCGGTGAGTACGCGGACAGTTTAGAGTCGATCGATGTGGACGTAACCCAGACACCGGTGAACGTGGGGATTTCGCGGGAGATGGCGCGGGGGACTGCGATTGGATCCTGGTGCAGCGCGCTGTTTGACTACTCGTCACCCAGGCTGGGACTTAGCCGTTCACAGCAACGGCTGTTGTCGGCTGCGCTCAATGGCCATACCGATGAAGAATTGAGCAAGCACCTTGACATCTCACTTTTTACAGTCAAGAAGGTCTGGCTTGAAATCGACCGGCGTGCGGCGCTAAATCTTCCGGAGGTATTCGCAGACTTCCGGCACGACGGTCAGACGCAATGGCGTGGGAAGCAGAAGCGGCATCGCTTGCTTTCTTATCTCCAGGAACATCCCGAGGAGCTTCGGCCCGCATTGCGCCAGCGTAACGGTACTATCGTTGGCAAACAAAGCATTGGCTAAGTGTGTGCAACGAACTTCGTTTGCGTCTTTGATGGTTCCCGCGAAGGCTGGACCGGCTTAGACGTTGGTCTTCGACTGGAGTAATCGAAACCCAGCATTGATCTCGCCGGTCTCATAACCCACACCTTTTGACACGGCCGGATCGGCGAGATCCGGCCGTTGATTTAGTTGGAGTTAGCGGGTGGGTTGCAGGAAGACTTTTGTCACAGGGCGAAGGAGCCGGTTCAGGCTGTTTTTTCAAGGGCCTGGGCAGAGTGTCTGCGAAGCACCCTTTGCACGGTGGCCGTCGAGATGCGATGGCCCGTAGCGATCTCCCGGATGCTCTGACCACGATGGCGCGGCCCAGCGGCCCGCTGGTGGAGAGAGTCAGATTCGAGGCCACTCTTGCCTTGGAGGTGCCTCAAACTCCCCCCCGCCACTGTTTGCAAGCACGCCCCCGATAGGCAGCACCCGCACTTTCACCTTATGGGGTACCAACTTTCACCTTATGAGGTCGAACTTTCACCTTATGCGTCAATCCACAGCGAACTGACGATCCGGTAATTCTTCCTCAAAATAATTCCAGGTAAAAACCCGCGAAACGGCATCCCCGGCTGTACTACCTGTCAGGAGCCTTGCAATGGGCGCCTATATGAATCGATTCCAAGCTACAGGTGTCCAACCGTGAGGAAGTTGATCAAGGACGTTCTCGCACGCATCCCAGCATCGCGTGCGCATATCTACAACCTGGTCGCAGCAGGGAAGTATCCTCGGCAGGTACACCTCGGTGGTTTTGGTGCGTTCTGGGTTGAGGATGAGGTTGATGCGTGGATTCAAGCGCACATCGATGCTGCCGACAATTTGAATCATGGTTCGAATCCCTGTGATGCTGTAGCGGCCTAGAACAATGTAGGTACATTTAAAGGTACCGTCGAAAAGAGTATCTGTAGGATATTGAAACTAAAGACTGTGGGACTCCCTGGGTTGCAGCCAGATCAAATCTTTTAAATTCAATTACAAGTAAGCCAGCACAAAGCTCATTCCAGGCGACAATTCCGGCCCAGTCGGCCAATCCAGGGTTCCGCGTGGATCGTGAGCAACTCTTAATGAGTCAGTAAGCCTGCCAATGCGCTTCTGGGCACGCAGATGTAAAACCAGCGCGCCCAGTGAGCGGCTCGTGCATCGGGATTACCCCGTCCGTCAGCGGCGCAGGTCTAGCACTTTGGATGGGGGTTCTTGAACGCAACCTCGATCGGCAGCCAGTCTGACAGGCGCTTCGCGTCGACTTCAGCATCTCCGGCTTGGCTGGTGAGCGATGACCTGGCAAGGGCCACGGATATCTTTACTTTTCCCTTGATGCAGTAGGCTCCCACAAGTGTCGTCAAGCCTTTGTTGGCTACGTCCATGTAGCTCGCAGGTAGAGTGCCCTCCGCGCCATGGATATCGACCGGGGGCAAAATCATCTGGTCCATGACGGGCCGGTCTTTCGCAACGCCCGAAGAGTCGAATCGCACCACGAGACTAGCTCTGTTCTCCAGCGCGTCAGGATTGGCCGTGTACTTGATGGCCGGAATGGTGATGCCCGTCGGATTCGGCTTGGCTGCCTGCGTATCAAAAGCGATATGGTAGGGAGCCCCCTTCCATTTGGGCGTAGTGGGGACGTTGGAAGCCTTGTCCCCCTGGTTTCCACAGCCCGCCAAAAGCACCAATCCCCCGATCGCCAGTATGATCCCTTTTCTCAAGTCATCCTCCTCGTTCTTATGTGACGACGCGCCAGAATACCACTCCAATGCCTCACCAGAACAATGATCGGCAGGAGTTGTAGCCTCTATGGCCGGAACCTCGCTCAGGGCCTTGCGGCGGGATGGTCTCCCCAAGGCAGGCTTGTGAGGTAGAGTGGCAGGTGTGACCGGTCTCGGCTGCTCTCAACCGGAGCCCGATCCGCCGGCCGGCAGCGGTCAAATCGAATTGAGGATTGAATGAACGATAAGCCCTATCGCCCGCAGGAAGACATCGTGACCTTAATGAAACAGTTCAACCAGCCGGTAAGGGAATCTCCTGAACTTCCTGACCCGGACACGCGCTTGCTGCGTGCGCGGCTGGTTTTTGAAGAGGCGCTGGAGTTCATCAAAGGCTGTGGTTGCACGGTAACGATGACCATGCCGGGCAAGGACGGCAAAGAGCAGACTGCGGTGATTGACGACATCGGTGTGGTCCTCGACCCTCACGGCAGCCCTGACTTCGCTGAATATGTGGACGGTTGTATCGACCAGCTCGTCGTCACGTATGGGGCGCTGAACGCAGCGGGTGTGAAGGCGCAGCCCGCCTGGGATGAAGTGCAGCGCAGCAACATGAGCAAGGCCTGGCCACACTGCAGCGTGTGCGACGCCGTGCTGGAGCGGAGTTCTGGCCCGGAGCTGGTCCATCCGGAAAACAGCAACGCCCATCATGGTGATTGGCAGACGGTTCTGAAGGTGCATAAGCGCCCGGACGGCAAGTTCATCAAGTCGCCGACCTATTCGCCCGCGGACCTGAAGCGCGTGATCGCGGAGCAAATTCTGCAGGGTAAAGGGGCTTGAATCTGCGCATGAGTGACAAGGGGAAAGGAATCTCGCAGTGCGGCGCTGGAATGGTGCGCCGTTTATTAGATGCAAAAGCGCCATTCTGGACTGATCGGGAATCCAGGCTTTAGTTCGCCTAGGAACTGGCTTGCCGCAAATCGGCGGCCAGCGGGCAGTGGGCGCAGTCGGCGGTTCGGCCGCAGTGCGCCTTTCCTACGGCAACCGTGAGGGCATGGAATTCATTGAAGAGGCGCGCTTGGTCACGTGCGGGGTCGGAAGCAAAGGCCTCACGGGTCAACTGAATCAGCGCGTCATATCCCTTGCGCGTGCGATCGGGCGCGGGGGTCAGCAGGCGATGGCGCTCGACGATGCGGCGCAGATACTCGTCGGCTACGGGAACCGGGTGACGGAGAGCGTAGAGGAGGATGGCGTCGGCGGTCTCCGGACCCACTCCACGAAGAGCCAGCAGGCGGCGGCGAAGGGCGGGTGTAGGGGTTGCCGCCAGGGCATCGAGGGAGCTGGCGAATTCCGCATCGAGCATGGCGATGAATGCCTTGAGGGCGGGAGCCTTGCGGGTGTGAAAGCCGGAAGGACGGATGAGTTGTTGTAGATCCGGGAGCGGGAGAGCGCGCAGGCCGTCGAGGTTGAGGGCTCCGGCGGCGCGCAGATTCTCGAGGGATCGCTCGACTGCCTTCCATGCGGTGTTTTGGGTGAGATAGGCGCCGAGAATCACTTCAAAGGGCGTATGCGCCGGCCACCAGTGCTGCGGACCGTAGGCGAGGGCAAGCTGATGGTGCATGCGGCGCAGGCGCTGGGCCGAGTCGAGGCGCTGTCCGGACCTCACGGCAGGGAACTTTCCTGGGGCGGGGATTGCAACTGAATCTTCCACTCCAGAACGCGGGCGCGTGCGGCGGCGGCTTCAGCCTGGGGCACGTGGCCGGCCTGTTGCAGGCAGATGGAGAGGGCAGTGTGGGCCAGCGCGTCGTGAGGAGTGAGCGCAACCAGCGCGAGGGCCACGGCGATGGACTGCTCCAGACGGCCGGCGTCCCGCAGAGCGCGAATAAGGCCGTGATGCGCTTCGTAATAGGCCGGGTCGGCGGCGATGGCGGCGCGAAAGGCCTGGGCTGCTTGAGCGGCGGAGCCGGCGGCGAGCAGATCAAGCCCGCGCTGGGAAAGGACTTCGGCAGTTGGAGCGCTGGGCTGGGTCACTTGAGTCTTTGGGGTCACAACGACAGTCTCTAGGATATAGGCTAAGGCGCGAATCTGGCATGGGCGCGGCAGACGCCGGGAAGGCCGTTATGAAGAGTCATACCGAGTATTTGGTTTTTGAAACCAAGAAGCGCCGCGAGATGGTGCATATTACCGACCAGGTAGAAGAGATCGTAAAGCGCAGCGGGGTGAAAGACGGGCTGTGCTTTGTTTCGCCCATGCATATTACCGCGGCGATTTACGTGAACGATCTGGAGAACGGGCTGATTGAAGACATTGGCAAGTGGTTGGAAGAACTGGCCCCGGCGCGACCGGACTACAAACATCATCTGACCGGCGAAGACAACGCGGATGCGCATCTGAAGTCTCTGTTGCTGCACCACGAGACCACCCTGCCGGTGACCGCGGGGCGGCTCGACCTAGGAACGTGGCAGCGTGTGTTCTATGCCGAATTCGACGGCCGTCGGCGCAAGCGCGTGATTGTGAAGGTGCTGGGGGTGGAGTAGGGGCCGCTAGCCTGTGAGTCTGTGATCTTCCGCCATTGACCTTTTGGAGTGGGTGGGGCGGGGGCGGAGAAGTCGATCCGGGTACGGGGCAGAATGACCAGGTCTACGCGGCGGTTTTCGGCGCGCCCGGCGGCGGTCGAGTTGGCAGCGACAGGGTGGAACTCGGCATAGCCCGCGGCGGAGAGGCGGTCGGGAGGAATGGCGCGCAGGTCCAGGAAGAGCCGGGCAATGCGCGTGGCGCGGGCCGAAGAAAGCTCCCAGTTGGAGTCGAACTCCAAATTGTGAATGGGGACGTTGTCCGTGTGGCCCTCGACGCGCACATCGTATGCGGAACGGGCGAGGGAGTTGGCGATCTTGCGCAGACTGTCGAGAGTCTCGGGGCGCGGGTCCGCGGAGCCGGAGTTGAAGAAGCCCGCTTCGCGCAGACTGATGACCAGTCCGTCCCTTCCCATTTGAAGGGAAACTGTGTGCTCGGCAATCTGGCTTGAGAGCGTGTGCTCCAGTTCGCGGCGAATCTGGTTCAGGTCATCGCGGACCTTTCCGGGTGACAGCACGTCCTCCGCCATGACGCTATTAAGCGGGAGCCCGGCTTCTCCTGAAGCGGGCGGTCGGCCAGGGACGCCGGAGAGGATGCCGAGCGACTGGAAGGCTGTGTCGATGGCCACCGACACCTGGGTCTGCTTCTTTTGATCGGCTTTGGCAAAGGCATAGAGAACCACGAAGAAGGCAAAGAGAAGGGTGATGAAGTCGGCATAGGAGACCAGCCACCGTTCTTGACTGACGCGTGTGCGGTGAACCCTGGGATTCATGCGGCGCGCTCCACAGCCTGGTGGCTGGAATCAGCGACGAAGCCCGACAGCTTGACCTCAATCATGCGCGGGTTCATGCCTTCGAGAATGGAGATCACACCTTCGAGCATCATTTCCCGGCGCTGATGATCCTCGCGCTGCAGGATGCGCATCTTTCCGGCAAAAGGCAGAAAAAAGAGGTTGGCGATGCCGACTCCGTAGATGGTCGCCACGAAGGCAACAGCGATGCCGCGGCCCCCCTCCTGAATGTTGTCGAGATGCTGCATCACCTGGATGAGCCCCAGCACCGCGCCCAGGATGCCGATGGTGGGGGAGAAGCCGCCCGCGGATTCAAAGACAGCGGGAAGGCGTTCCTCAATTTCGGAAGCGGAATCGAGGCTGACGCGCATGATCTTGCGCAATTCGGCGGGCTCTGTTCCGTCAACCGCCAGCATGACGGCCTGTTTGAGGAACGGGTCCTGGATGGTCTGGAGGTCGGCGTCGAGAGATACGACTCCGTTGTGGCGAGCCTTGTTGGCAAAGCTGATCAGAAGGCGGATGAGCTGGTCGTTGTGCCTGCTGGGCGCAACAAAGACGAGCGCCATGCGGCGGAAAGCGGAGATTACGGTAGAGAGGGGAAACTGGAGCAGGACCGCGCCCATGGTGCCTCCAAACACGATGAGCGCCGCGGTAGGCTGCAGGATCTGACCCAGGTTTCCGCCTTCGATCAGCAGGCCCGCAATAATCCCGGCAACCGCCAGAAACGCGCCGACGATGCTCGCTTTGTCCATCGAGTGCTCCTCCTTTGGAGGGAATGGTGTGCGTGGACGAACCAGCCAGTCAGCCGCTGCGGCCCGGGGCCGGCGTGGCATCCGGCGCGGAGAGATGAGGCTGGCCGGAGACTTCGAGGCTGGCCAGGGAGGCGAGCCTTTGCAGATCGCCAACGGGAAGGCGGCGCGCCACCGTGGCCAGAAGACGGGCACGGTAAGCGAGCACCCGCTCCACCACCTCGGCAGGCTCTTCGCGCACCATCAGTTTTTCCCCATTGATAAGGGTGAGCATAGTGTCTGGCGAAGCCTCGGCCGACTTGATCAGATCGCTGTTCAGCACCATGGGGCTGCCGTTGAGTCTGGTGAGTTCGATCATTGCCCTGTCTGCCCTCCTGCTGCTCTTCTCTGCTTATCGGCCCGTGCAGCGAAAGGATGATTGGAGAGCGAATTGCTAAGCGCCTCGCGAAAAAACATAAAGTGTTCTTGAAGGACGCCGATGAAGGCAGTGGGCAACGTGGTTCCTTTCACCAGGTGGCCCGGGGCTGGCGGTTGAAAAACTCTACGTCCTCTCCCGGTCAGGCACCCGAAGCAGGGAACCCAGAATTCACTTCAACACGAGGAGAATCGATATGTCTTTGGGTGTCTTGAATAACATCTCTGCGATCTACGCGCAGAACAATCTGAACCAGACACAGAGCGCACTGAACACCACACTTCAGCAACTTTCTTCAGGATCGCGCATCAACTCCGGCGCCGACGACGCAGCCGGCCTTTCTTTGGCCAACGGCCTTCAGGCCTCTTCGACCGCTCTATCGCAGTCCGCAAAGAATGCGACCGAGGGTGTCGACTTCCTCCAGACCGGCGATGGCGCGTTGGCGCAGGTCACAAACCTGCTCAACCGCGCTGTTACGCTGGCAACCGAAGCATCGAACGGTACGCTGAACTCAACCCAGCAGGCTGCCACTCAGGCCGAGTATTCGAGCATCATGGGTGAGATCAACACCATCGGCCAGAACACTGAGTACAACGGCATCAACGTCTTCAGTCAGGGGGCCAACGTCTTTACCTCGGATGGAACAAAGAGCGCCTCGTATGCGACCTCGGCGCTGGCCGCTGGCGGATTCAGTTCCTCAAGCCTCTCGCTGCAGTCAGACTTGGTGGTGGGCGCAACTGCAGCCGCAGCTGCAACTGGAGCCAAGGATTCCCTGGGCAATACCGTTACAACCGGCGATTTTGTCCTCACGGACGGCACGGCGAATGCCGCCGGAACCTACAACACTTATGACCTTACTGCCATGGGTGTATCCGGCGCTTCCGCAACAACAACCAGCGTCATTGTCTCCGGAAATGGCGGGACAGATGTCACCTCGTCTATTGCCAAGCCAAGCGCGGCGGGCACGGATTCGAACGGCGTCGCCTACACAACCTCCGACTATGTTTACACGGATGCGAACGGCAACACCTTTAACCTGGGTGCGACGGCGGCGACGGGGACTGTTCCCACCACAAGCCTGAGCACAGTCGCAGCTGCGGAATCCGCACTCACGCTGATCAACCAGGCCATCACATCGGTTGCCGCCGACCGCGGCACTCTTGGCGCCAACATCAACACACTGACGGCCGTCGAGAATGTCCAGTCGACGCAGTCCACCAACACCCTTTCGGCGGAGAACGATGTGACGGCCACCGATTACGGCACGGCAACCTCCAACATGAGCAAGCAGCAGATCCTGATGCAAACCGGCATTGCCGCCCTGGCACAGGCCAACCAGTCGCAGCAGCTAATCACCAAGCTGCTCCAGTAGTTCCTCGAGCAGAAATGTTGAGCAAGGCCGACGGGGAAAGCAGCGCAACAGCGGCTTTCCCCGTTTCGCATTGCAAGTAGCCGCGCGGCCGTTTGGAGTTTCCTAATTCTCCGCGTCGTGGCTTGGTCATTCACCTGATCATGAAATGCACGAGAGGAAGCGTATGGGTAGTGTCGGTTTGAGTTTTGGCTCTGCCACCAGCGGCCAGGGCTTCGATGTCACGACCACGGTGAATGAGATTGTGGCCAACCTGCAGGCGGTGGAGACGCCCTGGACGACTCAACTGACCAGCCTGCAGAGCAAGGACACAGCCCTATCCAGCCTGGGAACGCAAATCTCCACGCTTTCCACTGATCTCCAAAACCTCACCGACTTCACCGGCACAATGACGGATAAGACCGGGTCCAGTTCTGACACCAGCGTGCTTACCGGGAGCATTACTTCCAGCTCTACGGCCGTGCCCGGCACGTACACCGTCACGGTTCAGAATCTGGCACAAACGTCGAGCGCGGCCTCCGATGCAGTGGGAGCATCGGACGTGCTTACCGGCGGCGTCACATTCAAAGTGGGGAATGGAGAGTGGCAGACCGTTAACGTGGGCGATAGCTCTACGGCGGCAACTCTCTCGGGACTGTCCACGGCAATCAATGATGCTGACGTGGGTGTTACCGCGCGAGTGCTGACCAATGCGGACGGCTCCCAGAAGCTTTCGCTGATAAGCCAGACTGATGGATCCGCCGGCCAGATTGCGTTTTCAAGCTCCATGACCCTGGCAGATTCCACCACTCCCGATCAAAACGCAGGCCTTGGTTTAACAACGATCCAAAATGGAACGGATGCCAGCATCACGGTGGATGGCGCCACCGTCACAAGCGCTTCGAATACGGTGACCAACGCGATTCCAGGACTGACTCTTCAGTTGCTTTCCACCGGCAGTTCCAGTTCGACCTCCAGTCCGGAAAGCGTGCAGGTGGTGATCGCCAACGATACTTCAAGCATCGCGTCCGCGATCAGCACTTTCGTGAGCGACTACAACACCACGATGAAGGCCATCAACGCGCAGGAGGGAAAGGATTCGTCGGGCAATCCGGAGCCGCTGTACGGCTCGTCGATCCTGGCGCAGTTGCAGGAGGGGTTGCAGTCGGCAGTGAGTTCGGTCTTTGGCTCGAACACGATTAACTCGCTCATCTCTCTGGGCATCACGGCCAGCGCAAGTGACGACGGAACGATCAGTCTCGACACCGACACGCTGAGCAATGCGCTGAACAGCAACTTCGACCAGGTTGTGCAACTCTTCCAAGGCACGGGCAGCTTCGGGTCGACCTTCACCAATACATTGAACAGCCTGGGCAACAGCAGCACAGATGGAGGCGCGATCAGTCTGGCCCTCAGCGAGGACAGCAGCCAGGAGTCGACGCTGAACGACGACATCTCAAACCAGAATGCGCTGATCGCCACGCAGAAGGCGAGCCTGACCACGGAGCTGAACGCAGCCAACCAGGTGCTGCAGTCCATTCCAGAGCAGATCCAGGAAATCAACGAGATGTATAGCGCAGTCACCGGATACAGTTCGACCCAGAACGGATAAGGAGCTTCAGAATGGATCCGTACCAGACCCGCACGCTGGAGGGAGCCTCCGGCGTGGAACTCACAATAGCGCTCTACGACGGCATCATCCGTTTCATGTATCGCGCCATCGATGCGGTGGAGCGCGGCGACAGCAGCCAGCGCCGGGCCGCGGTCAAGCGCGCCTTGGACATCGTGATCCATCTGCAGGCAACACTGAAAATGGATATAGGCGGAAAGCCGGCAGAGGCCCTGGCGGAGTTTTATGTGGCCATGTTCGCGCTCATGCTGCAAGGGTCGCAGGCCAACTCCAGGGAGAAGTTCGAACAGGTGATTGCGTGTGTGAGAAATGTGCGTGGCGCATGGCGCGAGGCGGCCAAGGATAGCAACGCGATTCCCGCTATGCCGCGGCCGATTGCTGTGCCCGCGCTAGGGAAAGCCGGTTTTGATGGCGCTGCGGATGCCGCGGCCGGTTCGAACTGGACAGCCTGAGCAAGCTATCCGGCTACGGTCAGCTCTTCTTCCAACTGCTGTTTCTGGTAGAGACCGGCATAGTAGCCGTCCAGGGCGAGCAACTCCTCGTGGCGGCCGATTTCAACAATTCTCCCATGGTCGAGCACCGCGATCTGATCTGCATTGCGCACCGTGGAGACGCGGTGTGAGATGAGGATGGTGGTCGCGGCCGCGGTGTAAGTGCGCAGGCCGCCCAGGATGCGCTCTTCAGTGTAGGTGTCCACACTCGCCAGGGCATCGTCGAGGATGAGGATGGCGGGGCGGCGCAGCAGGGCGCGGGCAATGGCCGCACGCTGTTTCTGTCCCCCGGAGAGGGTCACTCCGCGCTCGCCCACCATGGTTTCAAAGCCCTGCGGAAACTCCTCGAACTCGCGCCGGATATGCGCGGCCTCGGCAGCCTCGAGCAAATCTTCGGGGCTGGCATGAGGCGCGCCGAAGGCCAGGTTTTCGCGAATGGTCTCGCTGAAGAGGAATGTTTCCTGGGGAACCATGCCGATGTTGCGGCGCAGGACAGCGAGGGGAAATTCGTTCACTGCGCGGCCATCGATCAGAAGCGATCCCGGCGGCGCCTCATAGAGCCGCGGAAGCAGGTTGACCAGGGTGGTCTTGCCCGAGCCGGTGGGACCGACAATGGCCAGGCTTGATCCGGCGGGGATGGTCAGGGAGACGTTGTGCAATACCGGTGTGTCGCCGTAACTGAAACTTAGATCGCGGAACTCGATGTCGCCATGGAGCACGGCGTCGGCGGGAATAGCGGGATCGGCGGCGCTGTCGTCGATGGCCGGCCGGGCCTGCAGCAGCTCGTCGATCCGTTTGACTGAAGCGGTGCCGCGCTGAAAGATGTTGACCACCCAGCCCACCGCGATGATGGGCCAAATGAGCAGGATCATATAAGTATTGAAGGCCACGAACTCGCCGGGCGTGATGCGATGGGCCACTACCAGGTGTCCCCCGGCCAGCAGGGTGATGACCATGGAGACGCCGAGGATGAACTCCAGCGTGGGCCATAGCATGCCCATCAGTTGAACCAGGCGCTGGGCGCGGCCGATGTAGCGCCGGTTGAGGCGTTCGAACAGCGTGATCTGCGATTCCTCGCGGGCAAACGCGCGCACCAGGCGGGCGCCGGAATAGTTTTCCTGGGCCTGCGAAGAGATCTCAGAGAAGCTTTCCTGGATGCGTTCGAAGCGGTCGTGAATCCTGCGGCCCAGGTACTGGACGAGAATGCTGGCCAGGGGCGCGGGAGCCAATGCGACCAGAGTGAGGTAGGGACTGATGTGGAGCAGGAAGAATAAGGCGCCGACGGTGAAGAAGAGGGTATTGGCGCTGTACATGAGGGCCGGACCCAGGAGCATGCGCACGGCATTCAGGTCGTTGGTAAGCCGGGCCATGATGTCGCCGGTGCGATAGCGCTGGTAGAAGCCGGAGTCCTGTCCTTCAAGGGTACGGAAGAGGTCGTTGCGCAGGTCGAGTTCAATATCGCGCGAAATGCCGATCAGAATCCAGCGCTGCGCGTAGAGGAAGACGCCCTTGACCAGGGCAATCGCGATGAGCAGACCGGCGAAGAGCAGAATGCGGCGCCGGGTCACGCCGTTGTCGAGCCCGTCGATGGCCGCCTGCAGAACCTTGGGAAACAGAACCCAGACGGCATTGGTGGCGATGCAGGAGAGAGTGCCCCACACGTACCCCCAGCGGTAGCGGCGCATGTATCCGAAGAGGGGGGCCATATCGCGAAGCATTTCTCTATTGTACGGGGAGAGCGGTGCGCGGAGAACAGGGGGAAGCAAGCCGCGCTGGGAACACGCTTTATGTGGGGGTGCGCAGCAGCAGGTAGCCTCCGGTAAGGCCGAAGAGCACGTCGGGGCTCCACGCGGCCAGCGCGGCGGGCAGGTAATTCACGTTGCCCATGGCGCCGAAGAGGTTGTCGATTACGAAGTAGGTAAGCGCGACGGCGATGGCCACCGCAATGCCGGTGAGAGAGCCGCGCCGGCCCATCGAGAGCGCGAAAGGAATAGCCAGCATGGACATGACGATGGCGGTGAGCGGGTAGGCGAGCTTGTGCCATAGCGCGACGCGCAGGCGCATGGTGTCAAAGCCGCTTTGGCCCAGGTCCCGGATGTAGTTCCGGAGCTGGCCGAAGTTCATCTCCTGCGATTGCAGGTTTTCCTTCTTGAAGTAGCCGGGATCTTCGTGAATCTCAGCGAAGGCGGTTTGTTTGAACTCCTGATAGGAGCCTTCGGTTACATTGGCGCCGGTGAAGTCGCGCTGCCAGCCGTACTGGAAGACCCACGAATTGGAATCCGAGTTCCAAAAGGCGCGAGTGGCAAAGATGCGGCGTGAAAGCGCAAATGTGGCGGGGTCAAATTCGAAGACTGAGAGATTGGCGAACTCGTTGCGGTCGGGATCGAAGAACTGGTAGTAGAAGATGCGGCCGGGCTCACCGGGGTGCGGCTGGCCGAAGATCCACTTCTGTTCAGGGTGAAGAAAGGTCTGCGGAGGACGGCCCTTGATCGTGCTGCGCAACGCTTCCTGCCTGCGGTTGGCCTGGGGCAGGTAAAACTCGTCGAAGAGAAACAGGCCGACCGCGAGGACTGCGGCGATAGAGACAACGGGAATCACCAGGCGGTAGAGGCTGATGCCGGTGGCCTTCATGGCGACAATTTCGCTGTTGCGATTGAGTACGCCGAAGGTGACCAGCACGGCGATCAGTACTGCCAGCGGAGTGATGGTGTAGAGCATGCTGGGGGTCAGGTTGATGAGGTATTCGCCGACCGTGGTGAGGGCGATGTGGTTGCGCAGAATGTCGCCCACCAGCTCAAAGAATGTGAAGAGCAGGAGGAGCATGACAAAGCTGGCCAGCACCAGGAAGAAGGTGAGAAGGAATTCGCGAATGACGTACTCGTCGAGAATGCGGGGGAAGGCATGGCGCGAGCCTGCCCGCACCGTCCGCGGCTGCAGCCTTTCCAAAAGGACGGAGAAATGCTTTCCGTTGGTTCTTGCCGCTGACGTCAATTTAGGGGCCTTGGAGAACCATCCCGTAATGGCTCCCAGCATGGTGTCGCCGCGGGCCATCTGCCACAGGAGAAAGACGCCGGCCGCGGCGAAGAGCAGGTTGGCCAGCCACACGCCGGCAAAGGCAGGAATCTTGTCTTGGCGGCTGAGCGCGATGCCGGTGTAAGAAAGGATGTAGTAGAGGCAAACCAGCAGAAGAGTAAACACAAAGCCGGAGCTTTTGCCGCCTCGCCGCGAAGACACGCCGAGAGGAACGCCGATCAGCATCAGCACCAGGCAGGCGGCAGGATAAGAGAAGCGGCTCTCCAACTCGATTTGGAAGCGCCTGGGATCGGGGCCATGGGTGCGATCCAGTAGCAGGTTCATGGGCAGGGCGTAAATGGCGGTGTCCAGGCGGCCCAGGTGCACGTCGCTTTGCTGGCTCAGAGTGAGGGGCAAATCGGTAGTCGCAAATGTTGAGATGTTGTAGGTTTGCGGCTGGCCGGCGACGGTCTGGTGCTCCGAGCTGTCGCGCAACCGCATCAGGAGTTCCTGGGGAGTGTCGCTGGCAACGGTGGCGGAGGCAGCGGTGGTAATGATGGGGTTATTGCGATCGGTGACGTCGGCCATGAAGACCTGGCGCCAGTTGGCGGCGCCGGTTCCGGCAACTACGTTCTGCACGTAGAGGACTTTGTTCTTAAAGTCCTCGTAGAAGACACGGGGCTGAATCTCGTAGGAGGCCTGCGAGGTGGCCAGAGACTGTTCCATTTCCAGAATGGCCTGATTGGCGCGCGGGGCGACGTAAATGGAATTCACTAGTCCCAGCAGGGTACCGGCGGCGGCCACGATGGAAGCCACGCGCACGAAGTAGCCGATGCCCAGGCCCGAGGCGCGCATGGCGATGATCTCGCTGTCAGAGGCCAGGCGGCTGAGGCCCAGCAGAATGCCCACAAGAACCGCCATGGGAATGGTGACCTTGAAGGTGTTGGGCAGCGTGAAGAGGAAAATCTCCATCACGCTGGTGAAGGTGGAGCTGTTGCGGACCACCATCTCCAGGATGTGGTTGAGGTCGCGCATGAAGAGAATGAAGGTGAAGAGCGCGCAGCCGATGAGCGTGTGGGAGAGAATCTCGCCGAGAATGTAGCGGGTCAGGATGCGCACAAGTAGGCCCTGGAGTTAGTCTATCCTGCCGCTGCGCCCATGATCAGAGCGGGATGCCATCGGCGGAGACGGAGGCTGTTGGAGAGCACGCTCACCGAGCTCAGAGCCATGGCGGCGGCGGCGACCCAGGGGCTGAGCAGAATGTGGAAGGCGGGGTAGAGCACGCCCGCGGCCAGGGGAATGCCAATCACGTTATAGGCTGCCGCCCAGATCAGGTTCTGGCGCATGATTTGCACTGTCGAGCGGGCGAGGTGGAGGGCGGCAGGAATGGCTGCGGGCTGGGCGCGCAGCAGAAGCACGTCGCCGGCTTCCTGGGCCAGGTCGGCGCCGGTGCCCATGGCTATGCCTGCATCGGCCTGGGCCAGTGCGCCGGCGTCGTTGATGCCGTCGCCCACCATGGCCACCTTGAGACGGCCGCGTTGCAAGGCGCGAATGCGGGCCAGCTTGCCGGCGGGATCCAGCCCCGACTCAACCTCGACGATTCCTGCCTGCTGGGCAATGGGCGCGGCGGCTGCGGCGGTGTCGCCCGTAAGCATGATGACGCGCAGGCCCGCGATGCGCAGGGAGGCAACCGCGGCGGCAGCGTCGGGGCGCAGCGCATCGCGGGCATCGAAGGCCCCTGCGGGCTGTCCGTCAATGGCCATCCAAAGCCGCGTGACACCCGGTTTGACAGGCGGAATAGTGTCGGCAAGGCGAACGGAGGACTCGCGGAAGAACAGCTCGTTACCGATGCGGCAGTCGCGATCTTCGACCCTGGCAGTCAATCCGCGGCCGGGCAGAATCTGGACATTTTCAGCCGGAGCCCAGGAAATGCCGCGTCCACGCGCGTGGTCCACGATGGCGTGAGCCAGGGGATGGTTCGATCGTTCCTCCGCTGCTGCCGCCATGCGCAGCAGGTCGTCTTCCTTGAAGCCGGGGATGGTATGAATCCTGGATAGAACGGGGTGGCCTACCGTGAGGGTGCCGGTCTTGTCGACGACGATCACATCGAGGTGGGCGAGCCGCTCCAGCGCCTCACCGCCCTTGAAGAGCACACCCAGTTGCGCCCCACGGCCCACGGCGACGGTGAGCGCGGCTGGTACGGCGAGGCCCATGGCGCAGGGGCAGGCGATCACCAATACCGAGACCGTGGTGGCCAAAGCCAATTGCAGGGAATTCGTCGTAATGAGCCAGACGAGAAAAGTGAGCAGGGCCAGCGCCAGCACGACGGGCACAAAAATGGAACTGGCGCGATCGGCGAGGCGCTCCATGGGAGCCCGCGAGGACTGCGCCTGCTGCACCATGCGCGTAATTTGGGCCAGAACCGTGGCCTCGCCCAGCGATTGGGCGCGGCAAACTACAGCGCCGTCGTAGTTGAGCGAGCCGGCCAGGACGCGGCCGCCCGGGTCGCGCGCCAGGGGGACCGACTCGCCGGTAAGCATGGACTCGTCTACGGTGGTGTGGCCATTAAGAATTTCGGCATCGACGGGGAAGCGCTCGCCGGGCAGGACCAGCACACTGTCGCCGGGTTGGATTTCGTCCAGAGGCACAACCGATTCCACGCCGTTGCGGATGCGGCGGGCGGTGATGGGGCGCAGGCGGCTGAGGGAGTCGAGCGCAGCCAGGGCGCGGCGCTTGGCGCGGGCCTCGAGGGCCTTGCCCAGCAGCAAAAATCCGATGATCAGCAGCACTGCGTCGTAGTAAACCTGGCGCCCGTTGGCCGGCCACATGGTGGCATAAGCGGAGTAGGCAAAGGCCACACCGGTGCCCAGGCTGACCAGGGTGTTCATGTTGGTGGCGCCATGGCGCAGGCCGTGAGCGGCGTTGGCATAGATGCCGCGGGCGGCCCAGGCCATCAGGAACGCTGTGAGCGCCAGCAGGAACCAGCGCAGAAGATCGGGCGGCGCAGCATAGAGCCACGGAAGAAAACGCATCAGGACGTGGTCGAACTCGCCCATGGAAGTGCCGAGGGGCATGGCGAGCAGCATGGCCGCAGCACCCGCTGCCAGTGTGGTCCACGCTTTCACTTCGGCCGCGTCGGCGAGAGTATCGCCGCGGGATGTGGCATCGGACGCGCCGGGGCGAGGTAGCACGGCGTCGTAGCCCGCTGAGCGAACGGCTTCAACCAGTGCGTCGGGAGTGGCAATGGCCGGATCAAACTCCACGCTGGCGCTGTTGGCGATCAGGTCCACATGCGCGGACTGGACCCCCGGCGTGGAGCGCAAGGCGCCTTCCACATGATGCTGACAGGAGGCGCAAGTCATGCCCAGCACGGGCAGCGTCAGCGTTTCTGTCGTGAGAGTGGTCACGGAGCGGCTATTGCTCCAGGCGTGATGTATAACCGGCTTTGGCCAGAGCGGCTATGGCGAGATCGACGGACGCGGGAACGGAGGGCGCCTTGAGCCGCGCCGCGCCCAGGCGAACCTCCTCCACCTGGATCCCCTCGGCCGAGCCCAGGGCCTGGGTGACTCGCCGAATGCAGGAGCCGCAGTGCATCCCATCGATACGCAGAGTGAATTCCCCCATCTTTCCCCCCTTCACCCTTTTGATGATACCTCCGCTCAAACGATGCACCGCCGCTGTGTGGCGCGATGTGGTGCAGTTGAGGCTGGTTATGCGATGCGCGGGGCGGCGCACTATCGTAGAAAAGGAGCTATGACAATGGAGAATCATGGATAGAGAGTTTCCTGAAACGCCGTTATTGGGCGTGGGCGCGGTAGTTGAGAATGAGGGCCGTGTGTTGCTGGTGCGGCGTGGGAACGAGCCGTTAAAAGGGGATTGGTCGCTGCCCGGCGGATTGCTTGAAGTCGGAGAAGCACTGCCGGATGGCGTGGTTCGCGAAGTACGGGAAGAGACCGGCCTGATAGTGGAGCCGGTGGAACTGATTGAACTGCTGGATCGCATTCATCGTGACGGCGAGCGGGTTCGCTACCATTACGTGATTGCGGACTACCTGTGCCGCGTGGTGGGTGGGACGTTACAGGCGGGCTCCGATGCGGATGCGGCGCAGTGGGTGGAGCGGGCGGAGTGGAATAGCCACAGTGCCCTGGCGCTCGATCCGGTGACGGTGCGGGTGATGGAAACAGGCTGGCAGCGGGCGCGGGCCCTGGAGGCTAAGGTACGGGAGGGCAAGTGAGGGGTGATCGAAAGCTGAATTGGATTGTAGGCGCGGTGTTGGCGCTGGCGGCGATTACCGGAGCTTGGTTCTGGGCGCGACCGGTGCGCTTTTTCAATGCCATGACCGAACTTCGCATGCGCCTTTCCGGCGCGCAGAGCCTCTCGGCGACGGTGGCGGGAATTCGCATGCACTACTACGCGCTGGGACCGGCGGATGGGCCGGTGGTGGTGTTGGTCCATGGACTGGGCGGGCGCGCGGAGGATTGGCGGAACCTGGCGCCCTATTTCGCCCGGGCCGGCTATCGTGTGTATTTGCCCGACCTGCCCGGATACGGCCAGAGCGCCCGGCCGGCGGACTTTTCCTATTCTGTGCGCGATGAGGCCGGGGTGGTGGTGGGCTTCTTTGACGCTTTGGGATTGAAGCAGGTGGACCTGGGCGGGTGGTCGATGGGCGGCTGGATCGTGCAGCGCGTTGCGGCGGAGCATCCGGACCGCGTACAGCGCCTGATAATCATCGACAGCGCGGGCGTCTACGAGAGGCCGGCGTGGGATACGCGGCTGTTCACTCCCACTACGGCGGAGGAACTGGACCAGTTGGATGCGCTGCTGATGCCGCATCCGCCGCGGGTGCCGGGCTTCGTCGCCAGGGATATCCTGCGTCACGCCAGGAGGAATGCCTGGGTGATCCATCGTGCGCTGGCGTCGATGCTGACGGGGCGCGACTCTACGGACGGTCTCTTGCCGGGGTTGAAGATGCCGGTACTGATTGTCTGGGGAGCGGAAGACCACATCACGCCACTAAGCCAGGGCGAAAGGATTCACCAGCTAGTGCCGCAATCGGAGTTGGATGTGATCGCGGGCTGCGGCCACCTGGCGCCGGTGCAGTGTGCTGCGCAGATGGCGCCGACGGTGGTGGAGTTTGTGAAGTAGGGCATGACAGCTCAGAGATCAGAGATTAGCTCTTCCGGGCGCTGGCTGCGGCAAGTTGAGGGAGCGGCTTTGACTACCCCATTTTCTGAGGTTCCAAGGCGATTTGGAGCAAAAATAAGGGAAAATCGGGACTTGTTGTTTACCGATGAGCACATAGCGGTAATTATTAAACTATTCATTGTATTCAGGTCATTGAAAATTTTGCTCGTCCGGATGCGGGTTTTGGAGGGAGGGGGTACCCTTTTTGTGTGCTACAGACAGGGGCCAGAAGCCTCGCGCTGGTTCCCTCATTTCGATTGTGCGGCCTCGGCGGGTTATTTTCAGCAAAAGCGGCTTGGTGGCAGATGAGCGGGTTTGGCTACCCACCCTTTCCACGATGAGACTGAACAATCAAGCAGTGGAAAGGATGGGGCACCAGGCGGCGTGGCCGTGTGCGTGCTCAACGAGGTTGTTAGTTGACCGTCCGATCCTGGACGGTGGTTTGCGAATTCGCACACGGCTGGTCCAGGGCGGCCGCTGGTATGCGGCGCTAACTTTCTGCATATCGGCAAAATGGGCCATTCGAACCAATGGCCGGCGAAATGCGTATAGCGATTCAACGGGGATTTTCTGTGTCCTGGAGGATTGGATGAAGGCACTGGCTCAGGATGTGCGGTTTGCGCTTCGGCAACTGGCGAAGACACCGGGATTTACGGTGACGGTGCTACTGACGCTCGCGCTGGGGATCGGAGCAAATGCGGCGATCTTTACGCTGGTGAACGCAATGCTATTGCGCAACCTGCCGGTGTCGGATCCTAAGTCACTGGTGCGCATCGGGGACAAGGACGATTGTTGCGTTAACGGCGGTTGGAACGACGACGGTGACTACTCGCTCTTCTCCACGGAAACCTACTTCATGTTCAAGAAGAGCCTGCCGGAGTTTGAGGAGCTGGCAGCCATGGAGTCGGGCTACGCATGGAGGCCGCTGACCGTTCGCCGTGCGGGTCCGCAGACCATGGCCAAGTCCGTGATGGGCACCTTTGTCTCAGGCAACTATTTCCGCGTGTTTGGCCTCACGCCCGCCGTGGGCCGCTTTTTCGTCGATGCGGACGATCAGAAGGGAGCGGCGATTACAGCCGTGATGAGCTTCGACGCGTGGCAACAGGATTATGCCGGAGATCCATCCGTGATTGGCAGCACTTTCTATGTGAACACGAAGCCTGTCACGATCATCGGCATCGCGCCTAAGGGCTTCTATGGGGACCGGCTCGATACCAATCCACCCAAATACTACCTGCCGATGCAGGCGATGGACCCCGTGATTGGCGCGCCGTATTTCAACGAACCCGAAACGGAGTGGGCATACATTATTGGCCGCGCCAAACCGGGAACCTCGCTATCCACACTTCAGGCCAAGGCCAGCACACTGCTTAAGCAGCAGTTCTCAGGCTTCAAGCTGTTCTCAACCGAGCGGGCCAAACCGTATCTCTCGCGGACGCATATCGTACTCTCACCGGGTGGCGGCGGCATTCAGAATATGCAGGAAGGCTACAAGGACCATCTCAAACTGCTCACCTGGATAGCCGCTCTCGTTCTGCTTGTGGCCTGCGCCAACATTGCCAACCTTCTTCTGGTCCGCGGCATGAGCCGCCGCGCTGAGCTTTCCATCCGCTCCGCGCTCGGCGCGCATCGCTCGCGCATTATTCGCCAGATGCTCACGGAGAGCGTTGTGCTCGCCGGAATGGGAGGCCTCCTTGGCCTCATTATTTCCTTCGCGGCGGCGCGTGCCTTGCTGATTCTTGCTTTTCCTGACCAGCACAATATGCCGGTGAACGCCATGCCTTCACCGCTGGTGATCGGTTTTGCCCTGGGATTGTCGCTTGTCACCGGAATCCTCTTCGGCCTGGCCCCCGCGCTGATGGCCCTGCGCGTGCAACCCATTGAAGCGCTGCGCTCGAATGCCCGCACCACCGCCCAGGGAGCGACGTTGGTGCAGCGCGCGCTGGTCGTTCTGCAGGCGGCACTTTCGCTTGTGCTGCTGGTCACTGCCGGCCTCTTTGTGCAGAGCCTGAATAAGGCGCGAAGCACAGACATGAAGCTCGACGCCACCAACCGTTACATCATCCACATCAATCCGCAGGCGGCAGGATACAAGACGACCGAAGTGGAAGCCCTCTACCGCACCATCGAAGACCGTTTCCACGCACTGCCCGGAGTGGTGAAGGCCGGGCTGGCCACCTACACGCCCATGGAGGAAAACAACTGGGGCACAGGTGTGAAAATTCAGGGCGAGACAGACCTGCACAAGGATGCTTCCTGGGTGAAAGGGACTTCGGAATACTTCGACTCCGTCGGCACGCACGTCGTGATCGGCCGGGGATTCACTCGGCAGGACGTGCTCGGTGCGCCGCCGGTTGCCGTCGTGAATCAGGAGTTCGTCAAGCAGTTCTTCGGCACACGCAACCCCGTGGGCCATCGTTTCGGTTTCCCCGATGCGGGCAAGGACGGCGCCTATGAAATTGTCGGCGTCGTCGAGGACACGACGTACACAAGCGTCTACTGGAAGGACCACGCCATGTATTTCGTTCCACTGACGCAACGCCCGGCTGTAACTGATCCGGACAATCCCATTGAGAAAGACATCTCGATGTATGCCGGAGCAATCGTTGTGCAGGCAAGCCGTCCCATTACCGGCTTCGAAAAGCTTGCCGGCGGCACGTTGGCCAGCATCAACCCGAATCTGACGATTGTGAAATTCCAGACCTTTCAGGAACAGATTGACGACCGCTTCACCGAAGAGCGCCTGATTGCGAGGCTTACTTCTCTGTTTGGACTCCTGGCGCTGCTGTTGGCAGCGATCGGGATGTACGGCGTGACGGCGTACACAGTTGTGCGGCGGACGCCGGAAATCGGCATCCGCATGGCGCTGGGCGCAGCCCGCGGACAGGTGATCGGAATGGTGATGCGGGGTGCGCTGCTGCAAGCCGCAGCAGGGTTGGCTCTCGGTGTGCCCATGGCGATGCTATGCGTGCGGTTTGTGAAATCGCAACTGTTTGACATTGCGCACGTGGATACCGTGGTGATGGCAGGAGCAGTTGGTGTGCTGATTGCAGCGGCGTGCGTGGCAGGAATGATCCCGGCGCGAAAGGCAGCATCAATCGATCCGGTGAAGGCACTGCGGATAGAGTAGCCTGCGCTGGGTCGCATGGATGCCTTTTCGACGCTGTTTGGCGGATGGCACCCCGCTTTTGTGCTGACCTGAAGGGTGAGCCATCCGCCTCCTGTTATTTCAATGCGCCAGAAAGTACACCCCAACGCAGACCAGCACGGCTGCCGTCCAGCGTCGCCGGTCCACATTTTCTTTGAGGAAGATCCTGGCGGCGACGGCATTGGTCACCAGCGTGAGCGAGGCCGAGGCCGGCGCCACAAGGCTCAGGTTCAAGTGATTCAGCGCGAACAGCAGCGCAAAGAAAGCCAGCGCCAGAAAGCTCACGCCGGCGAAGAACAGCGGACAGGTGACGACGGCGCGAATCGCGCCCTTCATTCCTGCGCGAGCGCGAATCACGTCGAGGTCGCCGATAGACTTCATGGCTGCGGCGGTCAGCACCTCGCCGGCGGTGGAGCTGAGGACAATCGCGGCGATCATTGCCGCCGCGGTCCATGGCCCTGGATGCACGGGAATCGTCATCTCAGTTGCTCCTCCTCGACCTCGACCGCGGGCTCTGCCTCCGTAGCAGGTTCCGCCGGTCTCTCCGTCATGGACGGCCCCTGTGCGACGAAGCCTACCCCGAGCGTGATGAGCACAATCCCCGCCCAGCGCTGCATGGAGATCGCTTCCTGCAGCCAGAAGCGGGAGAGCAGGGCAACGATTACGTTGCCGAAGGCTGTGGCGGGCAGCACGAAGGTGAGATCGGCCCAGGAGAGTGCGGTGAGGTAGCTGGCGAAGAAGCCGATGAGCAGCGCAATCCCGAGGGCTATCCACGGTGTGAAGACCGCAGCAATCAGCGTACCGGGGTGGGCCAGCGTGATGGGCGGCAGCCTGGTCATGCCGCGGGAAAGACAGGTATCGCCCAACGGAGCGCACACGGCAACCAGTCCCAGGATCATGTACCGCCGCGGCGAAAGTGTGTGATGCGCCACCACTGGTTTGCGAATCCTTTGTGCAGCCGGGAAGAAAAGGAGGGCGACGCCAGATGAGCGCCGCCCTCAGTGGAGCCTGAGCCAATCAGGGTTAAGCGCCCGCGCCAACCGTGGCTGGAGGGTCGGCCTGATGGCTCCGTGCATCCTTCACCATCTTGTTGCGTTGTGCGCGTAGCTTCATAAACGCCTTGGCCTCAACATAGAGCCGCGGCACATCGCGATTCATGATCGCCTTCCACACAACGCGGAAGGCAGCCTTGGGCCGGAAGTAATATTCGTCATAGAAGCGGTGCACCATTTCCAGCACATAGTCGGTGGGCAGGCCGGGATACTCGATGTGCGCCATCTGGTGGCCGCCTTCATCGCTCATCGCCGCTGTATTGACGATGAAGCCGTTGGCCTTGGCATAGTCGTAAAACTCCGTGCCTGGATAGGCGTGCGCAATCGAGACCTGGATGGTTTCCACGTCCAGCGACTTGGCAAAGTTGATGGTGTTGCGGATCGACTCCTTGGTCTCGCCCGGCAGGCCGAGGATGAAGTCGCCGTGAATCGTCAATCCCAGGTCGTGGCAATCCTTGGCGAAGGCTCGCGCGCGCTCTACCGTGGCGCCCTTCTTGATGTTCTTCAGAATCTGCGGATCGCCGGATTCGAAGCCCACGATCAGCAGCCGGCAGCCGGCTTCCTTCATGGCCTTCAGGGTGTCGTAGTCCGTGGTCACCCGCGAGGTGCAGCTCCAGGTGAGCCCCAGCGGTTTCAGTTTCTCGCACAGTTCGATGGTGCGCACCTTCTGGATGTTGAAGGTGTCGTCGTCGAAGAAGTACTCCTTCACCTCGGGAAAATTCTTCTTGGCCCACGCCAGCTCGGCAGCCACGTCGTCCGTGGAGCGCTTGCGCCATGCGTGCCCGCTGAGCGTCTGCGGCCACAGGCAGAAGGTGCACTGTGCCGGGCACCCGCGCGTGGAGTAAAGCGCAATGAAAGGATGCAGCAGGAAGGGCACGTTATAGCGCGTCACGTCCATGTCGCGCTTGTAAATCTTGGTAGCCCACGGCATCGCGTCCAGGTCTTCCACTTGGGGGCGGTCCGGGTTGTGGATGATCTCGCCATCCTGCTTGTAGCTGATTCCGAGGATCTCGTTGAGCGGCTTGCCCTGGGCAAACTCCACCACCGAATAGTCGAACTCGCGGCGGCAAATAAAGTCCAGCGCCGGGCACTCGTTCAGGGCGCGGTCCGGGGCCGTGGTCACCGGCGGTCCCACGAAGGCGATGCGAATGGAGGGATTGGCTGCCTTGATCGCCTCGGCCAGCCGCTGATCGCCCTCCCAGCCAATCGTGGACGTGAAGAGCACAAGAAACTCGAAGTCCTTGCAAATCTTGATAGTTTCTTCCGCGGAGACGTGATGTGGGGGCGCGTCGAGCAGCCGCGAGCCCTCCAGCAGACCCGCAGGGTAGGTAAGCCATACCGGGTACCAGTAGGACTCAATCTCGCGCGTGGCCGGCCAGCGCGAACCGGCGCCACCGTCAAATCCCTCAAACGAGGGCGGATTCAGAAAGAGTGTCTTTAGGGGCATAGGCATCCCTTCAATTTTAACATTTTCCAACATTTCGAGCCGTTCTGTTGATTTGGCTCACTTTGCGTGAAGTTCGTTCAGCCAGTCTTCCATATGGCCCAGGGCGCGCAGCAGGCTGAGCCGGGTCCGGGCCAGGTCGAATTCGGCGTCCCGGGCGTCCTGGTACTTTTGACGCTCGTCAATGCGCGCCAGTTCCTCTGCTTTGGGCGAAAGTTGCGGCGTGGAGCCCGGCCCGATACCGCTGCCGTTTCCAAGTTCCAGTTGCGCCAGCACGCTCTTCAATTGGTCGTCGGCAATCTGTTGCTTCAAACTGGCGACTTCCGCCTGTGCATCCAGTTCGCGCAGGCTGCCCGTCAGCTCCGCAATCTGCACATCGTTCTGGCGCTGTGCCTGTTCGGCCTCCACAGTTGCCCGCAGGGCATCAGCGGCAGACTCTTTGGCCTTGGCGCGTACGCCGAAATCAAAAAAAGGAATCTGAATCTGAAGTCCAAAACTGATGTTGTTCGGAGTGAAGTTGTTATAGTAGGTGGAGTAACTGTTCAGTTCATTCGAGTCGTAGTTATAGACTGCGCCAAAAGAAATCTGCGGACGGTGCCACTGCAGGTCATCTCCGCGGGCCTGGAATTGCTTTGAGAGGGCCAGTGCCCCGGCTGACTTCACGCCCAGCAGAGTGCGCACGGGCTCGTTCCCGGTCACTGCTGGGATCTCGGGTATGCTGGCGTGGTCGGGGGTAATGGTGCCCACGGGCATTCCGGTCAGGACAGCGATCTGTTTGGTCAGTGTGGCTGCGCGAGTTTCCAGGTGCAGGCGTTTGAGCTTGATCTGGGCGGCGGTAAGGCGGCCTTGCAATAGATCCATTGAGGAGTCGACGCCTGCCTCCGCGCGCTGCTGCTCAATTTGCACCAGGCTGTTGGCAAAAGATTCCTGCTGGCGTGCGGCTTCCAGTTCGGTGTTGACGGTATCCAGTTCGATGTACGTGGTGGAAGCATCGAGCGCGACCTGCTCACGAGCATCCTTGAGGCTCAGGTTGGCAGCATCTACACCCGCGCGTGCGGCTTTGGTGTACTGGCGCTGGGAATAGCTGAAAACAAGGGACTGCATGCTGACGCTACCCACCGAGGGCTGACCCGTAGGGAAGCCGTGCGAGTAACCCACCGTGGAGCCAATCCCCAGATTTGGAATGTAGGCGTTTTCCGTCGCCGCCAGCGCCGCATTCGCCTTTTGCAGATCCGCGTCTGCCAGCTTGACCGCGCTGCTATTGCGCTCTGCCAGGTCCACCACCGTGGCCAGTGACACCTGTGCGGGCAGCCGTGAAGGGGCAGCCGCAACCGCCACTCCAACCAGAATGGCGAGCCAGGCAGCGCGTGATTTGGTTCCGATCGTCAAATGCTCAATTCCAATCAATACTTCAATTCCTGGGCGGGCCGGTAGTCGTGCGCCAGTTCCAACGCTGCCGCCCGCTCGCGCCGTGCGCCTGCCATATCGCCCTGTTGCGCCATCAGGCGCGCCAGCCGCGTGTGCGCCACAAACGCCGGCGCCTCCTCGGTCTTAGTTGGGCTGGCCAGATAAGCCGCGAGCAGCTTCGCCGCCAAGTCCAGGTCTCTCTTGGCCTTGGTCAACACCGAGGCGCCATCGAAGAGCGCAACGCTGGAGTGGCCGTCCCGCTGTGCTATCTTCATGCCGCTTTCCACTGCCGGCTCCATCTCTGTCACGCGTCCACGCCGCTGATAAAAGCTGGCCAGCGTCATCCACTGGAAAGCAGGACGGCTGCTTACCGCGAGCGCCTGCCGGAATTCCCGCTCCGCCGCGCCATAGTCCTTATCGTTTTCCGCCAGCCGTGCGCGCAATTCATGCGCCCTCACCGGGTCCACCTTATCCAGCCGCGACGCCACGTCGTACGCCTTGCTGGTGCCGCCGCCCACCACTCCAGGAGCCGAATAGTAGAACTCGGCCAGGTCGGCAAGCGCCTCCGCGTTGCGCGGGTCTTCCCTGACCGATTCCTCGAACTCCTCCCGCACGTTCTTTCCCAGCGAGTAAGCGCTCAGGAATGACGCCCGGTCTGCCTTTTCGCCCAGCGCGCGGCCCAGCCAAAGGTGATAGTTGGAGTTCTCCCCATCCATCCTGACTGCCTGCGCGCATTCGCTGGCGGCTGCATCCCACTGGTTCAGCGTGAAGAATACCCGGCACTTCAGGTTATGAGACTCCGCGGATGCGGGAAGGGAACTGAGCATCGCCAGGGCCCGGTCTGCCTCTCCTGCCTGTAAGGCTGCGTTCGCCCCCGCCAGCGAGTTTCTCGGTGCCTGCGCCCAGGCTGCAATACTCACCGTTGCCACCAACAGAAAACTTGCCCTGAGCACTGCCGTCACCGCGTAGCCTGCTTGATCGGAATGCCCTCCAGCAAGGGCTGTCCTGTGGTCGTCCCGGTCGCCACCCATTCCCCTTCGGTGAGTCCGGAGACTATGGCCACCTGGGTCAGGTTGATGGTCCCGGTCACCACTGGGGTCTTCTTCAATTCGTCGCCTGCCACCTTGAATACATAGGGCTTGCCGTTCTCTGAGTGAAGCGCTTCACGAGGTACGCTCAACACGTTCGCCTCGCTTGAGGTGGTTACGGTCACCGTGACGTTCGTTTCCGGCAACAGCCCCTCATCGGGATCGTCGATCTTGACCAGTACTTCACCCACATTGCGCGTACCAAAGGTGATTACCGTGATGGGGGTGCGCATAATGTGTCCATGCCACACGCGATCCTGCCTGGCGTCCCACTTCACCAGGATCGGCTGTCCAACTGCCAGCCTTCCAATTTCGGGCTCGTCAAAATAGGCCCTTACCCGCTCGTGCGTAAGGTCGGCCATTTGCAGCAGCAGGGCGCCCTGCTCCACAAACTCCTTGTGTCCGGCATTCATGCTGTAGACCGTTCCCGCCACCGGCGCACGGACAGATGTTTGCGCCATCACCGCGCGTGCCGCCGTCAGGTTGGCCTCCGCATCGGCCAGCGTCGCGTGCTCTCGTGCCAGTTCCGCGGGGGAGTAGCGGCTGCGAACACTTTGCTCGGATGCGTTCAGGTTGGCCTCTGCAGTGTCTAGCCGCTGGCGCGCCGCAGCCACTTCGCTGGCCGAGGCTGCCCCGGTCGAGCTGAGCTTGGTCAGAGCATCCAGGTCATGCCGCGCCTGGTCGCGCTCCAGCTTGTTGCGCGCTACATCGGCGGCGGCGCCTTGGCGCTGCTCCAGAGTTCCGTTGTTTGTGGCGGCATCCAGGGCGGCCTGGGCGGCCTTCACTCCGCTCTCGGCGGTAGCCAGCCGGGCGCGAGCCTGTGTGTCGTCCAGTTCCAGCAGCAGCTTGCCGGCTGGAACCTGGTCGCCGGGCTGCGCATAAACCGCTTTCACCGTCGTCGCGATGGGACTATAGAAGGGGTAATTTGTCTCCGGCTCCACGCGGCCGTTGGTACTCACCGTGCTCGCCAGGGGTTCGTGGGCCACCTGCGCGACACGCACTTGCAAGTGCTCCCTGGTCAGGGACCGCACCGCGAAAAACACCACAACCAATAGAATGGCCGCACCCAGCCAAAGCCAACGGCGGTCCAATTCCTTTCTTTCTCTAGCCATTTAGACAACCTGAGTCAGTATATAGGACTCAAAACAGCCCCTGAGGACGCGTGAAAATCCGACCCAGGTACCGTCCTGGCCAGCCTTTCGCCCGGCTCGTACAATCAAATCATGCCCGAGCAGCCTCGCTACACCGACGATCACGCCAAGGCCGGTCTCGACTTCGCCTTTCCTGCCATTGAAACCTGGCAAAATCAGTTTCCCGGCTATGAAATCCAGATCGACGATCCGGAACTCACCTCCGTCTGCCCCAAAACAGGGCTCCCCGACTTCGGCGTTCTCACCATCCGCTACATGCCCCGCCACCGTTGCCTCGAACTCAAGTCGGTCAAAGAGTACCTCTTTAGTTACCGCAATCTTGGGATTTTCCAGGAGAACATCGTCAATCAGGTCCTTGAAGACGTGGTCAAGGCTTGTGATCCGGTCTGGGCCGTGGTGCGTGGCGAGTTCCGTCCCCGGGGCGGCATTGCCACCACGGTAGAGGCCCGGTGGCCTCGCCCCGCGGCTTAAGTCCTTATCCGCCGCAGACCTCCGAATCGCAAAATCCATCCTCCCCATCGGGCCTCGCCCCCTCGTCTCGCCAGCCGTGCAGATTCACAGGAATTTGCTGGTCAATAGGGATGCGATTTGTTACAACCGGATCGGGTAAAGATCACGCCAAAGCGCAAAGGACGAGGCGATCCGAATGAGCACTGCCTTCCCCACCTCAAACCCACCCGCCGGCGCAAAGCCGCTCGCCGATCTGGATCAGTGGGACGACTTCATCGGCGGCCGCTATAAAGAGGGCCGGTCGGAATCGGAATTCCGCCAATACGACGCGACTGCGTTACCAGGGGTGGCCGAGTTTTACCGCCTCAACCACGAGGGCCAGACCCTGGCCTACGTGCTGGCCAAAGAGGCTCAGTACTTCGCGCTGAACAAGGGCATCAAGACCATCTGGGAGGCCGCGGACTTTCTCAATACCCTGGTAGACGACAGCGATCCCGACACCGATCTGACCCAGATTGAGCATCTTCTGCAGACCTCCGAAGCCATACGCCGTGACAACCAGCCGCGCTGGATGGTGTTGACCGGCTTCCTGCATGATCTCGGCAAGTGCCTGTGCCTCTATGGCGAGCCGCAATGGGGCGTGGTTGGCGATACCTTTCCGGTGGGTTGCGCATGGTCGAGCGACATCGTGTTTCCCGAGTACTTCGCCAACAATCCTGACCGGCTGGCGCCTGCGTACCAGACCAAATACGGAATCTACGAGCCTCACTGCGGGCTCGACAAGGTGCACATGTCGTTCGGACACGATGGCTATATCGCCGAAGTGATGAAGCCGTACTTGCCCGTTGAAGCGCTCTATATGCTGCGCTACCACTCCTTCTATCCCTGGCATCGTCATGGAGCCTACGAGTATCTGACCGATGAGCAGGATCGCGCCATGCTCCAGTGGGTCAACAGGTTCAACCAATACGACCTCTACTCCAAGGGCCAGACAAAGCCCGATGTAAAGCACTTGAAGCCCTTCTACGACGAGCTTTTCGCAGAGTTCCTGCCGGAAAGAGTTGCCTGGTAGAACCGCCTACACGGACGGGTTGTTGAAGGGGTCCGCTGCGACAGTTTTTTGTCGCTGCTGCGATCTCTAGCCGCCGCAAAAGCCGCAAATTCCGTCGGTCTTCATCCCCGCTGGTTCAATATCAAGCCTCCACCCCCCTTTGGAATGGTCCAAGCGGCCCGGCATGCGCGGGTAGTATGCTGTGTAGCGGCCTTCAGGCCAGAACATTCGCTCCGCGATTGCTTGAAGCGCGAGCCATCCTCGCATTAGGACGGAAAATGACGACCTTGACAATTCCCACCATTCACGCGCCCCGTGGCGCCCGGTTGCGCTGCAAGGGTTGGCAGCAGGAAGCCGCCCTGCGCTGCCTGATGAACAATCTCGATCCCGAGGTGGCCGAGCGCCCCGCCGATCTGGTCGTTTACGGCGGCATTGGCAAAGCCGCCCGCAACTGGGAGTGCTTCCATGCCATCGTTCGCGAACTGGAGCACCTCGGCAACGAAGAGACCCTCCTCATCCAATCGGGCAAGCCGGTCGGCGTCTTTCCCACCCACGACCTGGCCCCGCGTGTCCTCATCGCCAACTCCAACCTGGTAGGTAAATGGGCCAACTGGGAGCACTTCAACGAACTCGACCGCAAAGGCCTGATGATGTACGGCCAGATGACGGCCGGAAGCTGGATCTACATCGGCACCCAGGGCATTCTGCAGGGCACGTTCCAGACTTTTGCCTCGCTGGCCGAGCGCCACTTTGGCGGCTCGCTCCGGGGCAAACTGGTGGTCACCGGCGGCGTTGGCGGCATGGGCGGGGCTCAGCCCCTGTCCGTAACCCTGAATGGCGGAGTCGTCCTTGCCATCGATGTCGACCGCAGCCGCATCCAGCGCCGTGTCGACACGCGTTACTGCGACACGGTCACCGAGGACCTCGACGAAGCGCTGGCCCTCTGCGACTCAGCCCGCCGCGAAGGCCGCGCTCTTTCCGTCGGCATGGTTGGCAACTGCGCCGATGTCCTGCCGGAGTTGGTGTGTCGCGGCGTCCAGGTGGATGTGGTCACCGATCAGACCAGCGCCCACGATCCACTCAACGGCTACGTCCCGCAGGGTCTCACGTTGGATCAAGCAACGGAGTTGCGCCAGCGCGACCCCGCGGAATATGTGCGCCGCTCCACCGCCTCTATGGTCATTCATGTCAACGCCATGCTCGCCATGCAACAGGCCGGTGCGGTGGCCTTCGACTACGGCAACAACATTCGCCGCTTCGCGTTCGATGCCGGTTGTGCCGATGCCTTCCTCATCCCCGGCTTTGTCCCCGAGTACATTCGTCCTCTCTTCTGCACCGGCGCGGGACCATTCCGCTGGGTCGCGCTCTCCGGCGATCCAAAGGACATCGATCGCACCGACGAACTGGCGCTCGAACTCTTCCCGCACAACGAAATCCTTACCCGCTGGTTGCGTCTGGCGCGTGGCCGCTTCGCGTTCCAGGGACTTCCGGCGCGCATCTGCTGGCTGGGTTATGGTGAGCGTGCCCGCATGGGCCTTGCCATCAACGAGCTGGTGCGCAAAGGCGAAATCTCCGCGCCCATCGCCATTGGCCGCGATCACCTTGACACGGGTTCCGTCGCCAGTCCCTACCGCGAGACGGAGAAGATGCTCGATGGCTCAGACGCGGTTGCCGACTGGCCCATCCTCAATGCGCTGCTCAACACCGCTTCCGGCGCGTCCTGGGTCAGCTTCCATCATGGCGGCGGCGTGGGCATGGGCTTTTCGCTCCACGCCGGCCAGGTCACTGTCGCCGACGGTACAGACAACGCCGCCCGCCGCATCGAGCGGGTGCTCAACAACGACCCGGGCATCGGCGTAGCCCGCCACGCCGACGCAGGCTACGACCTTGCCCGCCAGACCGCCCATGAAAAGGGAATTCATATTCCCATGGAAGGGAAATAGCTTATGAACCTTATGACTAGCACGGAAGCAAAGGCGACAGCCATAGGGTTGATACTCCTTGTTCTACTCGCTCGCTTAGTTTGGGTTAAGGTGCGCGCGAGACGCTCCAAGTCCTGGCCAAAAACCTGGGCCGCGATTCATTCTGCGGAAATGGAAGTGATGGATCTGGACGACAAAAATGAAATCGAGCTGCCCTGCTTCACATTTTCGTATGTGGCTGCCGGGGAAAATTACTCAGGGCGCTTCTCCCTCTTTACCGATGGGGAAGAGGAAGGAGAGCGGTTGGCCAGGAAAATGGCTGGGCGCGAAATCGAGATTCAATACGACCCGAAACGCCCGTCAACTTGGTACATTCCGGACAAGAAGATTGAGGGTTATGAGGTAGAACAGAAGATGAGTCCGCACCTTCTCGAAAAACTCCATCCCTCGGATTAAGAGTGGTTGCTTCAGTGCCGCGTCCGTTCTTAACTCCGCGAACTCCGCTAACACCGCTAACTCCGCCATGATCTCCGCCATCGTCAATATCGGCCAGCTTGTAACCCTCGCGGGTCTGCAGCGCCCGCGCGTGGGCGTCGAACTGCGCAGTCTCGCCCTCATTCAGGACGCCGCGCTGCTCATCGAAGACGGCCGCATCGTCGCCGCTGGCGCTTACGCAGAAATCCGTACCAAAATTCCGCCGCACGCAGTGCTCATCGATGCGCAATCGCGGTGCGTGACCCCAGGCTTTGTCGACGCGCACACGCACCTCGTCTTTGCCGGCAATCGCGCCGCCGAATTCGAGCAGCGCATTGCCGGGGCCACCTATCAGCAGATCGCCGCATCCGGCGGCATCTTAAGCACGGTAGCGCTCACGCGCGCAGCCACTGAAGAGGATTTGTTCCACGCGGCCCGGCGCCACCGCGACTGGATGCTTCGCTCCGGTACCACCACCATCGAAGCCAAATCCGGCTACGGCCTCGAGCGTGCGACGGAGCTGCGCATGTTGCGTGTGCTGGCCCGTCTCGATGCGGAAGGCCCGGTGCGCATTGTCCCCACGCTGCTGGCTGCGCACACCGTTCCGCCCGAGTTCGCCGGCCGCCGCGCAGAGTACGTTCGCTGGATCGCCGATGAGCTGATCCCCGAAGTCGCCGCCGCCGGTCTGGCTCGCTACTGCGATGCATTCTGCGACGACCACGCCTTCAACGTGGACGAAACGCGCAGCGTGCTGACTTCAGCGCGCCGTCATGGAATGCAATTGCGCGTGCACGCCGAGCAGTTCCGTCCCGGCACCGGCGCAGCCCTGGCTGCCGAACTGGGCGCGGCCACCGCCGATCATCTTGAAACCGCGACCGCCGAAACGCTCAGCCACCTTCGCACCGCCGGCGTGCAGCCTGTGCTTCTCCCGGGCTCCGTCTTTGCGCTCGGACGCACAAATTATCCGCCCGCGCGCACCATGGTCGAGACGGGCCTCGCCGTTGTGCTTGCGTCCGATTTCAACCCCGGCTCATCGCCCATCGCTTCCATGCCGTTCATTCTTTCGCTCGCCTGCCTTCAAATGCATCTCTCTCCCGCCGAGGCGCTCTCCGCGGCCACCATCAATGCGGCGTGGAGTCTGGGTCTCGGCGGCCAGGTGGGCTCACTGGAAGTGGGAAAACAAGCCGACATCCTCATCCATGAATTTGCCGACTACCGCGAACTCGCCTACTTCATCGCCGCGCCGGCCCGTCCCCGCGTCTTTGTCGCGGGCAGGGAAGTAACGCCATGAATGCCGTCGAAATCCCCGCAAAATAGCTGGCTCATTACACCTGGAGACGTGAAAGCGCTCTGCGCTTTTCGAGCAGAAAGACAGCCACTCCCGCACCCACCAACACAATCGTTCCCCCCAGCACCTTGGCCACGGCGAGCGGTTTGTTCGGTTCATCGCTCGCCGGCACAACAGACAGCACTATGGTCAGCGCGGTGCTGAGCAGCCCCACTGAAGCCAGCGCGATGGCCACCGGTTTGCCTCCGGGCACGCGGCGCACCTCCGGCCCGGCCGGACGATTTTGCAATCGGATCATCGCCAGGAACAGGTAGAGATACGGCAGAAAGTACGAGATGATCGCCATGCTCACCAGCACATCGTATGCGCCGCGTACTGTGGTTCCCGCCTGTCCCAGCAGCGCCACGCAGATGCCGGCCAGTCCATACACGCCAATCGCGACCCACGGTGTCCGGTAGCGCGCGTGAATCCAGCCGAATGCCGAGGGCAGATAGTGATCGATCCCCGCCACAAACGGCAGCCGCGAAGTGGACGAAAGATAGGCCGCCGCGCCTCCCACTGCGTTCAGGCCCACCAACAGCGCAACCGGCGGCAGCAGCCACCCCATTCCCATATGCGCGCTCAGCAGACTGATCCCGTTGATAAAGCCATCCGGACCGCCGACAGCCTCGCCCGGCAGCGCCGCCAGCAGCGCCGCGGTGCCGGCAATGTAACCCACGGCGAGAATGCTCCCGCCAATCAGAATGGCCCAGGGGATCACGCGGCGCGGATTCTCGATTTCGCCGCCCATCGCGGAGCCGGCTTCCACGCCGCCGAATGCGAAAAAGACAGTGGACCAGAAAACCGCGTTCTTCACCGACCAATGGGGAGCTAGGTCGGCCGCGTTGATATGCGCAACCGGGCCAAAGCGCACGTACGACGCGGCAGACAGCAGAATCAGCACAGCGAGCGGCAGTAGGCTGCCCAGCGCGCTCACATTGTTCAGCCACTTACCCGCATTCACCCCGCGAATGTTCAGCAGCGTGATGATCGCCAGCCAGAGAATCGCAAAGGCGACGTAGTAAAGCGGATTGGCGGCCAGCGTTCGCCCACGTGCGCCAAAGGCGAACAGCGCGGACGCCGCTCCAAAGTAGAGCACGCCCGCGAAATAGGGCAGGTTGCTCATCCAGTAAATCCACGCGGCAAGAAAGCCTGAAGAGTCACCAAACGCCTCGCGCGTCCAGACGTAGAGACCTCCTTCCTCCGGGTAGCGCGAGGAGAGTTCCATCACGCTGGC
>Ga0182030_10001975_pt1 | contig 43221 bp, 37 predicted proteins | sample 812S3MmetaG_FD_121299 | JGI IMG/M metagenome (GOLD analysis project Ga0182030, IMG submission 121299) | Permafrost microbial communities from Stordalen Mire, Sweden - 812S3M metaG (Illumina Assembly) | ecosystem: Environmental > Terrestrial > Soil > Wetlands > Permafrost | place: Sweden... | reverse complement strand
TACAACCCGTTGGGGGTGACCGCCACATAAGTCGGCTTGGCGCCGACGGTCACCGTGGCGGTGACCGTGTTGGTGGCCGTGCTGATCACACTCACCGTGCCCCCACCGAAGTTGGTCACGTAGGCGTACAACCCGTTGGGGGTGACCGCCACCCCGTACGGGTTGGTGCCGACGGTTACGATGGCGGGCTGCCCCACCGTGAGGGTGAAGGTCCAGGTGCCGTTGTTGGCGGACGGATCGGAATCGGTGCCCGACACCGTGTAGCTGCCGGGGACGGTGTTGCCGGGCGAGGTGACCGCCCCCGTACTGCTCACGGCCACACTGGGGGAGGCGGCGCTAGTGATGTAGGTGACGGTCCCGGTGTTGCCGGTCACCGCCAGCTGCCCGCTGTACGCGCTGCCCACGGCGACCGGGGCCGCGAACGGCGCCACCTGGGCGATGGGCGACACCGCGATCTCGCTCACCGAGTTCGCGCCGTAGTTGGTCACGTAGGCGTACGACCCGTTGGGGGTGACCGCCACCCCCTGCGGGCTGGTGCCGACGGTACCGGTAGCGGTGACGGTGTTGGTGGCCGTGCTGATCACGTTCACCGAGTTCGCGCCGTAGTTGGTCACGTAGGCGTACGACCCGTTGGGGGTGACCGCCACCCCCTTCGGGGTGGCGCCGACGGTGATGGTGGCGGTCACGGTGTTGGTGGCCGTGCTAATCACACTCACCGAGTTCGCGCCGGCGTTGGCCACGTAGACGTACGACCCGTTGGGAGTAACGGCCACCCCCCACGGGCTGGTGCCGACGGTCACCGTGGCGGTCACCGTTTTGCTCGACGTGTTGATCACGCTCACCGTCCCCGAGCCGGCGTTCGCCACGTAGGCGTACAAACCGTTGGGGGTGACCGCCACCCCGGTCGGTTGGCTGCCGACAGTGACGGTGCCGGTGACGAGGTTGGTGGCCGTGGTGATCACACTCACCGTCCCCGAGCCGGCGTTCGCCACGTAGGCGTACAAACCGTTGGGGGCGATCGCCACCCCATCCGGGCTGGTGCCGACGGTGACGGTGGCGGTGACCGTGTTGGTGGCCGTGCTAATCACGCTCACCGTGGTCCCGCCGTTGTTGGCTACGTAGGCGTACAACCCGTTGGGGGTAACTGCCACCCCGTAAGGGTTGGTGCCGACGGTCACCGTGGCGGTCACGGCGTTGGTGGCTGTGCTGATCGCGCTCACCGTGCCGGCACCGATGTTGGTCGCGTAGGCGTACAAACCGTTGGGGGTGACCGCCACCCCTACCGGTTGGGTGCCGACGGTCACCGTGGCGGGGACGGCGTTGGTGGCCGTGCTGATCACACTCACCGTGCCCGCGCCGTAGTTGGCCACGTAGACGGACAACCCGTTGGCAGTAACCGCCACCCCGATGGGGTTGGCGAGGCCGGTGACGGTGGCGGTGACCGTGTTGGTGGCGGTGCTGATCACACTCACCGTGCCCGCGCCGTAGTTGGTCACATAGGCGTACAAGCCATTCGGGGTGACCGCCACCGCGTACGGGACGGCGCCGACGGTCGGGGTAGCGATCACGGTGTTGGTGGCGGTGCTGATCACACTCACCGTGCCATCGCTGGAGTTGGTCACGTAGACGTACGACCCGTTGGGGGTGACCGCCACCCCATACGGGTTGCCGCCGACGGTCACCGTCGCGGTGACCGTGTTGGTGGCGATACTGATCACACTCACCGTGCCATCCACCTGGTTGGTCACATAGGCGAACGACCCGTTGGGCGTGACCGCCACCCACCGCGGGTTGGCGCCGACGGTGACCGTGGCGGTGACCGTGTTGGTGGAGGTACTGATCACACTCACCGTGCCCGCGAGGTAGTTGGTCACGTAGACGTACGACCCGTTGGGGGTGACCGTCACCCCGTACGGGCTGTTGCCGACGGTGACCGTGGCGGTGACCGTGTTGGTGGCGGTACTAATCACGCTCACCGTGCCATCGCCGTAGTTGGCCACGTAGGCGTACAACCCGTTGGGGGTGACCGCCACCCCAGTCGGGGTGGCCCCGACGGTGACGGAGGCGGTGGCGGTGTTGGTAGCCGTGCTGATCACACTCACCGTGCCCGCGAGGTGGTTGCCCACATAGACGTACAACCCGTTGGGGGTCACCGCCACCCCGTACGGGTTCGCGCCGACGGTCACGGTGCTGGGGAGGCCCACTTTCAAGCTGAACGTCCAGGTGCCGGTGTCCGAGGCGGTGTCGGCGTCGGTGCCCGACACCGTGTAGGTGCCGGGGGCGGTGGTGCCCGGAGAGGTGATGACTCCGCCGGCGGCCACGCTCACGCTGGTGGAGGTGACGGTGGTGGTGTAGGTGACGGCGCCGGTGTTGCCGGTCACCGCCAACTGGCCGGCATACGCGCTGCCCGTGGTGGCCGAACCGGTAAAGGACACCACCTGGGTCAGGGTTCCGGCCGCAGACGCGGTAGGCACCAGGAACACGAAGGACGCGACGATCATCGACGCGGAAACCAAAATGCCGGCCGCGGCCATCAGGGGCCGGGACATGTGCTGACGCTCGGTCGCCGGCTGGGGCGGCCCGCGCGTCTTGAGCGGCGTCTGCGCCGCTTTCTTCAGCCTCGCTGCACACCATCTGAAAGAGCCGAAGCGGAGGAGTGGCGAGTGGTCAGGATTCGTTTCCAGTCCTTTTCGTATCCACGCCAATGCCATGTTCACCTCCTTCGAAGAGGTCGGGGTCGGACTCTGAGAGGTACTTCAGTGCGCGAGGGAAACGGGCAGCCCGGCTCAATCCGAGGGTTTCTCGGGTTTGAGCGGATGGCGGGTCCGCGAAGCCAACCTTCAGCAGGTTGGCGTCCTTTGCGCTGAAACCGGCCACCGTGGCCTGGGCCGCTCCCCTTTTGGGTTGTAGCAGGCCGGAGCCGGTCACTTCTGGTGTGCCGATCACAGCCGCTACGGGCGACACTACCGTCGAGAGCAGCTCTGGCAACGGGGTCGATAGACCCTTTTGTCCGGTCATAAGGCCCTTAGTTGGGGTACGGTTCCAAAACCCCGGTCGTAGCCTGAGGAGGGGAACTAGACAAAAGACGAGCGGAACGGACCTGTCGGTGCAGCCAAGGCGGTCACCGATGTTTCGACGCTGCACGATGGTCATGTCGGACTTTGTAAGCGTCGAGCGCAGGGCCATCGGTCACTTTCTTTGAGAGACGTCTCGACGGACTGCGCCCGCGCGGTGCTTCGATGGCATACAGCTCGTAGCTGGGCGCTCAGCGCGTCGACGTGGTGGCTTTCGCCGGGGCCACCGTCGTGGCGGCGGCCGGGGCTGTGGGCGTGGCCCCCGCGGACACCTTCCAGCTACACGTCGTTTTGACCGCGAAACCGTAAGCCCCGGGGCTGGTAAAGGGCCGGTGCCCTCCGCCGCCGAGGCCTGTTTGATTGGTCACCGTTATCGGCGACCCGCCCGACGCGGTGCTGGTCAACACGAAGTTCCCCTTTTTGGAAGCGGAGCACTCAAACGACCACGACACCGTCCACGCCGCGGGCAGGACTACCGAACCCAGCGCTTTGTCCCCGGTCCCCGACAGGGAAAGAAGTTGCGGTGCGGGAACAGTGACAGTGCTCGACGGAGTCGCCACTGCGCCCGACGTCGCCCGCGTCGTGCTCGATGAGGTCGTGGTGGGAGCGGCCGACGACGAAGCACCGCACGCGGCGGCCCCCGCGGCCATCACCGCCAACACGACCGCCGTCGCCATCACTCTCGACGTCGGCCGCCGCCGCGCCGTCGCAGCCCGGCCGGCCGACGCGAACCCCGTGGCCTTCACCCGTGCCGTCTTCTCCGGCCGATGCCCTCGAGTGCATTCTTGGTCAGCTCAACGCACCATCCCCGGGACGACCAACCCACATTCGGATACCCAGCCCACTTCACTGTTTCAGTAGACCACGCCATCGTCGGGGGGTAGACCCTAAACATTTAAGGGGGAATACCCCTTTTCGCGGCTATCATGACAGTAAGTGTCAGTAAGTGACAGGAAGGAGTTCGGCGATGCAAACAGAGCAACGCCCGATCACCGTGGTCCTGGCCACTGACAGTTTTCTCATCGGCGACGGCTTGATCGCGCTCGTCAACGGCGTGGCCGACGTCGAGGTCATTGGCCGGGCCCGGGACCATGACGAACTGCTGCAGCTCGCCACGGAACTGCTACCTGATGCATTGATCATCGCCATCCGCACTCCGGCAGTCTCGACTATGGCCACCGTCCTGGCCGCCCGACACCTGCGAGCCGAGTACCCCGATCTGGGCATCGTGGTGATCTCCGAGCGGGTCAACGGCTATGCCCTGGAGTTGCTGCGCGACGGCGCCTCCAGAATCGCCTTTCTCCTTGACGAAAACCTTCCGGACTTTGACGCCGTGCTAGGCGCGCTGCGAGCACTCCGGTCGGGCCAATCGGTGCTCGATCCCTGCGTCGTGGATTCCCTCGTGCAGCGAAGCGGCGGGATCAACCTCGACGCCTTCACCCTGCGCGAGGTGGACGTGCTCGAGCAGATGGCCCACGGACTGTCCAACAAGGCGGTGGCCGCCGAGCTCAACGTGTCGGTGAAAGCTGTCGAAAAATACATCACCCTCATCTTCCGCAAACTGGGGCTCACCGAGCACGCGCTCATCGACCGCCGGGTCATCGCAGCGCTCACCTTCCTGCGATCCCAGGCCGACCCGTTCCGCCCCGATCACCACACTGACGCCTGCATCGACGCGCTCGTCGCCCCCCGAGACAGCGACGAAACACTGCTGTATTCACACCCCGACCCTCACGAACGCCTCTGACACCCACCAATCTCGGCGACCCCTACCGGCAGCGATGGGCCGCTACACGATATGGACGGCTGCTCCGTCGTGCTTCTGTCGTCCTCACGCTCTGTACGACATTTCGGCTGATATTTCACTCTAATGGCCGGTTGCCCGGCCCCTGATCGAGCACTTGGTCCGTCGGTGAGGCAATGACCCTACACTCATAGTTCCTGGTTATGACCAAAGCTTCATACTCATCTACCATGAGCGTATGGTCATGACGCCGAGCGACGAGTACCGAGTTGTCGTCCCCAAGGACCTGGGAGCAGCCCTCAAGTACTTCCGTTCCGCCTCCGGTGTCTCACAGGCCGCGGTGGCCGACCGGGTCGGCCTCACCCAGTCGTACGTCTCACGCCTGGAATCCGGCGAGTTCGGGACCTCGGTCCGTCAGATCCTCCGACTGCTCCGGCTGGTCGGGTGCGAAGTCGTAGTCAAGCGGGCCACCCGTGGCTGAAGTCCTCGTCGCTTGGCTTTACGGCACCCCGCTGGCCCGTCTGACCCGCCGAGACCGCCAAGGGATCGGGCTGGGATGGGAGCAAGCGGGGCTCGCTCGCTGGGGCCTCGGCAGCCGGGTCCTCTCGGTCGCCCTGCCCCTCGGCAACCGTGTCGGGCCGCGGGACGAAAGGGGGCTCGATTTCTTTGAGAACCTCCTGCCGGAAGGGCCCGCACTCCAAACAATGGCCAGGATCGCCGGCGCCTCGGTCTTCGACACCTTCGCCATCCTGGCCGCCTTCGGTGAAGACTGCGCGGGCGCCGTCGTCGTGCTCCCCGACGGCCGGCCGCCAGAAACCGCCGACGGGGGGGGCTATCTGCCCATGTCCAACGACGATCTGGCCGAAGGGATCCGTGCTCTCGGCTCCGCCCCCCTCGGCGTCGACCTGGAGCGGGGGTTCAAGCCGTCGCTGTCGGGCTTCCAACGCAAGTTCCTGGCGGGACGGTCGCCCGAAGGGACGTGGCTTCGACCCACTGGGGGTGCTCCCTCGACCTGGATCCTCAAGCCGGACGCCCGCACCCCGATCGCCGCGAACGAGGCCACCTGTCTTCGTATGGCATCCATGTGCGGCCTTGTCGTCCCGGACCACGAACTGATCGCTGTTGACGGGATCCCGACGCTCGCTATCCGTCGCTACGACCGCTCGACGACACCGCTCGGCACCGCTCGTGTTCACCAGGAGGATGGTTGCCAGGCCACGGCGACACCGCCGGGGATGAAGTACGAGGTTCAGGGCGGTCCAACGTTAGCGGCCTTGGCCACCGTGATCCGAGACCATGGGCTGCCTGAGGACCTCGAAGGATTGCTGGCCCGGGTGACGTTTAACACGGCCATCGGCAACGCCGACGCCCACGCCAAGAACTGGTCGTTCCTGCACGATCACACCGACCCGATCGTTCGGCTTGCTCCGGCGTACGATCTCGTCGCCACCATGGAGCTGGAACCCACGAGCGACGACGGGCGGCCAGTCAACAACGACCCCACCATGGGGCAGCGAATAGCGGGCATCCTCGACGTCCGAACGGTCACCCGCCAAAACCTCATCGACGAGGGCACGCACTGGAAGCTCCCGAGACCCGTCGCCAAGCGGGTCATCACCGAAACGATAGCCAGTGTCGCTGAAGCCGCTCGAAGCGTCGATGGTGACGAGCGGGTCCTCGAGGCGGTGAAGCGACGCTCCGAAGAGCTCGCGACCTAAGAATACTCCTCGAGCACTCTCGACCGTTGCCGCCTGGTGTGTTGCGGAACGATCGTGTGCGGGATCGTCCCGCCCGTCGCTCACGCTCCCCTTGGCCAGCATGAGAAGAGGAAGTGTGGGCGGATCGCCAGGCAGAGTCCGGGCGCAGCGCTCGGAGATCGCCGTCCCACCCACGCCCGGCATACCCGGCATCCAGCGCCGACCTGGCCAAGGCATGCTACAATTGACGCACATGGAGACGATCGGGGTACGGGAGTTGCAACAACACGCGTCAGCGGCACTTCGTCGCGTCGAGAGTGGCGAGACCGTCGGCGTCACCGACCGCGGCCGCCTGGTGGCCATCCTCGCACCCCCCTCGAGCGCAACCGGCGCCGGCGCCCTCGTCGCCTCGGGACGGGTCCTGCCGGCCCGCCTCCCAGCATTACACCTTCCCCCGCCGGTTCCCGCCGGCCGTCCTACCGTCGAGGTGCTTGATGAGCTGCGCGGAGAACGCTGAAGCCAGGTGTGGTATCTCGATACGTCGGCGTTCTTGAAGTTGATCGTGGCCGAGGACGAGTCCCCCGCCCTGCGGACGTGGATGACTGGCTCAGGGCCGTGCTGGTCATCGCTGCTACTGCGCACCGAAGCCCTACTCGCGGTGAACCGCCTGGGCCTCGAAGAACGCATCGCCGCCGAGGCGCTCGACACCGTTTCCCTCATCGTTCCGGGGCCCGGCACCTTCTTGTCCGCCGGGAGGCTGCAACCGTCGTCGCTCCGCTCCCTCGACGCGTTACACCTGGCCACCGCCCTCGAGCTGGGCCAGGATCTGCAGGGCATTGTCACCTACGACGCCAGGATGATCGACGGCGCCCGAGCAGCGTCAATCCCCGTCGTCGAACCTCGGTGAGCGACCGAACATCCACCAGGCGCTGAGCGCCCAACCGGCCGAAGAGCGGCCCACCTCGCACCCCGATCGCCGTACTTCCGATCCGACAGGCCGGACACCTTGAATCGAACAGAGGTTCGCCATCTTTGTCGGCCAGACGACTAGCCTCGGGCGACAGTGGCCAGGATGCAAGGTTACGCCCGCCCGTAGACGTATGGTCGATGGCCGGAACCGCCTGACCCGCCGCCCCGCCCATCCTCGCCCACGTCACCACCCGCAGTTTCACAGCCCGCAGTCACAGAAGTTGCCAGAAGTCGCAGGAGTTGCATGTCCCCCATCGCCGCCACCAACGCCCGCTACGACGCCGACGACATCCGGGTCCTCGAGGGCCTCGAGCCTGTCCGGGTCCGCCCTGGTATGTACATCGGGTCGACCTCGTCCAGAGGGCTGCATCACCTGGTGTGGGAGGTGGTCGACAACTCGGTGGACGAGGCGCTGGCCGGACACTGCAGCGAGATCATCGTGGAGATGCTCGAGGACTCGGTGGTGCAGGTCACCGACAACGGGCGGGGCATCCCTGTGGGTATCCAGACCCAGACCGGGCTGTCCGCCCTCGACATCGTGTTCACCAAGCTGCACGGCGGCGGCAAGTTCGGCGACAGTGGCTACAAGGTGTCCGGCGGGTTGCACGGGGTGGGGGCCGCGGTGACCAACGCCCTGTCGAAGTTCCTGGAGGCCGAGGTCCGCCGCGACAAGTACCGCTGGACCGTCCGCTACCAGCGGGGACTGCCCGACCAGCCGGTGACCCGAGGCGCGGCGCTCAAGAAGGGGGCGCCCACGGGGACGACGGTGCGCTGGCGTTACGACGACACCATCTTCGACGCGGAGGCCCGTTACTCCTATACGACAATCGAGACGAGGCTGCGGGAAAAGGCCTATCTGGTCCGCGGTCTGCGTTTCGTGCTGCGCTGGCCGGGCAAGGACGACCAGGTCTTTTACTCCCAAAACGGCATCGCTGACTACGTGGCGGAGATCGACGCCAAGAGCGAGCGGGTCCCCGCGCATTCCAAAGTGGTGTACCTGTCGTCGGAGGACAGTCCGAGTCCGCAGTTCTCGGATCAGGCCATCCCCGTCGAGGTGGCGCTGCAGTGGACTGCGTGGAACGGCAAGACGGACGAGACCGAACGGGTGTCGTCGTTTGCCAACGTCATCTCCACCATCGACGGCGGCACGCATGTCGAGGGTCTCAAGGCGGCGCTGACCAGCGCCCTCAACCGCTATGCCTATGAGACGGGCAAACTCAAGCAGGACAAAAAAGAGTCGTTCCATCCCAAGGACATCTGGGAGGGCCTGACCGCCGCGGTGTCGGTCAAGGTCACCGATCCGCAGTTCGAGGGGCAGACCAAGAGCCGCCTCAACAACTCCGAAGCCAAAGGTGCGGTCCAGACCTTCGTGTACGCGGCCTTCGGGGAGTGGTTGCGCGACAAGTCCCTGAAGAAGGACGCTGACGCCATCCTCACTCGCTGCGTCGAGGCGCGCGAATCGAGGATGGCCCGAGGCCGGGCCGACTCCAAACGCAAACGGGGGGTGTTCGACGAATCCCCGCTGCCAGGAAAACTCGAGGACTGCTTGGACTCCTCGCCCGTGGAGGACCGGGAGATTTTCATTGTGGAGGGCGATTCGGCGCTGGGCACGGCGGGCGACGCCCGGGACAAGCGCTACCAGGCGGTGCTGCCCGTGCGGGGCAAGATCCTCAACGTGCTGGGCGCCAAGAACGACCGGATATGGGCCAACAACGAGATCGAATCGATCCTGGTGGCGATGGGTGGGCGCAAAGAGGCGGTGGGCAAACGGGTCATCGCGTCACTGGCGGCGGCGGAGCGGCGTTACGGCAAGATCGTCATTCTCACTGACGCCGACACCGACGGGGCACACATCTGCAACCTGCTGTTGGGCATGTTCCACGAACTGTTCCCCACACTCGTGAGCGAAGGGCGCATCTTTGTAGCCCGGCCTCCGCTCTTCAAGATCGATCTCGATGCCAAAGGCGAAAAGTTTGTGTACGCCTACGACGAAACCGAACGCTCCGCGCTGGTCAAGAAGCACAACCGCAAAGGTGACGACATTTCTCGGTTCAAGGGATTGGGCGAGATGCCATGGGAGCATCTCAAGTCGACCTGCTTCGACCCTGCGACCCGGAAGCTGCAGCAGGTGGCGGTGGAGGATGTCAGCGAAGCAGCGGCCACCCTCAACTTGATCATGGGCAACGGGCCGGCGGCCGCCGGCAAGCGCCGCAGTTGGCTGGCTGACGTCGGGCTGGAGACCGTGTCGTGAGCTCCGACGACGGATTCGACGGCGCCGGCGATCAACTCGAGCTAGTCCCCGACATCGACAGTCCCGACAACGGGTTGTCTGACACCGAGATCCCCGACGACGAGCCTGACGAAGGACACGAGGTCGTCCGCTTCCCGTGGGACGGCGAGGTCGTCGATTACTCCGACGCCATGCTCGACCGCGGCCGGGCCTACGGCAGCTACGTCATCACGTCGCGGGCCATCCCCGATGTGCGCGACGGGCTCAAACCGGTGCAGCGTCGGATTATCGTGGCCATGGACGACCTCGGGTTGCGCTCGGACCGCAAATACTCGAAGTCGGCCAAGACGGTAGGGACCGTAATCGGCAACTACCACCCGCACGGCGACACCGCGGTCTATGACGCCATGGTGCGCATGGCGCAACCCTGGCAGTCCAACCTGCCGCTCATCGATGGACAGGGCAACTGGGGAAACCTCAACAACGAAGCACCCGCCGCAGCTCAGCGATACACCGAATCCAGGTTGGCCCCTTCGGCCTCTGACTTCCTGTCGGACCTGCGACCCGAGGTGGTCGACTACGAGTGGAACTTCGACGAGACCCGCCAGATGCCCTCGGTGCTTCCGGTCACGTTCCCCAATCTGCTGGTCAACGGCTCGATGGGTGTGGCATGGGCCATGGCCTGTTCCATCCCGCCGCACAACACCACCGAGGTGCTCTCCGCTGCGCTGTTGGTGCTCGACAACCCAGACGTGTCGGTCGACCGTCTGCTCGAGGTGATGCCTGGCCCCGACCTGCCGGGCGGCGGGATCATTGTCAACCCCGAAAATCTGCGAAGCATCTACGAGACGGGCCGGGGCACCGTATTGGTACAGGGCCGGGTCGAACAGATTCCCGGCCAGCAGACGCTGCGCATCTCGGAACTGCCGTACCAGGTGTCGGCCAAATCGATTGTCGAACAAGCGGTGCAGGGAGCCAAGGACGGGAAGATTACTGAGATCTTTACCGCCGAGCTCCCCAAGAACCTGACCGACGCCGCCGGGATCGACGTACAGATCAAATGCAAGCGTGGCGGTTCGATCCAGCGGTTGACCCAGGAACTGCTTCAGCACACCAAACTGCGCGACACGTTGGCCTTCAACCTGACGGTGCTGGTCAATGACGTTCCCGAGACGCTGTCGCTGCGCGAAATCCTCCGGCACTTCGTCGACTTTCGCCTCGAGGTCGTCACCCGCCGCCTCGAGCACGAACGCAACGTTCTGCTCAAACGCCTCCATCTCCTCTTGGCGGAGCGGGCGGCCGCAGACGTGATCGACCAGGTGGTGCGGATCATCCGCACCGCGGACGACGACGACGACTCCAAGCGGAAACTCATCGCGCAGCTCAAGTACCGCCCCCACGGCCAGTCGGAGCTCGTCCCCATCGACGACGTGCAGGCCCAGCACATCATCGACATGGCACTGAAGAAGATCAACGCCCTCAACCAGTTGAAGATCGACGAGGAGCTGCAGTCCAAGGCAGCCCGCGTGGACGAGATCACCCACGTGCTGACCTCTGAGGGCGGAGTCCACGGAATCGTGCGTCAGGAGCTCAAACAGACCCGCAAACAGTTCGGCCAACCCCGCCGCACCATCATCCCCAACGGCGAAGCCCTCGCAGCCATGGCAGCCAACGCGGTGGCCGCGGCCAACGGGAAACTCATTGCCCTGGCCACCGCCCCCGCTGAAGATGTTTGGGCCTATGTGGCGTCCAACGGCGCTCTGCTCCTCGTCCCCCGCGCGGCCAAGCCCGCTGCGGTGTCGCCGCTTCGCATCGCGGACAACGCGAAGCTCGCCGCGGTGGTGGCCGCCCGGTCCGATCAGGCATTGCTGTTGTTCTCCGAACAGGGGCAGGCCTACCGGGCTTCGCTGTCAGAGCACGCGGTCTCGAGGTCCGGTGCCGGCCGCCCCGTCGTCGCTCCGGGACGCGACCGCATCGTCGCGGGCTTTTCTGGCCCCGACGCCTCGTATTATCTGCTGGTGACCGAGGGTGGCCAGATCAAACGTATCCCGGCCCGGACCGTGGAAAATGCCCATGCCGACGGCGTCATCTGTTGCCGTGTTCCCCAGGGAGACCGGCTCGTGGCCGTCGTCGCCCACGGCGAGGACGACGACATCCTCATCGCCAAAGCACAGGGGAAGGTTCTCCGCATCGAGACCGGCACCAAACTACGCGCCGTGCCTACGGGCGCCGCGGGGACGGTGGCCGGGGTGAAACTCGACCCCGGCGACCGGGTGGTCAGCGCCACCCGAGCGGAAGGAACGTCCCTGCTGTCGGTGCACTGCAACGGTATGGCCCTGGCCGTGTCCCTCGACGAGTACCCGGTGAAGGGCAGGGCCACGGCCGGCGTGCAGTCCGTCTTGACCGATCGCCCGGCCAAAGCCCCGGCCGGCGAGCTGGCGCTGATCCTGTGCCAGCAGCCCGATACCGCCGTGAGCGCGTTCACCGACCGGGGCACCATTGTCCACATCAGGGAATCGGACAACCCCATCGTGCGGCGGGCCACCAACTCGCGGCCGTTCCTCCCGCTAGGACCGGGCGACGTCCCCCGCGGGCAAACCGTTGCCCCACCTGCGCTGGGGGACTAAGCCTGGACGAGTGGTCCACCGGAGGCGGCTCAAGCGACACTGGCGTTGTCGAGGAGCATCTGAGCTGCATCGAGGACAATCTGATGGTCATGTGTAAGTGCAAAAAGGAAACGGCGCTCGAGATCCGGGCCGCTGTCGCCAAGGTCTTTGGCGATCAGCGCGCCGCGATAATGGGCACCGAGGACCAGCACGATCCACTGGCCGCACAGCTCGTCGCGCGGTCCCAGCCGGCCGCCGCGGACACCCTCAACCGGTTCAGCCCCCATCGATGCGCCCAAAGCCACCACGAGGGGACAGCGCCTCGCCAGCTGGCGGTAGCGTCGGGCGGTTGCGGGGGTGAAGCGTGACGCGGTTTGAAATGCCCCGACGACGATGGGAGGCGTTTCCAGACTCAAGCCCTGCGCCTCGATGTGGTGGGACATCGAGAGCAAGGTCCCTTTGGACGCGATCCGCAGCCGGCGCGGGTCGAGCAAGTCGAACGGGGTGCCGGGAGGAGTCGGGCGTCGGGTCGCCCACGAGATCGAACTCCTGAGCGGCGGATAGTCGCCTAGCGGCCCCGGCTTGGAGAAGTACCAGCCTTGCCCCAGTGTGGCTCCGAGCGCCAGGGCTTGGCCGTAATGGGCGTCGCTTTCGATACCCTCCGCCAGAATCGTGGCGCCAGACTCCTCGCTATACGCGGCGACCGCGGTCAAAATGCGAGCTTGGTCGGCGTCAGGCCATCCCTGTACCAGAGAGATGTCGAGCTTGATCACATCGGGCGCCAGCAGCGGGAGCATGGCCAGCGAGTCGGGGACCGCGCCGACGTCGTCGAGAGCAATCCCGCAACCTCGGTCCCGCATACGCGCCACAGACCGGAGAAGTCTGGCCGGGTCGCGCAGCAACGCTCGCTCGGTGATCTCCGCCATGAGCTTCGGCCCCGTGGTTCGTTCGGTCAGGGCGTCCACCGACCCGACCGGCTCGACGTTGACAAACACGCAGAACCCGGGCGGAAGATTGGACCCTCGGAGACCCTCCAGCGCCGCTCGCTGGCACGCATTGTCGAGTTCGTCGACCCTGCCGGCCTCGCGCGCCACACTGAACGCTGTTTCAGGGCTGATCGAAAGTCTCGGCCAACGCGCCAATGCCTCGACGGCAACCACCTCACCGTAAGCCATGTCCACGATCGGCTGGTACGCGGCGGCGATGTGCGATCGATCGAAGACGTCCTGGACCGCCGCCTGCAGCTGCACCATGGATGAGTTATCGGTCGGTATGCGTCAACTCTGTACCCGCGCTGCCCGGCTGAAGGCGAACGAATCGATGGCGAGAGGCGCTAGCGCCCCAACCGGGCCCGAATCAGACTCGGGAGGGCCGCGGGCAGGGTTGTCGGATGGAAGCCGTCACTGGCCTCGGTGAGGCGTGCGTCCTCCTCGTCGCTCAACTCCAAATCGCCGGCAGCCACGTTCGATTCGAGCTGGGCGACGCTGCTGGCACCGGGGATGACCACCACGTTGGGCCGGCGCAGCAGCCACGACAGCGCCACCTGACTGGGCGTCGCTTGGTGAGCGCCGGCGACATCTCGCAACACCCCCAGTAGCTCCGCCCCGCGGTCCAGGTTTTCGGGCAGGAACAACGGGTTCCCGGTGCGCACGCCTCGCGGCCGGTGAGCGGAGTCGTAACGGCCCGACAAAAAGCCCTGGGCCAGCGGGCTGTAGGCGATGACAATACGATCGTTGGCTTGCGCCCAGGGCAGCACTTCGGCCTCTGGCCCGCGCTTGGCCAGGCTGTACTCGACCTGGTTTGACAAGACGGGCCCGCCCAGGTCGACTTCGGCTGCCTTCCAGCGGTCGAGGGGATAGTTGCTGACCCCGACATTGGTGATGCGACCTTCGGCCTGTTCTTCGGCGAGGGTGCGGAACAGGGGGGCCTGGGGGATGATCGGGTTGGGCCAGTGCACCTGATAAAGGTCGACGCGCTCGACGCCGAGCCGGCGCAGGCTCCCGGCCACCCGGTTGCGCACCACGGGAGGTACCGGCAGGAGAGGCAAAAGTTTGGTGGCCACGAAGACCTGGTCGCGCCGGCCGGCGATGGCTTCGCCCAGGATCCGTTCCGACCGGCCGAAGCCGTAGATCTCGGCCGTGTCGAAGAACGTCACCCCCAGCTCGATGGCCCGATCGACGATGGCGCCCGCTTCGCGCTGCGCGTAGTCGTCGCCGTATCCCCACTCCCGGGACCCGAACTGCCAGGTGCCCACCCCAACCGCCGACACCCGGACTCCATTGGCTTCCACGAAACGCATGAGTTCAACGTAATACGGCCGCAGCGTTAGATATTGTCTGGCTGTGACGTCACGGGGCCATGAGGATCATGCCCTCCCGCCTGGGGCGAGCGGGGAACCAGACTTCGAAGCGCTGTTTCAGGCTGCGCCCGGCGCCTGCTTAGTCCTCGACCCGCACCTACGGATCGTGGAAGTGAGCGACAACTACCTGCAGGCCACGATGACCGACCGGCCCGCCATTGTCGGCCGGGGCCTCTTCGAGGTGTTCCCCGACAACCCCGATGATCCCGACGCCGACGGCGTGGCCAACCTGGGCGCATCCCTGGCCCGGGTACTCCAGCGGCGAGCGGCCGACACTATGGCCGTCCAGCATTATGACATCCGCCGTCCGGAGGAGCAGGGTGGGGGCTTCGAGGAGCGTCACTGGAGCCCGGTGAACACCCCGGTCTTCGACGCAGCAGGCGAGGTGCGCTACATCATCCATGAGGTCGCGGACGTCACCCAACGGCTGGCCGTGGAGAAAGAACTGGCGAGCGCGCTGAGCACCCAGGAACTGTTCGCGGACAGAGAGCGCATAGCCCGCGACCTCCACGATCGGGTCATCCAACGGCTCTTCGCCGACGGGATGAGCCTGGCCAGCCTGCTCAAGCTGGCGCCGTCGAGCGATTTCGGCGACCGCTTGGTGAAGGTCATGGACGACCTAGACGACACGATCAGCGAGATTCGCTCCACCATCTTCGCCCTCAATCGGGGCCCCAAGTCGCCCGACGGCGTCCGGGCGTTGCTGCTCGACGTGGTCTCCGAAACGGCGCCGGCCCTCGGCTTCCAACCCAGGGTCCGTTTCGAGGGTCCGGTCGACGCAACGGTTACCCCTCAGGTGGCGGAGCACCTATTGGCCGTGGCCCGCGAAGCGCTGTCCAACGCCGCCCGTCACGCCCAGGCCTCCAGTGTCGAAGTCGTTGTCCGGGCAGGCGACGACATCGTGCTCGAAGTAATCGATGACGAGCGCGGGATCGGCAAACCCGGGCGCTCCAGCGGGCTGAGCAATATGACAGAACGGGCCCGGCTGCTCGGCGGCACCTTCAGCACCACGCACGGCGATGACCTCGGCACCCGTATCGAGTGGAGGGTCCCCGGCCCAAGCAGACCGAGCGGTTCAGCGACGAAGGCGGCCGCGGTCGGGGCGCCCAAATGTGACGGCGCTCAATAGACGAGGGTACCCGTCCGGCAGGTGGGGGGCGCAGGCCTCGAGGTGGCGGACGGGCTGACACATTCGTTGTACTTGTAGGTCCCACGCGGGATCGGGGTTTGTGTATATGCGGCGCCCACCGTGATGCTGGGTAGCGTCAGGTGTGAGAGGACCGTTCCGAGGGTGTTCGGGCCCAAGACCAGACTGGTTGCGCCCTGGACGAGCGTGATGAAGGAAACGGGCGCCGCTCCCAGACCGGTATTTTGCACGGAGGCAGACACTTCATAGCCGCATTGCGCGGTGCCGCTGACGGTTGCACACTTGGTGGCTCCCTGATTGAACGCCAGGACCCGGCTGATACCGAGGGGGATGTCGTTTGGGGCCGGGGCGCTACCGTCAGGGTTGGCGACGATGAGGGTAAACGGGGAGGCGACCTGGCTCTCAATTTTGACGCATGTCGTGGCGCCGCTGGGACAGGTCGGGCTTGGATTCACGATGGCCAGGTATCCGAAGTAGTCGCCGGGGGCGGTTTTCGCAGGGACGCTGACCGTGAAGGGTGCCTTGACCGGCGTCGGACCGGTGGGGACGCGGACACCCGCCTGCACAGCAACGAAGGGAAACTGAACCCGCGTGCCCGGGTTGGGGCTGACCATGCCGCCATTTGGTGACTGGACGCCTTGGACCGCCAACACGTCGACCGTTTGGGTCGTGCCGCTTGACTGGGCGGCACCAATGGTGCAATGGAAACTCGCACCCGGGCGCACCATGTACTGGTCGTAGCCTGCGTTGGTCGCAGCGGGACAAGATTGCACTCCGATCCCCCAGTCGACGGGGGTCGACGCCCACACGGGGGCAGGGGCGAACACCAGAGCAAGGCTCGCTCCGGCGAGCATGGCGGCAAGGAGGAAGTGGCAAGGACGCATCGTGGGCCTTACTGGAGAAGTAGGACTGGATCTACAAGATCGGGTTGGCGACCGCCCCCCTGAACATCATGTGGTCGTCGTCGAGAAAAGCCGAAGGCACCGAAGTTCACTCAGGGCTCAACGGCGGCGCCCCGGACCGGGCGGCCGAGCTCAGTGTCCTCTCAGGGGCCGCTGACCAGTGAATAAATCCAAGTCGAGGTATAGGCCGCGGCCTTGGTGTTTGCCGGGATTGTCAGCTGCATGCTGTGGGTCCACGTCTGGTTTCCCAGCCCGCTGTTTAGCATTGCGGTTTGTATTTTGACGGCGATCGGAGCGGTCGTTCCCGCGGGGATGGCCACCGGGTAGGTCAGCGGGGTGTTGGCCGCGAGGGTGCACGTAGCGTTGGGGTCGCAGGAACCGGCAGCGCTCATGTCCGATGTCGAGGTGGTCGCCAAACTGAGCGCGCCGGCCTTTACATCGGTCTCTGTCTTCATCACTCGCCTCCTTTCGCGCTCGTGCACGTCTTGTCAGGATCCCGACGGGGTGCCCGAGCGGACTTGGTGTTGTCGACACTCGGCGCCAAAGGTGGAGGCGACTGTCCGCAATCTAGCCTCTCGTCTGATCCATCAAAGCCCTGTAGCTGAAAGACCCTTTTGGTGCGTGAGGAGACCCGGAGCAGTTCCGAGAACGGGTAGAGGGCGAAGCGAACAGCGGCGGAGGTCGCGTGTCACTCCAACCGGGTTGCGGTCAGCTGCCGGTCGGCTCTCCGGGGACGGTGAACAACGGCTGCCAAGGCGAGGTGGACGGGTTGGCGTCCTCCGCTCCCGGCGACGTGGCCTGGTTGTACCACTTTGCTTGGTAGGGCAGGCCGTCGTAGAGCACCTGTTGGCCCTCGGTGTAAGCGGTGACGGGCGACCACACCGGGTACGTGCCGGGCGCCAAGGTGGTGGTCGTGGGGGCCTGGTCACCGGGCAGGACGGGGCCGATCAGCTGCCAGGGCGAGTTGGCCTCCTGCGCCGCGGGATCGTCGCCCTGGGTGTACCACTGGGCTTCGTAGATCTCGCCCAAGCGAACCACTTTGTAGCCCTTCACGTAGGGGCGGGTGGCTTGCCAGATGGGGTAGGGGCTCGTCGCCGGATTGTCGACCGGCTGCGTCGAAGTAGCCGACGAAGTGGACGATCCCGCGCCAGACGACGTCAAGCCTTGGGCCGCCGATCCGGTGAAGGCGGCGAAGACCTTCGAGAACTGCAGGTTTTGCTGCTCGGTGCCGCTGCACGTGTTGGAATGCACGCCGATCTCCGCGAAGGCCGTCCCGCACTGTTGATCGCGGTTGAGCGACCACATGGACACGCGCCCCAGGTGTTGCGCTTTAGCGTAAGCGGTCACCGCTTGGGCGTTCGCCACAGTGAATATCTCTTCTGCAGTGTCGTTTTGGCCGATCATGACGGTGACGCCCATCCGGTTCCACACTTCGCCCGACGTGATGGCGGTGTCGTAGCGCCGGTAGGTCGCATAGAGCTGGTCGTGGGCCGCGGCGAGCGCGGAGCGGACGGTGGCCCCCATGTCAGGTTCCGGACCGCCGAAATCCATGGCCATCACGTTGACCCCCGACAACACGACCCCGGCTCCCAGCGTGGTGGTGACGACCGACAGCGCATTGTTGGCCAGACCGTTGGTGGCGACGGGCAACGTGAGCCACACGGCCAGATTCTTGCCCTGGGCCCGCTCGGACTTCTGCAGCGCGGCGAGCGCAACGGCCCGCCGCTGTATGGAGGCGGTGTCGGCCAGCGCCGCGCCTTCGATGTCGAAGTCGACCGTCGAGAGGTGGTAGCGATTGATGACGCTGGCGTACGCCTTCTGCAGGGCTACCGGGTCGCTGCAGGTGAGCGCCAGCTCCGAGTTGGCCTGGCCGCCGAAGGACACGACGACATCGCCGCCCTGGGCCCGCATCTGGGCGATGCGGCTGTCCATGTTGAGGGTGCTCGACGCTGCGTCGAGGTTGTAGTAGCCGCCCCAGGACGGCTGGCAGCCTTGCTGGGGATCGGCCACGATGAAGCCCAGCGCGACCTGGCGGGCCACGTTGAGCCCCGGATCCTGGAACTGGGCGATGGGGGTCAGGGTGGCGTCGACGTAGGGGGCGAACCAGGTGGACGCCGGCGCGACGGCGGCGGTGGCGGTCAGCGTGCGGCGCACCGCCACGAAGCCGACGGCGAAGACGGCTGCTACCAGCAGGATGGAAAACATCACACGGGGGAGGGACAGCTGGCGTGGGGCTTCGGGTTCGTCGTCATCCGGCGCGGCTGCGGGCGCGTCCGTAAGCTCAGATGCGGTCGCCATGGGCCACAAGGTATCCGCGAATGCGTCGAACTCCGATGTCATCACGGGAAAACAAGAAACCGTCTCCAATCGACGAACCCGTGGCAGGTCAACCGGGACTTCTGCCGTAGGAGGGAGGAATGCAACGCAAGAAGGAGCGAAACGGGCCGCGGCGTCAATGGGGCGGCGACCGGCGCGGCGCGCCGTTGTCCGCGCTTCCGCCCACCATCAGCGAAGCTCGTATCAATATCGGGCGTCTGGTGGTCGTTTTGACGATCGCTGCATGGCTGGCCTATTTCGCGACGTGGCTCTACGGCGAGTTCATCTCGGCCCATCACTCCTCCACCCGCCTCAAGGTCGAAGCGGTGGTGTACCTCCTCGTGGTCAGTCTGCTCACCGCCTCGGCGCTCGCGTATTTGATCTGCCGGCTCGGCTTCTTTTATCGGGCCCGCGAACACCAGCGGGTCCCCAAGGCCGCACTCGACCAGTTCTTCGCCCGTCCCGCGCCTTCGCTCACTGTGATCATCCCCTCCTACCGGGAGGAGTCGCGGGTGATCCGCAACACGGTGCTGTCGGCCGCGCTGCAGGAGTACCCGGCGATGCGGGTGGTGCTGCTCATCGACGATCCGCCTGATCCCAAAAAGCGTTCGCAGCGCCAACTCCTCGAGGCGGCACGCGCCCTCCCGGGCCAGATCCAGACGTTGCTCGACGGCCCTTACGGCTACTTCCGGGAGGCCCACAAACGCTTCGAGGCCGAAAACAGCACCAGGGCGGCCGTCGTGGACATGACGACGTTGGCCGATCATTTTGATCACGCCGTCGAATGGCTGCACTGCCTGGCCGACGACACCGAGATCGTCGACCATTCGGACCGCTTCTTTGCCGACCATGTGGTGATGGGCTTGGCTGCCGATTTCGCGGTCACGGCCACCGCGCTACGGTCGGCGGCGGCCGAAGAGGTGGTGCTGCCCCGGGAACGCCTGAGCGAGCTGTACTCCCGGCTCGAGCGGGTGTTCCAAGCGGAACTGTCGAGTTTCGAACGCAAGCAGTACGCCTCGTTGTCGCACGAGGCCAACAAGGCGATGAACCTCAACAGCTATATCGGCCTGATGGGCGGTTCGTTCCAGGACGTCGAAACCCTGACCGGCCGGGTGCTGCTGCCGTGCCCGCCCGACATCGCGGACCTGACGGTGACCAACCCGGACTACGTGCTCACCCTCGACGCCGACAGCATCCTGCTCCCCGAGTACTGCCTGCGCCTGGTCCATCTGATGGAAGAAAGCCAGCATTCCCGAGTGGCCGTGGCGCAGACCCCCTATAGCGCATACCCCGGCGCGGCCACCCGCCTGGAACGCATCGCCGGCGCCTCCACCGACATCCAGCACATCCAGCACCAAGGCATGACGCATTACGCAGCCACCTTCTGGGTGGGAGCCAACGCCGTGTTGCGCAAACGGGCTCTCGACGAGATACGGGACACCACGTACCTGGGGAACTGGGAAATCCACCGCTACATCCAGGACAACACGGTGATCGAGGACACCGAGTCGACCATCGATCTGCGCGCCCAGGGCTGGCAGTTGATCAACTACCCCGAACGTCTCAGCTACAGCGCCACGCCGCCCGACTTCGGGTCGCTTTGCATCCAACGCCGGCGTTGGGCCAACGGTGGCCTGCTCATCCTGCACAAGTTGCGCCGCCAACGACGCATGGCCAGGGAAAGGGGAGAACCCGTCTCCACCGGGGAACGCTTCTTGCGCCTCAACTACATGGCGTCGATTTGTTGGAGTTCGCTCAGCTTGCTCCTGCTGCTGGTGTACCCGTTCCACAACGACCTGGTGAGTCCTTTCCTCGGCTGCATCGCTCTCCCCTATTTCGCGGCCATGGCCAGCGATCTGCGCCTGTGCGGCTACAAGCGGCTCGATGTGCTCCGGGTCTACGGTTTCAACCTGGTATTGCTCCCGGTGAACCTTTCGGGCGTCACCAACTCGGTGGTACAGAGCCTGACCGGCGACAAGAGTGTCTTCGGGCGCACCCCCAAGGTCCGGGACCGCACCATCCCCAACTTCCTGTTCATCCTCACCCCGTATCTGGTGGTGGCCCTAGCGGCCTACACGGGTGTGCGGGACTACAACGGGCGGCGCTGGGACAACATGGTGTACGCAGGCCTCAACACGCTGCTCGCCGCGTATGCCATCGTGGCCTTCATCGGTGTGCGCTATTCGCTCATCGACGCTTGGGTGCACATCAAAGCCAGCATGTACAAAACGGTGAAGCAGCCGGTGGTCGCCGTGCGCAGCCCCAGCGCCATCATCGCCGAGCGCCCCGCGGTGGATTGGGCGTCGGTGCTGCACTTCGGAGGACCCGAAGCCTCCGGCGGACCTCGGCGCCGTGCCCCGCACCCCCTCGATCTGCCGGCCGACGGCCCCCTCCCCCACGACCACGGTGCAACGTCACCCGACGAGGACCGGTCGCTCGAGGCGAACACGTCGGAGTTTCGCACCGTGTTCCAACCGATACGTGACCTCGACAGCAACCTCGTCGTCGGCTACGAGGCGTTCACCCGCTTCGACGACGGCGTCGCCCCAGACCACCGACTGGCCCAAGCCGCCCGGTCGGGAGGTATCGAACTCGAGATGCTCCTGGCCCGCTCCAGCCTGCGGGCGGCCCGTGCGTTGCCCAAGGGAAGCTGGTTGGCCCTCAACGTGTCCATGGACATGGTGGGCGCCGGCCAGGCCCTGCGCCACATCGCCGAGGCCGCGCCGCTCCCGCTGGTGTTCGAGGTCCAGTCGGCACAGATCCACGACCCCGAAGCGGTGGCCTCCTTCGGTCAACTGCCCGGTGTGCGTTTGTCGCTGACCGGCGTCGAATCGACCTATGACGCGCTCAGCTTGATGCGCCAGATCAAACCGGGTTTCGTGAAGCTGGAGCGATCCTGGCTCCATCAACTGGAGACGGATCCCGCTCGCCAAGCGCTCATCGGGGCGTTGGTGACGGCCGCCGCGGCGGAGATCGACGGTCCCCTGGTGATCGCCGAAGGGATCGAAAACGAGGCGGAGCTCGATGTGCTGCGCACGCTCGGTGTCCGCCTGGGCCAGGGTTTCCTGCTCGGACGCCCGAGTCAGCGCCCGCTCAGCACGCTGGCGGCCAACCCGACGGGCGCATAGCCACTCGGTTGCACGCTCCTCAGTTGCACGCCCCTCAGTTGCACGCCGCTCAGTTGCACGCCGCTCAGTTGCACGCCGCTCAGTTGCACAAGCGACGCCACCGGAGCTAGCTTCGCCGCGTGAGCGGCTGGGGGGCGGCATGAATCTGCTCGACGTCGTCGACCTGCACGCCCGCCACCTGGGGACCAAACGCGCGCTCAGCGACGACATGGGCAACGCCACCTACGCGGAGCTGGCCGAGGCGGTCGCCGGCACCGCAGGCTCCTTGCAAGCGCAGGGAGTTCACCCGGGCGACGTCGTGGCGGTCATGTGCGACCCCTCGATCCCTGCGGTGGTGGCCATCCTGGCGGTGCAGAAGCTCGGGGCCGTCGCCGCGCCGGTCAACTTGCGCCTTTCCGCCTCCGAAATCTCGGCGTATGTGCAGCGAATCGACGCCGCTCTGGTCATCGCCGACCGGGCGCTGGGCGATCAGACGCCCGCGGTGATCACGCTGGCGGGAGCGGTCGCTCCGGGCACGATCCGCGAGCGGATGGGCATGCCCTACCGGGCGCCGATCGCGGTCGCTACCCCCGAGGGGGCGGCGGCCATGGCGTTCCCCACCGGAGGGACGACCGGCCTCCCCAAAGCCGCGCTGTGGAGCGGCCGGGGCCTACGCGACATCGTCGTGTCCAACAGCGTCAACTTGGAGGTCCGGCGCAGTGACGTCGAGTTGTATATCTCTTCGCTGGCCCATCTGACGATCGTCACCGGGCTGTTCCCGACGTTGTACATGGGGGCCACGACACATCTGATGTCCCGCTTCGATGCGGCAGCCGCCGCGGGGCTGTTCGAAACGTTGGCTCCCTCGCGGATGTTCGCCACACCGACCGCGCTCAGCCGCATGCTCGAGCAGTTAGACGATAAGACCCAGCGCGGACGCGACATCCGGATCACGTACGGCGCGGCCCGTAACACCGCCGATTTGCGGCGCCGGACACTCGAGGTGCTGCCCCAGGCCCGGTTGATCACCGGGTACGGGGCCACCGAGTTCGGGCCGGTGACCCGCCTGTACCCGGAGGACCCCGAAGCCGATCTCGCCGGGGTGCTCGGCCATCCGGTGCCCGGGGCGAGCGTGCGGGTGGTGGGATCCGACGGCGCGGAGATCCGCCCCGGCGAAACGGGGGAACTGCTGGTCCGTTCGCCGTGGCAGATGATCGGCTATATGGGCGACGAGGATCCGTTTACCGTCGACGGTTTCATCCGTTCCGGTGATCTGGGTTGGGTAAATGACAACGGCTGCTTTTTCCTGAACGGGCGGAGCAAGGACCTGATCAAGACCGGCGGCGAGAACGTGTATCCCAATGAGGTGGAGGACGTGATCCAATCGCACGCTGCGGTGGCCGACGCCGGGGTTTACGGGATGGACGACGACGTGTGGGGAGAGCGGGTGGAAGCGGCGGTGGTCCTGCGCTCGCCGCTCGACGCGGCCCGTTTGCGCGAGTACTGCTCGGAGCGGCTCGCCGGCTTCAAGGTCCCCAAGCACTTCCGGTTCGTGGACGCCCTCCCGTTGACCGCCAACATGAAACTCGACCGGCGGCGGCTGCGCCAAGACGCGCGGTGATGAGCGATCCGACGCCCCCCGTTAGCGACGCCGGCGATCAAGCCGAGATCGTGTACTCGCTCTCCGAGCACATTGCGCTCATTCGCCTCAATCGGCCGGGAGCGGGGAATGCGCTGACCCGTTCCATGCGCGACGCCCTCCGCGGGATGTGGCGTCGGGTGGAGCAGGACGCCTCCGTGCGGGCCGTTGTGGTCACCGGCACCGGTCCCCGGCATTTCTGCACGGGGGTCGATCTGCGCGACGTGGCCGCCACAGGGCGCACCACCACCGGCGACGGACTGGCTCGCGACGAGATCGTGTGGTCCCCTCTGCTGGCCGGTATCACCAAGCCTGTTGTGTGCGCCGTCAACGGGATGGCGGTGGGCGGCGGCCTGCATTTCGTGGTGGACGCCGACATCGTGGTGGCCGGAGAGCATGTGGAGTTCATCGATACCCACACCGCAGTGGGGATGGTCGGGGCAGTCGAAAACGTCGGCCTGGCCCGCCGCCTGCCTATCGGCACCGCCTTGCGCATGACATTGGAAGGCGCCGCGTTTCGTTTGCGGGCCGACCGGGCCTATGCCCTCGGCCTCGTCGACGAGCTGTGCGCGCCCGGCGCGGAGCTCGACGTCGCGTTGCAGATTGCCCGCAACATCGCCCGTAACTCCCCCCGGGCCAATCAGCTCTCGAAGTTGGGCATCTGGTCGAGCATCGGCGCCGGCCACGAGGAGGCCGCCGAGTTCGCCTGGTCGCTGGCGCTGGGCCACCGCAGCCACCCCGACTACACCGAGGGACCGCGGGCGTTCGTCGAACGCCGCCCGCCGGAGTGGGCCGATCCCCGCCCGCTCGAGGACTAACGGGCGGCGGCGGTCGCGTCGCGCAACGGCGGCAGCACCGACCACTGCTGGATACGGCGACTGACGTCGCTGACACCGCCTTCGACGCTGAAGCCGATGGCACCCATCGCCTGATGCACGCAGCTTGCGGCGCGTCGGGCCGCGGCTCCGGCTTGGCGGCGCAATGCCATGCTGCGCGCCGCGGCCACAGGGCCGGCGCTGGCCTCGAGCGCGACGCCGTCACACAGGGCCCGCACCGCGCTGATCTCCGCGTACGACACGGCCAGAGGGTGAGCGACCGCCTGGAAGTCTCCGAGGGTGCGCCCGAACTGTTCACGGACCCGGACGTAGTCAGCGGCCCGCAGGATCAACTGGTACGCCGCGCCAGCCAGATAGGCGGACAAGGCGAGCTGGAACAGCAGGAAGGCCCGCCCGGCGTCGCCCAACGGCTCGGCGCGCGCGAACGTCCCTATCGACCATTGCTCACCCGTGAGGGTTTGGGTGGCTCGCAGCGGTCCCGACGCGCTGACCAGCCACCCTTGGTCGCCCTGCAGTTCCACGACGCAGCCGCTGTCGTCACCCCACGGGGCGATCGCCCCGTCGGTGACCGTCACCATCATCCGGCCGCTCACCACTTCGCTCTGCAGGGGATCGGCCAATGAAGGCGCGAGCGCTGCGGTGGCCACGATCGGCCCGGGACAAAGGCCCCGGCCGAGGGCATCGAAGCCGACGACGAGGTCGCGCGGCCCGCCACCAACCGCGTCGGTGCAGATGCCGAGGAGGCCGACGTCGGCCAAGTCGCTCCACAGCTCAGGGGACGCACAGAGCGCGCCGGGCGTCAACCGGCGCTCGAGCACCGCGGACACCGTCCTCGAGAAATCGTTGTTTTGATGGTCGGACACCAGTTCGTTCATCGGGTGCTCCCCAGCTGCAGGCCCTGGCGGGCCAGCATGGAGATCATGACCTCCAAGGTGCCGCCGGCGATGCCCTCCGCTACGCATTGGCGCCACAGGAACGCCAACTCCGAGTCGTCGATGACCCCGCCGGTTCCCAACAAATCCAAGCCCACCCTGGCGATCTTTTGGCTGAGGGCGGCGGCCAGGTACTTGGAGCGGGCCGCGGGGATCACCGCGTCACCCCCGGCCACCAACTCCGACACCGTGGCCAGGGAACTGGCCTCCACCGCGGCGAACTCGCCTTCGAGTTCTTCCATCACGTGGCGTACCCAGCCGTCGTCTGCCAGGCCGGCGTCGCGCAGGGACCGCCACAGCTCCTCGAGGTCACGGCGCAGGCGTCCGGGTAGCACCTGGGTGTGGCGTTCCACGGCCAGGGACCGCACGATGATCTCCCACGCGCCGCCCTCTGCGCCGACGCGTTCTTCAACGGGCACCACTACCCCGTCGAGAACGACTTCGTTCAACTGGTGGCCGTCCATGGTGGGAATAGGGGAAATATGGATCTGCGGGTCGCGCAGGTCGACGAAGAGGATGGTCAGGCCCCGTTTGCCGCTGTCGTTGTCTCCGGTCCGGCACAGCAGCCACAGCTTGGTGGCGTGGTGGGCTTCCGACGTCCAAATCTTGTGCCCGTGCACCACATACGAGTCGCCGTGTCTCGTTGCCCTGGTACGCAGGTGGGTGAGATCGCTGCCCGCTGCGGGCTCGGAGTACCCCAGGGAGCACGCCAAGCTGCCTTCGGCCAGTGCCGGTAGGTACTTGTCCTGCTGTTGGCGGGTCCCGTGCTCGATGAGGACACGGGCGATCAGCCCGGGGCCGATGTCGGGCCGGCACGCCCGGCGGTAGGCCAGGGTGTCCCACAACAGGAACTCGTACGACAGCGGAAGGTCGCGGCCGCCGAAGGACAACGGCCAGGACAGGCTGAGCCAGCCCCGCTCGCCCAACTCGCGATACAGCGCTCTGGACGCTCCTCCCCTGCCCAAAAAATATTGGCGGACGCTGCGATCCGAGGGAGCGGCGACGGCCGCCGCAACGCTGTCGCGGAAGGCGAGTTCCTCAGCGGAGAAAACGACCCCGTAGAGCACGGCGCTCCTTAGAAGGCGAGACCGTGCGAGCGGAGATGCTTGACGATCTGCACCCGCATCATCTCAGAGGAACCATCCGCCACGCACGTCCGGCGCATGGCCTGCCACGCTTGGCTGAGCGCCGTCTCGTTGGCGAAGCCCATGGCCCCGTGAACCTGCACCGCCCGGTCCAACGCCCGCACCGCGGTTTCCGTCGAGTACGCCTTCGACATCGACACCAGCGCCCGCGCTGGCCGGCCTGCGTCGAGGGCGCGGGCCGCGTCGAGTCCCATGAGCCGGGCCGCGTGCACCTCCATGGCGGATTCGGCCAGAGGAAACGAGATGGCTTGGTTCTCGATGAGCGGGCGGCCGAACGTGACCCGGTCCTCGGCGTAGGCCAACGCTTTGGCCAGCGCCCATTTGGCCATGCCCACGGCGCGTCCCGAGTTGTACATGCGACCCATGGAGACCCCCGAAAGGGCCAGTTTCAGACCGTCGTGGGGTTGGCCCAGCACTTGGCGCTGGGGGACGAACACCTCCTGGAAGCTCAAGATGCCTTCGTCTCCCCCGGCGTGACCGAACATGGAGATCACGCTGTCCACCCGGAATCCCTCGCTCGACGCGGGAATGACAAAGCCGGTCAACCCGCCCCGTTTGGTTTGGAACAGGGCCCGGTCCGTCACCGCGAACACCAGGACCCAATCGGCGTAGGGAGAGTTGGTGACCCATTGTTTCGTGCCGTTGAGCAGCCATCCTCCTTCCACGGGCCGCGCCACCGTGCTCATCCGCCAGATATCGGACCCTGCGTCGGGTTCCGACATCGCGAAACAGGTGGTCGTCGTGCCGGCCAACAGATCGGGGAGGATCTCGGCGCGCAGATCCGGCGTCGCCGCCATATACAGATGGCTGGGGCCGCGGGACCAGTGGCTGAGCGCCTGGTGTCCGAGCCAGTACTCGGCGCCGCAGAACTCGAATACGGCTTCCCACATGCGGTACAGCGCCTGGAAGCCGAGGCCGCCCCCACCGACCTCTTCGGGCGCCAGCGCTGCGAAGTAACCGGCGGCCGCGCTGGCTTGGCGCACCTCGCGCATCGAACGCAAAATGTCGGGACGGTAGCGACCGGTGGCGTCGTAGAGATCATGTTGCCCGGCGCGGAACGACTGGTGACGTCCGACCACCTCGGCCTGCAGGAAGGATCGGAGTCCCGCGCACAACTCGTCGAGGGCTTCGGGATCCATCCGCGGGATTCTACGCAGCGGGCGGTACTCAGAGGGGGGCTGCGATGCCCCCGTCGACCTCCAAGGTCTGCCCCATGAGATACGACGACTCCCCGCCGGCGAGCCACACGATGGCCGCGGCGATCTCCTCCGGTTCGCCGATGCGTCCCACGATGGCCAGTTTGCCGATCGCCGCGATCTCCTCAGGGGTGCGGTTGCGGGCCATGAGCGGGGTGCGCACCGGGCCCGGGGCCACGCAGTTGACGCGCACTCCTTGCCCCCCGTGATCGATGGCCAGCGCCCGGGTCAGGGCCACGACCCCAGCTTTGGCGGCCACGTAACCCGGATTGGCGCTCATCCCCCGCAGACCGGCGCCCGAGGACACGTTCACGATGGCCCCGCCCCCGCCCGCCACCATCGACGGGACCACGGCCCGGCACATGAGAAAGACCGAGGTGAGGTTGAGGGCCAGGAGCCGGTCCCACTCCTCGAGGGCCAACTCTACGACCGTTTTGCCGGGGCGACTCCCGCCCACCACGTTGACCAGCACATCGACGCGGGAAAAAGAGGCCAGCGTTTGCGTCACGATCTGCGCTACGTCGGCCTCGTCGGTGACATCGGCCACCACCGCTTCGACCTCGGCCGATCCCAGGGCGGCCCGGCTGCGTTCCAAACCTTCCGGCGAGACGTCGACCAGCATCAGGCGGTAGGAAGCCGCAGCCAGTGCCCGCGCCGTCGCCGCTCCGATCCCGTCGCCCGCCCCGGTGACGATGGCCACCCGTTCCCCGGGTCGAGGCTCAGCGGGCGATGGTGTCACGGGGTCCTCGCTCGGTGCAGCACCCGGCGCTCACGAGCTCGCCGAATAAGGGTGAAAAGTGCCATTACATTCGAATCCTGTGGTGGGCGGGTCAATCCGGATGAACTTTGCGTCGCGAACCCCGGCGATGAGGTTGCACACCGGCGGGACCTTGTTTCCGGGATCGGTTTGGGTGATCAAACCGTCGGCGTCAAAGGAGTCCACCCCTCGGATCGCCGCCGCGAGGCCCGTCTGGGTCGGGTCGGGTCCCGCCTCGCTCATCGCCGTTTGAAACAGCAGACCCGCGGAGAACGCCTCGACCACGAACAGGTTCACGGGGGCGCCCGGATGCGTCCGCTGCAGCCAATCGGTCATGGTGGTGATTTCGGGGACGCTGGCGGAGTCCTCGCCCAGGTACATGATGGTGCTCGACGAGACCTCCTGGCCGCTGGGCGCGCGAGCAGACGTCGTCGATGTGGTCGCGGAAGGACCCGACGTCGTCGAAGTTGCACTCGCCGGCTTCGAACTGCTCCCGCGGCCCGCGAGGACAAGGGCGCCCGACACCACCGCGGCGGCCACTCCCCTCCGCCCAAAATGGCCCTGTTCCTGTAAATGTTTCACGCCATCCCCCCAACTCGTTGACGGTGAGCGTTCAGCCCTTGGTTTCCGTTGCTTCCGGGGCAAAGGTCAGATCCGGACGCCAGCCGTCACGCCCCTGCTCCCAGAAATCCAGCGCCTCGGAATACCCGAGCACATCGAACGACAGGTTCATCTGGTTGACCAGCTGTTTGTTGACGCCGCGTTTGGTGCGGGCCAGCAGTCGAGCGGGTCGCAGCAACAGCTTTTGCACCAGGCGGTCGGTGACGCCGTCCAACTCCTCCATGGTGACCGCGTAGTTGACGATGTTCATGGCCGCGAACTCCTTCGCGGTGTAGGCCGGCGACAAGAAGAGGTACTCCTTGGCCTTGGTCGGCGGCATGAACAGCGGGACGAGCGCCCCGGCCCCGTCGCCCGGCGTCATGGCAAAGGGGTAACCGTGCGACACCCCCTCGTGATCGGTGACCTCTCCCAGACCCAGATGGTTGTCAGTGATGATGGCGTCCTCCCACGCTACGATCAGGTCGCAGCCGAACAAGATGGCTTGTCCGTTGGAGGATGCGTGGCCGTTCACTTTGGCGATCACCGGTTTCTCCATGAGGGCCAAGGTCTCGGTGATGCGCGTCGCTCCCTGCTCATGACTCCACCGGCCGGCCGGCCGGTTGTAGGGATTCATGGCATTGAGCTTTTCCGGCGTGTAGTAGCCGGGACCAGGGGCCCAGTAGAACTCCCCGTCTTCGCTTCCGGTGATGACCACCACCCGTATCGAATCGTCCCACCGCAGTTCCTCGAGTGACTTGGCGATCGCCGTGTGCACATCGACGTAACCGGGGTGGTTGGCTCCTTCAGCCTGCGTTTTTTCGAATGGTTTGATGAAGATGGTGGCCACGGACGCGTTGCGCTCGACGTCGATCGCAGTGAAGGTCACAGGGGTTCCTTTCCAAGCTGAGGGGCGACGGTGGTCACCCCGGTGACATAGGCCAGTTGGTGGGGCTGCTCCCAGGCGGCCGGGGTGTCGCCGATCGCGGCCGGGGAGATGCCCACCCGATCGGCGATACGGCGAAGGAGCGCCCGCTCGAAGGGATACACCTTGAGGGCGTTTTCCCCCAGGATGAGGCGCACTTCGGGGATGGGCACACCGGCGAACATCTCGGAGATGCGCTGGCGGGAACGGGGCCACGCCCCGTCGGGATGGGGGTAGTCAGAGCCCCACATCAACTTGTCGACACCGATCAAATGACGGGCCTCGATTTCGGCTCTTCCGGCGGGTGGCGACGACCCCACGAAGCACTGCCGATCCCAGTACTGGCCGGGGCGCAAGGGAAGTGTCTCGCGGATCAACTCGGGGTTCCGGGCGTCGTAGAGGTACTCCCAGTACTGCAACTCGAACGGCGCCCAGGCTCCCATCACCTCGGTCATGACCACTTTCAGACCGGGATGTCGTTGCAGGACGCCGCTCCACATCAGTTGCCACACCGCCCGGCGGCTGGCCCAATACGCTTCCGTGGTGTGGATCCAGCGCGATCCAGGCAGTTCTCCGTAGTCGATGCCCGATCCCGTCGAGTGAATGTGGACGGGCATCTCCAGCGCTTCGCAGGCCGCCCAGATGGGCGCGTAGCGGGGATGATGGAGCAGCCAGGTCGGGTCCGTGGTGCTGAGCGGCAGGCCGGGCAGCAGGATGCCACCGAAGAGCCCGGCAGCTTTCGCCACCTCGATTTCGCCGACGGCGACCGGCGGGTCGTCGAAGGGGACCAGCGCGATGCCCCCATGCCGGCCCGGGTTGGCGGCACACAGGTCGGCCAGCCAGCGGTTGTAGCTGCGACTGCCGGCTAATCGCAGTTCGTAGGGGTAGGCATTTGCCGCAGGATCCAGTGGACCCATGGCGCCGAAGGGAACGTCGTTTTGGTGGAGTCCGTCGGGAAATACCACTTCTCCGGCCACCCCGTCGCGGTCCATTTCGCGCGCCCGGATGGCGGGGTCCCATGCTCCGGTGGTGCCCCCTTCCCGTACCGCTTCTTCCGCGGCGAACGAGGCCCGGATGGCCTCGCCGCGAATGTCCACACGGGTGCCCCCCACCAGTTGCTCCTGGGTCCGCATCTTCTGCAACCACGCGTCGAATGCCGCCCCGTGCCGGCGCTCGAGGTAGGGGCGGTACTCCGCCCAGGGAGCGCCGGCGTGGCTGTCGGACGACACCACCAGATACGGCTCGTCGTCTCGGTCCCCGCTGCCGGCCATCGATCCCTGCGACGTTTCCATTCGTGGTCCCCCCTACTTCGGCCACCCGTCACTTAGCCTGGACAACATGCTACGCATCCCGTTTAGATTGCACAAATTTTGTAGCGCATTGCGGCGGGGGTCGAGCGCGTGACCAGCGACGCCGACGAAGGCAACGTCGCCTCGGCACGCTCGTTGCTGTCCACGGTCCTCACCCTGCATGTGGTGCCCCAGGGGGGCGCGGTGTGGACCTCCACGCTGGTGGAGGGCTTGGCCAGGCTCGATATTCAGCACAAGAGCGCCCGCCAAGCCATCCTCCGCCTCAGCGCCGACGGCTGGCTGGTGGCGGAGCGCCACGGACGCCACGCCCGGCTGCAGCTCACCGCCTTCGCACACCAACAGATGCAGCGCCAGCAGCACATCGCCCGTTTCGAGGCAGCAACCTCGGATAGGGAATGGTTGGTGCTCCTACTGTCGATCGAACAGGCCGACCGAGAAAGCCGCCGGCGCCTGCGCCGGACACTGCAGTCGTTTGGCTGGGGCAACATCAGCCCGGGAGCGTGGCTCACCTACGGGAGCGCGTCGCAGTCCGCCGTGCTCGACGTCATCGGACGCCAAGGCCTGGAAGGGGCAGCGACATTTGTGCGGGCCGAGTTTTTGGGTCCGCTGCCCATCGACGAGCTCATCGCCCGTACATGGGACCTTTCCGCGCTCCGGCACCGCTATAGCGCGTTCCTGGAGCGTTTCGAGCCTATGAAGCCGGGGACCGACGAGGAGGCCTTCGTGGCCCGGGCCCGCCTTACCGAGACATGGATCCGCTCTTTTCGCAGCGACCCGTTCCTGCCCGACGCCTACCTACCGGCGGATTGGCCGGGCAGCGACGCGCGCCAGCTGCTCAACGGGCGGATGGCTCAGTGGACAGGCCCCGCCGATCGATGGTGGAAGCAGCGCAGCGGCTCGCCGAGCACTGATGTCTAGATAGCTCGACAGTGAGCACTTCTCGAGGAGGGTCGGCTAAGCGTTCGAGACGCGGCGGATGTCCTCGGCCTCTCCCACCAGCGCGTCCAACAGCTCCTCGCTCGCTGACACACTCTTTATGAGCCTGGCGGCGCCGGCCGAGGCCAGCGCCTGGTCCTGTTGGGCGGAGCCGCCCGACACCCCGATGGCCCCGATCAGGTCGCCGGCGTCACCGAGCGGGACACCGCCCCCGAAGATGATCAGGCGCGGCGTCTTGGTGATGCCGTGGAGGAGGGCGGGATCGTCGGCGATCAGGCCCCACCATTCGTGGGTGGGGATCCCGAACGCGGTCACCGACCACGCCTTGTCGGCGGCCAGTCCGATGGACAGCTGAGGGGCGCCATCCATGCGCAGCGAGCACACGGGGATCCCTTCGCGCCCGACGACAGCCACACAGACACACAGCCCCTGCTCCCGAGCGGCCTGCACCGTTGCCTGGGCCACCCCCAAGGCCATCTCGAGGCTGACACTGCGATAGGTGAGGGGCTCCGCAGACATCGATACAGTCCTTTCGTATACCATTCAGTGGAACGGGGTGAGGGGGGGGTCAGGATGCGAACCACGTCAACCGGTGACGGCCCGCAGTCGGTGCTGGGACGGGCCACGGCCATCCTCGAAGCGTTCGCTTCCGACGACGGCGAACTCAGCCTGGTCACCCTGGCCCTGCGCACCGGGATCGCCAAGACGACGGTGTACCGGATCGCCAACACCCTCTCCGAGCTGGGCCTCCTGGAGCGCTTGGACGGGGGCTACCGCCTGGGGATCCATCTCTTCGAGCTCGGAGAGCGGGTGACCCAGCAACGAGAACTGCGCCAGCTGGCGCTGCCCTACATGGAGGATCTGTACGAGGCCACCCACGACGTCGTCCATCTGGCGGTGCTCCAAGGCGTCGAGGTGCTGTATTTCGCCAAGATCAGCGGCCGGCGCTCGGCCCACTTCCCCACGCGGGTGGGCGGGCGTATGGCCGCCCATTGCACTGCGCTGGGCAAAGTGATCGCGGCCTACTCCGATCCGTCGGTGTTGAACCGGATACTCGATGCGGGGCTGAGCCGGGTCACCGCGCACACCATCTGCGTGCCCCAGGTGTTCGTCGATCAACTGGCGCAGATCAAAGCGGCCGGCTACTCCATCGAGCGTGAAGAGGCGGTGATCGGCAACTGCTGTGTGGCCGCCCCGCTGCTGGGCAAGACGGGACAGCCGGTGGCCGCCATCTCGGTGGGTGTCCTGGCTAACGGTTTCGACCCCGAACGCCTGGGCCTCGCCGTGCGCACCGCGGCGCTGGCCCTGTCGCGCGAGTTGAGCAGGGGCAACTTCTCGGTGCGCACGCCGGCGGTACCGAATGAGCGCAAGGCTCGTTAGGTCACCACGGCCAGGAAGCTCTCGGCCAGAACCCGGTCGTGATAGAACACCGCGGCACCCACTTCGTCCATCGTCCATTTGATCGGCTTCCAGTCCGGGTAGGCCTGATATCCCCCGCAGAACGTCTCGAAGCGGTTGCCTGAGGGGTCGAAGGCGTAGATAGTCGTTCCTCTGGTCACCCCGTGGCGGGTGGGGCCCATGTCGATCGACACCCGGTTCATGGACATGAGGTCCGCGGCACGCAGCACCCGTTCCCAACTCTCGAGCAGGAAGGCCACATGGTGCAGCCGTCCCGGCTCCGCGTGGCGGACCAAGGCGATGTCATGGGCCTTGTTGGAACACGACAGCCACACCGCGAGGTCCGTCACGTCGTCTTCGAGCACGATGTGCTCCACCAGGTAGAAACCGAGGACCTCGGTGAACAGGGCCGTTACCTTCTCGATGTCGGGACCGTAGAGCAGCGCATGGTCCATGCGGATGGGTCCGATGCCCCGGTCGTTGCCCGGGGCCCAGGCTTCCGGGTTGACCAACCCCAGACCGTTGCCCACCTCGGTCTTTTCCGCATACAGCTCGATGAGGTGCCCGGAGGGGATCTCGAAGCGCACCCGCTCCCCCGTCTCGAGCATCTCGCCTTTGGGGATGCGCTCGGTGGCCACCCCGTAGGACCGCAAATCCGAATCGAGCTTGTCCAACGTGGCCGGGCTGTCCACCTTGAAGGCGAACAGGTCGATGCCCGCTTCGTCGGCCTGGCGCAGGACAAAGCTGTTGTGGTCGCGTTCGTCCCACGCCTTGAAATACACCCTCCCGGAGCGGTCTCGGCCTGTTTCCTCCAAGCCCAGCACGCCCCCGTAGAACCGGACGCTCTCTTCGAGGTCGAAGACCCGAAGCTGTACATGTCCCGGCCTGAGCACTCCGCTAACTGCCATGCTGCCCTCCTTGATGTTGAATAACTCTTGGTTGTCGACGATTTCCCGCCGGTGACCCTGCGGTGGATAGGTCCTCGCTGCGGAACCGCAGATCGCTCACGGGGTAAACCCGGCAGGCCAACAGCCACCCATCTCGGGCGTCGTCCGCGCTGACGTGGCGACGGCTCATGGCCTTGGTGGTGTAGGCGCCGTCGAGGACCCGGATGCGGCACACGCCACATCCCCCCCTCCGGCACCCGACGGTCAGCGGGCAGCGACCGCTTCGTTCCATGGCGGCCAGCACGGAGGTGTCTTCGCCGGCCACGAACTGCAGGCCGGTGTTTTCGTCGGTGATCACATGGCGGCGCATCGTGTCCACACGCGTCCTCAAAGCCGCCTGAAGAGGGGGCTGCGGACCTGGTTGGCCGCATCGGCTGCCGTGATGAACTTCTCGGTGAAGATGTCCCGTTCGAACAACCGGCCCTGCATCAGGGTGGTGATGCACGCCTCGATCATTACCGGAGGCCCGCACAGGTACGCGGTGTTGCCCCGGAAGTCGTTTTGATAGTGGTCCTTGGCCGCGTCGTGCACGTAGCCTCTGCGCCCGACCCACGCGCTGTCGGCCGGCTCCTCCGAGAGCACCGGGATGTAGGAAAAGAGCGGGTGGATAGCCGCCAGTTCGCTCAGCTCGTCGTGGTAATACAGCTCCGCGCGGTTGCGGGCCCCGTAGATGAGGGTGATGGGAGTGGACCACCCGGTCTCCAGAAGGTCGATGATCATGGAGCGGGGGCTCGACAGTCCCGAACCTCCGGCCAGGAACAGGACCGGCGTGGTGCGGGATCGGCGCACAAAAAACCGGCCGTAGGGTGCGGTCATCTCGACGGTGTCACCGACCGCCAGTTGGTGATGGACCCAGGTGGTGGCCTTGCCGCCGGGCACCAAGCGGACATTGATCTCGATGAGCCGAGCATCGCCAGGCGCCGAGGAAATCGAGAAGGGTCGGGGGTCGGCCTCGCCCGGCACTTTCAAGTTGATGTACTGCCCAGCCTGGAAATCGATCAGGCTGGTTCCGTCGAGCTCAATCCAGACCCCCTTCACCGTGGGGGTGAGCTCCTCGAGCCGGGTCACTCTGCCCCGGTAGTCCCGGACCGGCAAGAACCGGGCGTCGGGCTCCTCGTCGAGGGGGGCTTCGATGACCAGATCGGATTCGGGGACGGCGCAGCAGGTAAGGCACTGGCCTTCCTCGCGCTCGTAGTCCATGAGCGCGAAACTCGATGCCATCCCGTGGTCGACGTCGCCGTCCACGACGGTGACCTTGCAGGTCCCGCACAGGCCGTGGCAGCAGGCGTGGGGCAGGTACACGCCCGCGCGGAGGCTGGCGTCGAGGATGGTTTGGCCGTCGGCGACCGCGACCTCGACCCCGATGGGTTCGATGGTGACCGTGTGCGACATGACCGAGGGCGGCTCAGGCCCCGGAGCCCGAGAGTCCGTGGAGTCCGGGGGTCACAAAGCGCAGGACGTCTTTGTGGCGCAGGCCGTTGCCGGCCAGGGACTTGTCGAAATCGGGCACGAACGGCGCGCCCGATTTGAGCCATGTCGTCGTCGCCCAATCGATCCGGGCGAACTCGGGGTGGTAGCCGAACGCCCCGGGGAAGACGTCTTCGACGAGGTCCCCGAACCGCATCTCGGGGGGAAACGGCCAGCAGAACGGGGCGCAGAACATGGTGTGGTGATCCCAACCCACATACAGCAGCTGCGCCCCGTGGAACTTGTCCTGGCTGTCGGCTGGAGGGAAACGGTAATCGGCAATTGCTTTAGTGGCCATCGTTGCGCTCCTCAGTCACGCCCGGCCAGGTTGCGCCAGGCCGCGAAGTTCTTTTGGTCTTCGGAACCCTCGAAGTCGAGGTTGTCGCGCCCGGCGGCCAAGTGGTAGTAGTCGAGCACCGCAGGCAGCGGCTCGAACCCCGGAGCGGTCGGGTCGACATCGGGATTGAAACAGTTGCCCTGATAGATCTGGTGCACGGGCAGCCATGCCTGCACGTACTTCTCCGGTTCGTTGTCGAAGATCTCTTTGCAGAAGTCGGAGCAGAAGTGGTACTTGTCCTCCTTGTAGTCCGATTCCCGGTAACAGATCTGGGTGGGGTCGGTGGGCTCGGTGAACAGCATCGGGATCTGGCACACCTGGCACAACATGGGCAGCGTGGTGTTGTAGAACCGGTTGCCCGCCTTGTGCTGCTCCGCCCAGTACTCATAACGCGGCCGGTAGTACTTGTCGAAGGTGTTGGGGTACTTCTCCGAAAGCCAATCGAGTTCTTCGGGGGTGGGCGACCAGGTGTGGAACGGCGCAGCCGCCCCGTACTGGTACAAGGTGGCCCACGCCTGATGCGAGATGTGCTCTTTGTCCACCGCGGCCCACTCGATGCATTTGGGCGGCGTGATCCCGTAACGGGCCAGATCGTTGAACAACGCGGAGCCGTTCTGCTCGAAGTAGATCTCCCACGCCTCCTTCCAGCTCATCACCTTCTTGGGCAACATGTAGTCCATCATCATGGCCACGATGGCCAGCACCCGGGTCCCCCGCCACGTCCACTTGTCGATCCAGCGCTGCACGATGGGCAGGTTGTCGGGGTCCTGTTCCAACATGAACTTGATCGATTCGAGACCGAGCGTCATGTGCCGGGCCTCATCGGACTGCGCCGAGAAGCCGAAGGTCATCGCGCCCATGTCCCCGTTGTACGCCGCGCCCGAGATGAACGGCACGAACAGCAGGTTGGTGAGCACGTACTCGAAGGAGAACCCGATGGCGATCATGAACTCGAAGGGCCCGGCGGTATAGGCGTCGTCGAAGAAGGACCGGGGCACCGACAGGTACCAGACCCGCTCGATCATGTGGGCGAAGTCGTGGAACCCGTTGTAGTACTTGTTGTAGTTGGACATGGAGTGGACCTGCGTCTGCGCATGACGGATCTCGTCGAGCGCCTGCATCAGACACGCCACGCGGGGTCCGGCGCCGGGGAGTTGGCGGCCCACATGGGTGAAGCCCCGATGCGCCATGTACTCCAAGGGGCTGATACCGGTGAGAAAGAGCTTCAACGTGTTGATATAGCGGGCGTCGGTCACCCCGAGATGACCGTTATTCTGGGCGAAGGCGTCGATGATGGCGTAGAGCTTGCGTTCTTTCTCCGCCTGATACTTCCAGTAGGCCTCCATGGTCATCCGGAACGGGTCGGACCACTGGTCCCAGTCGTGGATCTTGATCCCCTCGTAGTGCACCATAGGGAACACCTTGTCCATGGGCTGGTAGGTGGTGTCCCACGCCAAATCCCGGGTCATCAAGGCGTAGCGCTCTTTCAAGCCGAGACGCTGGTGGTCGGTCATGCTCATTTCGGCGCTCCTTGGGCTGGCTAGTTGGCCCAGCTCAACGAGAACTCGTCGTCGTTCTCGTCGAGATGGCCGGACAGGGTGATGAGATGTACTTGCAGTTCCTGCAGATCGAATGTGCGGCCCATGCGGTCTTCGATCGATTGGCGTTTGATGACAAGGTGCCCGGGGGCGTCGATTTTCACCATCGCCGGTTGCAGGTCGACGTGCGCTGCGGGGTTGTCTTCGACAATGGCATCGACGATGTCGCGGGTCTCTTCGTTGCGTTGGAATGCGATGAACACGTTGGACACGGGGCTCCTCACTGACCGGCGCCGCACTTGGCGGCACGCTCCGACAGGGCGTCGCGAATGGGCGCCAAAGCCGCTGCGCCTTGGTCCAGCGCGGCGTCGGCCACCGCCTCGAGGGCGTCGGCGGACCTGGCCACCCAGTCGGTCACCCACCCCGCCACCAACTTGGAGTTCTGTGACGACTCGGTGCTGGCCGTGGTCATGAAGGCGTCCACCCACTTGGACGTCTCGGTGAACCAGTCCTCCTGGAAACGCAGCAACATCGAGATGGTCGGTCCCCCCTTGGCGATGATCGCCGCGTCGAAGTTTCGGTACACCAGCGGATAGAGCAGACCGTCAAAGGCGAAGTTCTGGGCCACGAACAACTCGAAGGGGTCCTCCACCACGAACATGTCCTCCACCAGGCGGCGCACCCCCTGCCACTTGGGGTCGTCCATCCACGCCACGCGGGCGACAGCCACGCTTCCGACCCCACCGACCAACAGGCCCAACCGGGTCAGGTACTGGGCGATGCCGAGCTGGTCCATGGCCTGGTACAGGCACGGTTGGGTAAAGGTGGTCCCGTAGCCGTACGCCGAGATGAAGGCGTTGTTGGTATTGCTCCCCCAGGCCACATGGCGCAGCGGTAGGAGTATCTCGAGGGCCAACGCCTTGGCCTCGGGATCGAAGGTGTCGGCCAGGCCCCGCTGTTCCACAAAGGAAAACGCCCCCTCGGCGGTCTCCTGCATGCGGGCCCGGTTGAGCGTGTAGGTGCCGTAGTAGAACTGCCGGGGGTCCTTGAACGAGTACCAGTCGTCCATGACCAGCGCGCTGCGGTGCTTGTCGAAGATCTCGTAGTGGGGCGCCCATGTCGGGCGGTAGTGGAAGTTGTTCTCGGCCTGCAGGCGGTAGCTGCCCTCTTGGTAGCGCGAGGCCGGCTTGTCGCCGAAACGGGACGCGATATGGTCGAAGGTATTGCGCAGCGGCGTAATGGCCACCGTGCGGAGATCAATTGACATGGGGTGGTGTCCTCTCCTCGTTCGTCACAACGCCGTTCCCCTGGGGTGCGAGCCCCAGGTCCGGGCGTCGTGCATGCCCCAATGGGGCGGTACGTGGCTTGCCGTTGCCTCACCGATGACCGTCGCGTGGTTGGCTGCGCAGAAGTCGGCGAAGGCCGGGCCGTCCATGATCATCTCGACCCACAGGTCGGTCTCGTCGAGCGAGAACTCGAATTCCACGAATCCGTCGGAGCGCTGCTCGATCACCCGCACCAGATGTTTCGCCGGGTCGACTTCGTTCATCGCACTCCCCCTCCTCCCGGTTGGTGTCGGGCCTGTCTCAGCGATGATGTCGTGGCCGGATGGCTCGCTCCTACGTCTCCATTCCATTCGTTGGAACGCCGACGGAAGAAGGGACTTTGGTCCCAGCCTGACCAGAGACCAAGGACCCAATGTGGCGCAGGGGGCTCCCCCCATTCCATTGATCGGAATGAGGGCGTTGACGCTGTAGCTCGGCGATCGGGAGGATGGCCTCGACGATCAACCAAGGAGGCGGAGTGCTCGATGCAGCGCTGCGACAGGGTGCCGCAGACGCACTCTGGGCGGCTGGCCTGACCGGCCAAGCCATAGCACCCCTGACCGACACCTATGCCGGGATCGACGTCGCGGACGCCTACCAGATACAACTGGCGAACATCGCCCGGCGTCTCTCGGCCGGTGCCATGGTCCGCGGCCACAAAGTGGGGCTGTCCGCGCTCGCCATGCAACAGATGCTCGGCGTGCACGAACCCGACTACGGGCATCTCCTCGACGACATGTTCTTCTTCGAGAACGACCCCATCCCGACGGAACGCTTCCTGCAACCCCGCGCCGAGATCGAAGTGGCCTTCGTGCTCGGGGCTCCGCTTCGTGGGCCCGGGGTGACGGTGGCCGACGTGCTGCGGGCCACAGAGTTCGTGCTCCCTTCGATAGAGATCGTCGACTCGCGCGTCGCCGAGTGGAAGATCAAGATCGAAGACACCATCGCCGACAACGCGTCGTCGGGTGCGTTGGTGCTGGGCGCCCGCCCCAGCCGGCTCTATGGCATCGACCCCGCACTGATCGGGGCCGTACTCCGCAAAAACGGGGAGATCATCGAGACCGGCTGCAGCGGGGCCGTTCTCGGCAACCCGGTCACCGCGGTGGCCTGGCTCGCCAACAAAGTCGCCCAGTTCGGCGTCACGCTCGAACCCGGCCACGTGGTCATGCCCGGATCGTGTACCCGGATGGTCGGGGTGCAGGCCGGCGATGAGATACGGGCCGAGTTCGACGGGCTCGGACACGTCACCGCGAGGTTCGTATGACCCCCAAGATCACCGCCGCCATTGTCGGTCCCGGCAACATCGGGACCGACCTCATGTACAAGCTCCTGCGCTCCGACACCATCGAACCTCGCTACATGGTCGGAGTCGATCCCGAATCGGCGGGTTTGCGCCTCGCCGCCAAACTGGGCCTGGAAGCGTCCAGCGAGGGCGTCGACTGGCTGCTCAGCCGGGCGGAAGCCCCCGCCATTGTTTTCGAGGCCACCAGCGCCTACGTGCATGTCCGCAACGCTCCCAGGTATCTGGAGGCCGGTATCCGTGCGGTGGATCTCACCCCGGCCGCCCGGGGGCCCTATGTGGTGCCCCCGGTGAATCTTCACGAACACATCGACGCCATGAACGTGAACATGGTGACCTGCGGCGGCCAGGCCACCATCCCCATGGTGTACGCGGTGAGCCGCGTCACCCCTGTGGCCTACGCGGAGATCGTCGCCACCGTGGCCTCCGCCTCCGCGGGGCCAGGCACCCGCAACAACATCGACGAGTTCACCCGCACCACCGCCCGAGCGGTCGAGGTCCTCGGAGGAGCCGGTCGGGGCAAAGCGATCATCATCCTCAATCCCGCAGAGCCACCGCTGCTCATGCGCGACACCATCTACTGCTCGCTGGAGCCCGACGCGGACCAGGAGCGCATCGTGGCGTCGGTTCACGACATGGTGAGCGAAGTTCAGGGTTACGTCCCCGGGTACCGCCTGCGGGCCGCACCCCAGTTCGACGAAATCGACGGGGAACACCGAGTCGCGGTGTTCATCGAGGTCGAGGGAGCCGGAGATTTTCTGCCGCCGTATGCCGGCAACCTCGACATCATGACCGCGGCGGCCACCAAGACCGGCGAGGAGTTTGCCACCGCCCTCCTCGCCACCAGGAGCTGATCCCCGTGCCCTACTCCGAACACCTCGACATCCGCCTCACCGACACCAGCCTGCGCGACGGGTCCCACGCGAAACGCCACCAGTTCACCGCCCGCCAGATCCACGATGTGGTGCGGGCCCTCGACGACGCCGGGATGCCGGTCATCGAGGTGTGCCACGGCGACGGCCTTGGCGGATCGTCGTACAACTACGGGCGCTCCAAGATCGACGAGCTGACCCTGATCGAAACCGCAGTGCAGGCCACCAGCCGGTCCCGGATCGCCGCGCTGATGCTCCCCGGACTGGGCACCAAAGACGACATCAAAGCGGCAGCAGACCGCGGCCTGTCGATCATCCGCATCGCCACGCACTGCACCGAGGCCGACATCTCCCTGCAGCACTTCGGTTTGGCCCGCGAACTGGAGCTGGAGACCGTCGGCTTCCTCATGATGGCCCACAGCCAAGCCCCGGAGGTTCTGGCCGCCCAGGCCCGGATCATGGCCGACGCCGGCTGCCAGTGCGTCTACGTGGTCGACTCGGCCGGAGCAATGGTCCTCGAAGATGTCACCGTCCGCGTGGAGGCGCTGCGCGCCGAACTGGGCGACGACGCCCAGGTGGGGTTCCACGGGCACGAAAATTTGGGGCTCTCCATCGCCAACAGCGTCATGGCCGTGCGGGCCGGGGCGGTGCAGATCGATGGATCGACCCGGGCCTTCGGGGCCGGTGCGGGCAACACGCCGCTCGAGTGCTTCGCCGCGGCAGCCGAACGCCTGGGAATCCGCACCGGCATCGACGTGCTCAAGCTCATCGACACCGCCGAGGATGTGGTGCGCCCGGTGATGGACGCGGAGTGCGTCAAGGACCGCCTCGCGGTGATCATGGGCTACGCCGGCGTCTACTCGTCGTTCTTGAAGCACGCGTACCGGGCAGCCGACCGCTACGGGGTTAGCGGCGCCGACATCCTCCTCGAATGCGGCCGCCAGCACCTGGTGGGCGGGCAGGAAGATCAGATGATCCAGATCGCCGCGACGCTGGCCGAGGAGTGCCCCGAACTGCTCACCGCGCCCATCCGCCGGGTGGCCGCTCAAAACACGCCCGTGCCGTTTTCCCCGCCGCTGGAGAACCTGTACGTGCCCAGCGTGGAGAGGATCGCGGCGGCGGTGAGAGAAACGCTGGCCTATTGACCGTGTAATTGACGATTGAAGAAAGAGCCGCGACGCAATGTCCAATGCCCCATCAATGACCGATCCTCAATCCTCAATCGTCAATTGTCCATTGTCCATCGGCCGCAGCCTCTGGGCCGACGCCCGGCGAAGGCTCTTCCGCGACCGATGGGCCATGCTCTGCCTGGCCGCCATCTTCCTCTACGCGCTGGTCGCCGTCGGCGGGAGCCTCTACGACGCCTTGGCCCCGAAGCTGCACTGCCCCACCTTCGAGGAAATGAAGGACTACCAGCACACCAACGAACCGCCCACGCTGGGAAGCTGGGAAACCCTGACCCGCCGCCCCTGGACCAGCATCCTGGGCACCGACTGGGCCGGACGACCCGTCCTCATCAAGACCATCCTGGGCGCCAAGGTCTCCATGGCCGTCGGGCTGATGTCCAACATCATCGCCGTGCCGATGGGCATGTTGCTGGGCGCCATCGCCGG
>Ga0182030_10001974_pt1 | contig 43227 bp, 36 predicted proteins | sample 812S3MmetaG_FD_121299 | JGI IMG/M metagenome (GOLD analysis project Ga0182030, IMG submission 121299) | Permafrost microbial communities from Stordalen Mire, Sweden - 812S3M metaG (Illumina Assembly) | ecosystem: Environmental > Terrestrial > Soil > Wetlands > Permafrost | place: Sweden... | reverse complement strand
CGTTTTACTGCTTAGGTTTTGCTTCATGGCTGGTGGTTGTTCTTTCTTCTTTTTTCCAGCCTGCCTTGGGGCAGGCCGGGCAACCATCCGCCATCCTATTTTAACGATCTAAAATTCGCCGCCTTTCGGGTCCTTCTTTGTCTATCCCAATAACGACCTCTATCATTCTGTGCTCCAACTTTTCTTTGCCTCAAATTGGGGGTTTGAGCGGGGGCCTTCTTTTAACGGTCCCATCTGGTCGGTATCGGTCGAGGTGCTTCTTTACGCTCTCTTTTTCATTGCGTGCAGCACGCGCTTTAACCGTTGGTGGCATTTGCTCCTATACATCTGCGTCGGCAACCTCCTGCCGCGGTTGAATCTTTTCGAGGTGAGCCAGGGAGTGTTCTCCTTTTTTGTCGGCGGACTCTCCTATAAGATTTTCCTCCACTTATGGCGGCGCGGTCTTCCCCGTTTTCATCTTATTTGCTTGATCCTCTTGACCGCTTTGATGTGGATGGTTATCCCGTTTAATCTTGATCACAACGCCCTTTATGAGCTGCACCGGGCCAGTCCGTGGCGGGACAGCCTGATGATTCATCATAAGGACGTGGTTGGATATTGTCTCATCGAGCTCAATCAATATTTCTGTGAGGTCATTCTGTTTCCCCTGACGATCCTGACGCTGGCGGTTTGTGAAGCCTTTCGCGGAACATTGGGCAAACGCGTGGCATTTCTCGGAAATATCAGTTATTCCGTTTATCTCATCCATTTCCCGCTGCAATTGTTGTTCATGCTTGGCGCCTTCGCTTTCGCAATTCCAAGAGAGACATTCTACTCACCCTGGGTATTACTTGCCTTCTTTTGCGTTCTAATCCTACTCGGCTTGTGCAGTTACGAATTTTTCGAACGGCCTGCCCAGAAATTATTGCGGGCAAAGTTGCTCTAGCTAGTCGCTTGGGGCAGGAGAAATGGTATGCCGGATCAGGCCGGAGCTTTTCCTTGGCCTTGCGAGGTTATTCGCCTAAGATTCATGGACTTAGGAGCACGCCGAACGAGGAGACGGCGGTTTCCTGACTAACCGCAACCAACGAGGGGACTTGAAGGTCGATCCACGATTTCTCAAGGAAGAGGGCACAGAGGTTTTTCTCGGCAATGAGTTGCTCGTCAAGGGGCTGCTCGAAACCGAAGGCGGGACGCATCTCTGGACCGGCTACCCCGGCTCGCCGATCTCCGGCTTCTTCGACTGCATCGAAGCGATTGCGGAAATCCCGAAGCAGTATGGAATCAGCGCCGTGCTGGCCAACAACGAGGCGATCTCCGCCGCGATGGTCAACGGCTCGCAGATGCACGGCCTCCGCGCGATGTGCGTGATGAAAAGCGTCGGGTTGCACGTTGCCACCGACGCGCTGGCGATCGGCAATCTAGCGGGCGCGCATCCCGATGGCGGCGTGGTGGTCGTCATGGGCGACGATCCGTGGAGCGACTCGACGCAGGTGCCCGCGGATTCGCGCTTTTTGTGCAAGCACATCTACATACCGATCCTGGAACCAAGCACGAATCAGGAGATGAAAGACTGGGTTGATCTTGGGTTCCGGCTCTCACGCGAAAGCGAACTCTATATCGGATTTCTCGTGACCACGAATCAGGCTGACGGCGGCGGATCGGTCCGGGTCGGGCGCAACCATTTTCCCCGGGTCAACACGCACAATCCCATTCAACTCGACACGGCCAAGGTCGATTTTGAAAAGAACGTCCTGCTGCCGCCACGCACCTGGCGTCGCGAGCAGGGCTTTCCTGCCCGCTATGAACGCCTCTGGGCCGGCGCAAGACGCCATGGGGTTAATCGCATCATTCCAGGTCGAATCGAAGGCAAGTCACCTCTCGGCTTCATCACTTCAGCCCTCGCCTATTCGTATCTGGAGCACGCGCTGCAACAACTCGGCCTTACGGATACGTTTCCGCTACTCAAGCTCGGCATCACCTATCCGCTCGATCCCGATCTGATCGATTCGTTTGCCGATCAGGTCGAAAATATCATCGTCGTCGAGGAACGCCGCGGCTTTTTGGAAGAGCAGATCGTGCAGCTTCTCGCCCGCCGCGCCATGACGGGAGGGAAGGCCATCCCGGTTTACGGCAAACTCTTCCCCGGCGGACGCGAAGGCCTTCCCTCCACGCGCGGATTCAATTCGTCGATCCTCGTCGAACTGCTTGCGCCTCTGATTATCGAGCTTGCCGAGCCGTCTGTTAGGCTCGACCGGGAGCGCATCGATGCAGAACTAAAATTGTTGGCGAAAAACCAGGCCATCCATGTGGATATCGCAACGCGCACGCCGACCTTCTGCCCCGGTTGTCCGCATCGCGATTCGGCCAGCGTCCTCGGCGAGATCAAGCGCGAGTTTCGCAATGCCGATTACATGCGCAGGACGCATCGGCATGAACCGGTCGACCTTGTTTTCCATGGCGACACCGGCTGCTACACGATGCTGATGTTCGAGCCGAACAAGGACCTCATGCACAACTACAGCGGCATGGGGCTGGGCGGCGCAACGGGTCTCGGCATCGATCCGTTCATTACGAACAAGCAGGTCGTTTTCATGGGCGACTCGACCTTTTTCCACAGCGGCCAGATCGCGATTTCCAACTCGATCAAGAACGGCCAGGACATCACTTACATTATCCTCGACAACAAGACGACCGCGATGACCGGGCAGCAGACGACACCGGGCCTTGAATACGACATGCTCGGCAACGAGACCTGGACACAGAAAATCGAGAAGATCATCGGAGCGATGATCGAGGACAAATCAGTCGAGGTTGTCCGCACCAACCCGGCCCAGCGCGCGACGTATCGCAGCCTGCTCGAATCAACCGTGCTCAAAAACGGGGTGAAGGTTGTCGTTGCCGATAAGGAATGCGGCATCACGTTCCATCGCCGCCGCACCAGCGACGAGCGCGCTGAGGTGCGGGAAAAAGGATTTCTTAAGACGAAGAGGTTCATCAACGTCAATGCGGACGCCTGCGAGCATTGCCTCGTCTGCACTCGCGCCACCGGCTGCCCCGGCCTCACCTTCAGCGAGACCGATTTTGGCCGCAAGGTGCAGACCGATCTCTCGTGGTGCGTGAACGATACCGCCTGTACCAAGCTCGACGCCTGCCCTGCCTTCGAGGAAATCATCGTGATCCGTTCGCAGAAGCCGCTCTCGCGCCTGCCCGACCTTGAGAAGGAGGAAATACCCATTCCCGTCCGGCGTGATTTTTCTCATGCCTGGCATGGCTACTTTGCTGGTGTCGGCGGCATGGGTATCGGCGTCTCCACCGCAACGCTCGTTCGCGCCGGCCATCGCGAAGGTTACGACGTCGTGTTCAGCGACAAGAACGGGCTGGCGATTCGCAACGGCGGCGTCTATTCGCACATTACGTTTCTCAAGCCGGGCTGCAACCACGTCTCGCCGATCATTCCCTACGGCAAGGCCGACCTCATGCTCGGCATCGACATCCTTGAAGCCGCGCGCGGGCTTGATCCCAAGGGTAATCTCCGCGTTGGCGGTCCCAAGACGCGCGCGATCATCAACCGGCAAAAGACGCCGACGATCAACACGCTCCTCGGTACCGACGATTTTTGCGTCGAGACACTGGAGGAAGCGTTACGCAAAAACACGGATGCCTCCGCTTATTTCAGCGCCGATGTTTCCCATGTCTCCGAGCGCGTTTTTGGGACCAAGCTTTATGCCAACGTCATCATGCTCGGCATCGCCTTCCAGCGTGGCGAATTGCCTCTCATGCTCGACAGTCTCGAATATGGCATTCAGGAAACCATGGGCAGCGCGGCCACGGAAAACTGGCTTGCGTTCAAGCTGGGCCGCAAAATCGCGCATGACGCGCTGGTTGCGCCCGCGCCGATCGCCGCTGCCGAAGGGAACTATCACGATGTCGTTGCGGAAAAATCAGCGCGGCTGAAACGGACAGGCCGGAAAGGCGAACGCCTCGCGCAGCAATATTGGCAGCTCGTCACCGGCGCGCGGGAGAAGCTGACTCTCGATGCGCGGCATGAGTCACTCCTGGCCCAGCGGATTTATGATCTGATCCGCTATGAAAATCTTGCCTATGCGGAAGAATATGCCGAGCGCCTTTTGCGCGTTCATGCGAAAGATTCGGCGGCGCATGGCTATGCCGCGACCCATGCCGCGCTCTGGAATCTGCATCGCGTGATGGCGATCAAGGACGAGGTCTATGTTGCCTATCTGCTCAGCAGTGAGGAGAAATATGAGCAGGACCGCGACCGTTATAATGTGCGACCTGAACTTGGCGACCGGATGATCCATCGTCACCTTAACCGGCCTGAATTCACCTTCGGCAGGCATACCCTTCGCTTCAAGCTGAAGAGCCGACCATGGATGCTCCGCATCATGCGCCGGGCTAAATTTCTTCGCCGCTTTCTTCCCCTTTGGCACGTCCGGGAACGCGCGTTTCGTTCGTGGTATTTCGATCTCGCCGATCAATTCGTCGCGCCTGTCGATTCCGCCTCCTATGCGACGTGGCTTAAGATTCTCCGCCTGCCCGAGGAAGCCACCGGTTATCGCGAAGTCCGCTATCCCCGGATGGAGCTGGCACAGAAGCGGGCAGAGGAAATGCTATCTTCAGTTCGATCCGATGTATCGGCGAGCCGGAGTCTATCCTGAATGGCGAAGAAACTGTTAACGACTTGTTTTTGACAACTTCCGCACGAAAGGTGCGGTTGTGTGTCGGCCAAGTAACTTTATTAGGATGTCTGCGAGGTAAACTTGCCTAATTCAAATTCAGCTACCATATTACAATCATGCCGCTCTACCGCGTTGAACTGCATAGCCACTGTCAGGGCGACCCAATAGATTCCTATCTGGGCCATACTCTATTTCAGCATATCGACCGGGCCAAAGAAGTGGGACTCGACGCGATTGCCGTGACCTGGCATCGCAAGATTTGCGCGGTTCCCGAGGCCTTTGCCTACGCTCGTGAACGGGGCGTCCTGCTTATTCCCGGCATGGAGGCCGACGTGGACCGGAGGCATGTTGTAATCCTAAACTTGGCGGAGGACGATTTACCCGGCGAACCGACTTGGAACCAGATCAGGGCCTTGCGCCTACGCAAGCCGGAGACGCTGGTGCTGGCTCCTCATCCCTACTATCCCCATCCCTGTTGCCTGGGCAAAACCATGGATGAGCACGTCGACTGCATTGATGCGGTGGAATGGTGCATTCTCCATGTGCACTGGCTGCCGGGCCGGGTAAACCCGAATCTGAGGGCGGCGCGCTGGGCGCATAAACATGACAAGCCGCTGGTGGCGACCTCGGATGCCCATTCGCTCAACGCCATTGGCAAAAACGCCAGCGTAGTGGAGGCGGACGAGCTTACATCGGAGGCCCTCTTCGCCGGAATTCGCGCCGGGCACGTTTCATTTCATCGCCATTCCCTTGAACTCGCTCCCTTGGTCTTTCAGTCAGCCAGGGCCATGGTTTCCCAACCACGCCATATCGGACGCTGGGTCAAAGCCAAGTGGGGGAAACGCCGAGTGCCTGCTTTAGGCTCTCCGGTGGGCGCACGGCGCGAAGTGCTGCCCTAGCTGCCGTCTAGTCAGGGGCTGACCTTGATTTCCTTAATCGCGCCATTTTTCGCGAGGTCAGTTCCGAAGGAAAGTGTGACCGTTAGAGTGATGTTCGTCATTCCCGATAATACGACTTTGGGGGGAGAGATGTAACCTGAACCTGCATCCGTGATCGTGATTCCTGTCACCACGCCGTTGCGCATAGTGGCATAAGCCTTGGCTGGGGTGTTACGCCACATTTCGCCCCTGCTGCGATTATAACGATAGTAGTTTGAAACCTCATCGAGCCGGTCATTGGTGACCCCGTATGGACTCAGGCTGCGCAAAAGCGTCTCTTTGTTTTTGTTGACCTGACCCGGATCCGGCTGCCGGCCGGCAGGAGCAGGTTTCACCATGCTGAATGCCTTGCGAAAAATTTCGGGAGGAACGTTAAGAGCGGCCGCGATAAGAACAACTGGCCTGCCACGATCCTGGTCTTCGGTCTCGTGACCGCCGCTGAATGTCACGTCGACTTTCGATGCCGTATCTTGCGTCGCGGGACTAGTTGTCGTGCTTGGAGACGTTTGGGCCAGGGCCAGACAGGGAAGAGACATCAAGAATGTAGCGAGGGTGATTTTCATAAGGTAACCAAAGGTAAAGACTCTACCGTTGCGCCTTGGTTACAAATAGTACATTCCGGACAATTTCATTTTGCGGAGACGCCGCTTTTGACCGCTTTCGCTTGGCTCAATTCACCACTATACTTGCTGACATGCCGATTCGCGATGCCGCTTTGCTTCTGCTGGGTCATGGTTCGACCCTCAATACCGATTCGAGCGCGCCGACCTATCAGCATGCGGAGGAAATCCGCAGGCGGAACGTCTTTGCCGAGGTCCACGTCGCCTTTTGGAAAGAGGAACCCCATTTCCGGGAGGCCCTTCGCCAGACCCAGAGGCGACAGGTCTATGTGGTACCAAATTTCATCAGCTCGGGCTATTTCACGGAGCAAGTCATCCCGAGAGAACTGGGGCTGACCGGGCCGGTGACGCGACTGGGAGTCCAGGACATCTTCTATTGCCAGCCTGTGGGCTTGAATCCCGAGATGACCGAGGCCCTGTTGCGACGGGCAGGGGAGGCGGTCGCCGCGTCGGCGGAGACAATATCCGATCCGGCGAGAACGGCATGCCTCTTCATCTGCGGGCATGGGACTTCGCTCAACGATAACTCGACTAAAATCATTCGCGAGCAGGCGGAAGCGATCCGCGCGCGCGGCCTCTACGCCGACTGCCAGCCCGCGCTCATGGAGCAGAGGCCTTTCGTCAAGGATTGGCGCGCGCTGACGGATTGTCCCGACGTCATCGTGGTCCCCTTTTTCATCTCGGACGGCCTTCATTCCTTCGAGGACATTCCGGTGCTGCTGGGGTTGACTCACAACGTCAAGGAAAAGGCGTTCATCAATCCTCACCACGAAAACAGGCGGCGGCTCTGGTACGCGACCGCCATCGGAACGGAAACGTTCATGGCTGATGTGATCCTGGCCCAGGTGCGGCAATTTCAGGCCGCGCATCTCGAAGCGCGCAACGCGTGAGAAGCTGAAGAGGCAGGGCGAGGAATAACCCCTGGCCTCCTCGTCTATGGCCGCGCCACCGGACACTGGTTTGATGATTGGGTGCGACCTTTCCTAATTCCCTTGATCGGCAAGATCGCTTAAAAAATAGCCCGCGAAAGCCTCTTAAGCCAAATCCCGAAACCGGCCCGACGGTCTACCGACCGGACCGGTTCAGGGCGGTGAGCACGGCCTTGAGCGACGCGATCTCGATGTTCGTATCGGTGGCTGCGCCGAAGGTCGACAGACCCGCCCCCGACTTGATCTCGAAGTAAGCGACCGCCTTCGCCTCAGCTCCGGTGCCGAGCGAATGCTCGGAGTAGGAGACGACCTCGAACGGTTCGACGCCGGAGGAGATCAACGCGTGAATGAAGGCTGCGACCGGCCCATTACCCGAGCCCGTGATCTCCTGCGTAACGCCGTTCTTCTTGATTTTTGCCACACACTCGATCCCTTTCTTCTTGGGGATTTCCTGGAAGCTCACCAGCTTCAGCGGCTTGTCCCGGTCCAGATACTCCTTCTTGAACAAACCGAGGATATCCTCCGGCGGCAATTCCTCGCCTCGCTCGTCGGCTACGCGGTTGATGATACGGCCGAAGTCGCGGTGCATCGCCTTCGGCAACACGTAACCGAATTCCTGCTCCATGACGTAGGCGACGCCGCCCTTGCCCGACTGGCTGTTGATGCGAATGATGGCGCGGTAATTGCGCCCGATGTCGTGCGGGTCGATGGACAGGTAAGGCACTTCCCACGGCCAGTCGGGATGCGCGACGCGGTCCTTCAGCCCCTTGTTAATCGCGTCCTGGTGCGACCCCGAAAAAGCCGTGAAAACCAGGTCGCCGGCATAGGGTTGACGCTGCGGCACGTCGAGCTTGGTCCAGCCCTCGTAGTGATCACGCACCTCGCGCAATTTGCTGAAATCGAGCTTTGGATTAACTCCCTGTGTAAACATGTTCAAGGCCAGTGTGACGATGTCGACATTGCCCGTCCGCTCGCCGTTGCCGAAGAGCGTCCCCTCGACACGCGTCGCCCCGGCCAGCAAGCCGAGTTCGCTCGCGGCGATGCCGGTGCCGCGATCGTTGTGCGTGTGCAGGCTGATGATCGCGCGCTCCGGATGCTTCTGGTTCGTGATGAACCATTCGATCATGTCCGCGTACTGGTTCGGCATCATCAGCTCCACCGTGTTGGGCAGGTTCAGGATGATCGGCTCCCCGGCGGTTGCGCCCCATTCGTCCGAAACCGCCTCGCATACTTCCAATGCGAAATCGACTTCCGTGGCGGAGAAACTTTCCGGCGAATACTCGAAGCGGATCTTCGTTCCCTGCACGTTCTTCACGCGGTCGCGCACATGTTTCGTACCGCTGACGGCAATGTCGAGCACGCCCTTCTTGTCGAGGCCGAAGGTGATGCGTCGCTGCGCGGGCGATGTGGAATTGTAGAGATGCACGATGGCGCGCGGGCAACCGCGAATCGATTCGAAGGTGCGCTCAATCAACTCTTCCTTCGACTGGACCAGCATCTGCACCCAGACGTCGTCGGGAATGCGTTTTTCCTCGATCAGGCGGCGCGTGAAATCGAATTCAATCTGCGACGCGGAGGGAAAACCTATTTCGATTTCCTTGAAGCCGAGCTTCACCAGCAACGCGAAATATTCGAGCTTCTCCTCCACGCTCATGGGCACGGCGAGCGCCTGGTTGCCGTCGCGCAGGTCGACGCTGCACCAGGTCGGGGCCTTGTCGATGACGCGGCCAGTCCATGCGCGATGGGTCATTTTCACAGCCGGAAAAGGCCGGTATTTCGGGTTCTTGGTGGTCATGCTTTCCTTAATGTAGTGGTGGTCGATCGGGCGTGCCCATGACCGTCGTCTGATTTGTCTTCTTGCAGCTTATGGTTTCTTTGGGAAACGGCCACGCCGAAAATAAGAAACCCCGAGGGGCCGCTCATCCTGGCGGGCCGTCGGGGTTTTGTTTTTCTTGGGGTTAAAGCGAAATAATTGCGTCAGATCGCTTCCACCAAGCCCGTGCGGCCCGGAAGAAGGTGCGTAAGTCGAAGCGACAGCGCGTTGATCTGCATGACTCCTAAATAAACCATGACGGGACGAAATGCAAGCCGTAGTCTCTATGTTCGGATAAACGCAACTTATGCTTACTGGTTTTACACTCCTGTTTTTGCCTGTATTTGCGATTGTCTTCCTGATCGCGTGGCTTAGTTCCCGTGCCCGACCCAATTTTTTCAAGATAACATTTTGGGCCACACTCGCTGGTGCCGCTGTTTTCTGTGCCATTTATGCCGCCGTTTTCGTTTATGCGATGAGTCCCCATGTGGATGAACATTTTAAGACACCACTTACCGTTGAGCAGGCTCGTCAATTCGATTGCCCCATTCCTCTACCTGACTCTGCCCATAATATTCGATTTGCCCACGCATATGGCGGCGTAGGGGCATTTGAAATTCTTGTCCGCTTTGAAGCCCCAGTTGATGTTTGCCGATCCCATGTACAGACTGTTGTCGATGCTTGGAATCGTCAGGACAACATGCCTTCTTCTCCAGTAAAGCTATCTCCCATCACCTTGCCTCTTCGCATAGACGGTCCCGATATTTTGCTTCGATCAACCGCTTGGTTCGATAAGGAAAAAATCATCCATGGCGAAACGGATTCGGATGGTAATAGAAACCCCGCGTTTTGGATCGACACAGACCGCAGCGTCTTTTACTGCAGGATCACGGACAACTAACCATCTGGTCAACCTTGTGAAACGTATTCTCCTAATCCTAGTCGTCCTGGTTCCTCTTTACGTTAACGCCGATACGCCGGAGATCAGCATCCCGGACGCCGATATTGCGCTGATCAAGACAACCGATTTTGTCGAAGTTACTGGAACGAATGCCCGGGGAGGACAGGAAGACTTTAGTATCCATAACGCGAAGGCGATCAGTCAGTTTGTCCAGTTCCTTACCTCGGCTCGCTACATAGCGGTGCCCAAGAACGTTAACCCCGAGTTCAAATCGTTATCGAGATATAAAGTGCGTTTGTCGTCCAAGGGAACAGTGGTTTTCGAACTTCAGGTCGTTGCCGATTCTGTCCTGGATATTCCCAGCGATGCCTCGTTCTATATGCAGTCCGAGCGGCATTCCGACATACTTCTGGCGCCTCTTTTGAGATTACGTTGATTTAAGGCAAGGCAACTCGACCGCATGGCCGCCACGGTTTCTCTGGGCTTCGCAGGATGCCCACCCATATCCCATGATCGACGACAGTTGCGAAAACGTGTATTTCATTTCAGACCACAACCGCCGTCGCACCGTTTACCGCGTTGTCCTCTGACCTCACTCCCATGAATGCCGTTCCAACCGAAGCCGAACTTCGCCGCCAACGCTTTGACTTCAACCCCTGGTTCTTTTCGGGCGAAAGCACGGCCGGGGAAAAGGAGGCCCAGGCTCAATACCAAGCGCTTCTTCACCGGCTCTACGGCGTCAGCGTCGGGGCCAACTGCTTTCTTGCCCCCTCTGCCTCCATCACCGGCTCGCCCGGTGACGCCCTTCAGATGGGTCGAGATGGCTTCGTTGCCGCCGGCGCCTACATCACTGGTTCAGTCGTGCTCGGAGACAACTGCACCATCAATCCCTACGCCACCATTCGTGTGAAATTTCGTTGCGGCCATGGTGTCCGCATCGGCGCCTACGCCTGCATTGTCGGCTTCAATCACGGCTTTGACCGCATCGAAATTCCCATTTACGAACAACCCCACACCTCCAAGGGCATCATCCTCGGCGACGATATCTGGGTCGGCGCGCAGGTGACCATTGTCGATGGCGTCACCGTCGGCAGCCATGCCATTCTCGCCGGCGGCGCCGTCGTCACCCGCGATGTGCCCGACTACGCGATCGTCGGCGGCAACCCCGCCAAAATCATCCGCATGAGAAATCGAACCGGGGATGTAATAAAATGACCTGGCTGGCTGGTCGATTTCTTAAAGGGGTCGATATTTTTCTCCGCTCCATTCTGGTTATCGCGACTGTGCTGGCGATGACCTGCATCAACGCGCTCTCGCAAAATTCAGTTGCGACTGCGTTTGATTCCCTCGCCATCTCAGCTCAAACCGGATGGCCGTTGAACGCATTTACGGCGCAGCATCCTCCCGATATCAAGATCACCGTCAAAAACAAACGCGCGGACGACTGGCAGGGAAGGGTGCGGGTGCAGCGGTTTGATCTGCTGGGCGAAAAGACGGTCGTGGAATGGTTGTCGATTCGCGTTTCAGCGGGCGGACAGGCGACGACAGATTATAAACCGTCCCTGCCGTTCGGTGTTTATCGAATCGATTTTGCTTTGAGCGGGGATGCGTCCGATTCCTCCCCGTCCTCCGCTTCGCAACGCCTCTTTTTCGCTTATGCCCCAGCCCATGAAGCGCGGGAACTTCCTGACGATTGGCCCCTGGCGACCCATATCAACAACCTCGGAGACGCCGACCATGGAGAACCGTTGCCCGGTTTCAAATGGTATCGCTACTTTAAGAATTGGACGACCGACAACCCCGCGCGCGGTCAGTACGACTGGTCGCGCCTTGACAGCGCCTTCGCCAAAGTCAAAGCCATGGGAGGCCGCATGTTGCTGGCTGGCGACGGTACTCCCGATTGGACGGTCGGGCCCGGGCGGATCGCCGGCATGCCCTGGATGACAGGAGCCACCGCCTATCCGCCCGATAATATGGAAGATCTGCGGACCTACCTCCGCACCTTGATCAAGCGATACGATGACGGATCGGGAACGCTAGCCGCATGGGAAACGGTCAACGAGGCCAACACCCTGGATCGGTGGCTCGGCACGATGGACCAGTTGGTGGAGGAGGCCAAAATCTTTCGCGAGGTCTCGAGGGAGACCAAAAACCCTCCACTTTTGGTGGGGATTGTGGTCAGCGCGGGAAGACAGGACAATTACGTCAATGCGGTGATCAAAGCGGGAATCCTTCCCTACTTGGATATTGTCAGCGGCCATTTTTACGAGGAATTGCTCTCCTATGAGCGGGAAACCCCCATCAATAATCTTCCGATTCACGTTGATATGCTGACCAAGCCGATGCACGACGCGGGCTCCACTCTCCCGATCTGGAACACGGAATCGGGCATCGGGATTACTCCGCGCGAGGATGGCCGCCTGGTGTCCCAGCAGGAGCTGAATCGCCGTGCGTCGCAATCTCCCGGCGCGCCCAAAGATCCCTGGCTTCTCGACGAAAAAGGAGCGTGGCGGCCTCTCAGCGAGAGGCGCGCCGCGGGAACCTATGTCGCCGGAACAGTCATGTTGCTGGAGATGGGAGTTGAAAAGACTTTTACCTTCAATGTAGAAGGCGGCGGTTGGATAATGGATGGCGCCCCTGCTCTGCCGTGGGTTGCGACGATGGTGTTAGGCGATCAGATCAAGGGCCTCGATTTCCATCATGTCTCCAGTGTGTCAGCGGTTGTAAAAGGTGATAAACCCGGCGTCAAGGCGCTGGCCTATCGTCTCGGCGCCTCCGACAAACCCGGGGTCATTGTGGCATGGAGCTTCCTGAGTGATCTCACCGTCGGGCGCTCCAAAGCGTGGCAGCCGTGGCTGGACGTCCAACCGGTCCGGGTGACGATCCAAAAGCGCGAAGCCGAAATCACCGATCTCTATGGCCGCACCACCACCCGTCTTCCGATAAAAAACGGTGAAGTCGTGATCGAAGTGGGGGAAGAGCCCGTTTACATTCGCGAAATTCAGTGAGGTCAAACGATCGCTTCTGTGTGATAATTCTCCTTTCTTGTTCCCGCAACTTTGCATCCTTCCATGACAACCATTACCATTCCGGGTTCCGCCGCAGATGCTCTCGCTGGGCAGTTGCGCGCTTTTGACCAAACCGTCCGCCGGGAAATTCCGGCTCTCCTGCGTCACTATCAAGCCACCACCGATTCGGACGGCGCCTGCTACGTCGATCAACCCGGCAAACCCCGCCGTATCCGCCCCTGGTGCGATGCGGTGGAGATTGCCGTCGCCTTTGGTCTCGTGCCCGACGCCTTTTCCGTTCCCGAATGGATCAGCGCTTTGCGAGGCTTCCAGGATCCCGTCACCGGTTTCGTGCCCGAACACATTTCCGATGACCGGCGACTAGATCCTCCGGCCGCTTCCGAGCCGCGGTTCACGGATTGGTATTGCACCATGATCGTCAATTACGCCCTCGAAGGCCTCGGCTCCTCACTCGCCCATCCCGTCTCCAACGCCGAAAACATCGGTCCCGATCTCCTCGTGCAGACCCTCGATTCGCTCAACTGGGCCAACGGCGCTTGGGGCGCGGGTGGCTGGGTCGATTGCTACGCTTCCTGTCTCTACCCCAACAAAAAATATTTCGGTCTTGGTCGTCAGATCGACCGCCTCTTCGCCTGGCTCGATACCCATGCTGATCCCAGAACCGGGCTTTGGGGCCAGTGGCGGCAGGAAGACCGATGGCTCCATCCCGTTAACGGCTTTTACCGTCTCACCCGTGGCACTTACGCCCAGTTCGGACGCCCATTGCCTCATCCTGAAAGAGCCATCGACACCATTCTCCTTCACGCTGCCGACCCCGAATTTTTCGCAGAGGGTCGCGGTCACGCCTGCAACGTTCTTGACGTCGTTCATCCCATTTGGCTCTGTCTTCGACAGACCGTCCATCGTCGCGATGAGGCGCAAAAGTGGATTCTCGACCGCCTTCCCGGAATCCTCGATAGATGGCAGTCTGGGCGTGGCATGGCTTTCGATCCCTGCGGTACGGACACCTGGGGGCAGCCCGGCCTGCAGGGCACCGAAATGTGGCTCAGTATCATCTACCTCATGGCCGTCGTCACCGGCTTTGCGGATCATCTCTCCTACCGGCCCGCCGGCGTTCACCGTCTTTTACCCGCCCTCGCCTAATTTTTTACGGCAAGGGCAACTCGACGGCATGGCCGCCGCGGGCGCTGAGGTTCACCGCTTCGACAAACTCCATATATTGCACGCCGGTCTCGAAGCTCGGTTCGGGATGACCGCCATTCACAACCGCACTAATAAAATCCTTCTCCACCGTCCAGGCGGTTTCGAGTTCCGGGGGAATTGCCAGCGGGTGCAAATCTTTTTCGCCCCGGCGCGCGCCGAAAATCTCGTCCTTGGTAAAATTGTAGACGAGCGTGCCGTCGCGTCCGTAGATGGTCAGTGTTTCATCGGGGGCGAATTGCGCCACGCCGCTCCATCCAAGGCTGCCGGCCAGTCCGTTCGGCCACTGGCCAAAAACCTGGACGACATCGGGAATGTGGACGACATAGCCCTCGCGTATCGGGATGGAGACTTTCATTTGCGCGTGTAAACGGCGCGGGGAACCGAGCCAGCGTTGGACGACTTCGGCATAAATGCCTACGGTCAGGACGTTGTGTCCGCTTAATTCCGTGCGCTGCCGCCAATGGGCCGGAGCCAGCGGATCAGAGAACGCGCCGTTGTCGGCCACGAGCCGGAAATGCCAAAGTTCGCCCGCGTAGCCGTCGCGCAGCAATTTCTGGAAAAACTTCCCGCCCTTCATGCCGTGCGGCGGCGGACAGAGCATCGTTACCAGTTGCGGAAGCGCCTGGGCGGCGGCGAGCATCTCGCGGCCTTCGCTTAGATTCATCGCCATGCGCGCCTGACAAAAAACGTGTTTCCCGGCTTCGAGGGCCGAGATCGTGACGGGCGCGTGCAGGACGGGAGGAGTGCCGATCCAGATGATGTCGAGGTCGGGCCGGTCAACCATTTCGGCCCAGTCATCCATGACTTCGGGAATGCTAAATTCCTTCGCGATACTCTGGGCGGTTTCAAGCCGTGCGTTGCAGACCGCGACGACCTGCACATTGGGCATCGCGAGCAAGCCGGGTAAATGCCGTTGCCGGACAATGCCGCCAGCGCCAACGATACCGATTCGCAGTTTTTTCGAATTATTTTTGGAGTTCATACCAGCATCTCGCGTGGAGTGAGTTTGTCGCAAGTTTGACCGGGCGTCCAGCCGCGCAATGCGCGCTGGTGAGTCACCACCTGCCGGACGCGGCGCGCGATTTCCGCGCCGTCCTCGTCGCGAATGTGCGGCCCGATGGAAAAGCGTACGGTGGCCGACGCCCATTCCGCCGGAACACCCATCGCTGCGAGCACATGCGACGGCTGGACGGAACCGACGAGGCAGGCCGATCCGCTCGACACCGCGAGGCCCGCGAGATCAAGGCCGATGAGCAAGTCCTCGCCATGCAGGCCCAGAAAGCTGACATTGAGCGTATTGGGCAAACGCAGGTCTGGATCGCCGTTGCGGCGCGCGCCGCCGAGTGAGTTGAGTTCAAGCCAAAGCCGTTCCGTCCACTCGGACTGGCGCTCCGCCTCGACCGGGTCGGCCTTTCCGTAAAGCCGCACTGCTTCCGCAAAACCGGCAATGGCCGGAGTATTTTCCGTGCCGGGACGGCGCTCGTTCTCGTGCGAGCCGCCTTCCATCAGACGCGTGATGGGCACGTCCGACTTAAGCCAAAGCAAACCCGCGCCGAGTGGACCGTGAAATTTGTGAGCGGTCAGACTCAACGCGCTGACTTGCCATGCGGCCAGATCAATCCCTTCTTTGCCCGCGCTTTGGATCGCATCGGTGTGGAAAAGAATTTTCCTGTTCGCGCAGACTTCGCCGATCTCGCGCATCGGCTGGCGGACGCCAGTCTCATTGTTGGCGCTCATGATCGAAACCAAAATCGTGTCGGGTCGGATCGCGCGCGAGAGATCATCCGGATCGATAAGACCCCCGGCATTCACATCGAGATAAGTGATCTCAAAATTCTTCGTTCGTTCCAGCGCCTCAAAAGCGCGAAGCACGGCGTGATGCTCCGTCTTCGCGGTAATCAGATGCTTCCCCTTATTGCTATTTGCGCGGGTAAGTCCCTGCACGGCAAGGTTGCAGCTTTCCGTGCCACCGCCGGTAAAAATAATTTCCGAAGGCCTTCCCTTTAACCAAGCCGCGATGGAATCGCGGGCCGTATCGACTTCGCCGCGGGCGCGGCGGCCTTCGGCATGGAGACTCGATGGATTGCCCAGCGGCGCGGCAAGCAGCGGCTCCATGACGGCGCGAACGCGCGGATCAAGACCCGTCGTGGCATTATCATCCAGGTAAAAGCGCTGCATGACAGGTCACCATCGGGTTAGATTACCCAATCTCCCGCCAGTCGCGCTTTCGGATGGATGCTGAGCTGCTGGGCCTCGTAGAGGGCGACCGAATCGGGCGGAATAGAGGTGGTCAGCCAGACGTTGCCGCCGACGATGGAGCGATCCCCGATCACCGTATCGCCACCGACAATGGTCGAGTTGGCGTAAATGGTGACATCGTCACCCACGGTAGGGTGTCGCTTGCCGCCAAGGGCGTGGCCCTGTTCGTCGCGCTCGACGTGCTTGGCCAAGCTACGCGCGACCAACCCGACGCCCTGATAAAGGCGCACGCGGTTGCCGATTTTGGCCGTGCCGCCGATTACCACGCCGGTGCCATGGTCGATGAAAAAATGGGTGCCGATCTCCGCGCCGGGATGCAGATCGATGCCAGTGCGGCTGTGCGCCCACTCGGTCATCATCCGGGGGAGGAAAGCAACCCCCATCTGATAGAGAACGTGGGCCATCCGAAAAACGGCCACCGCTTCGACGCCCGGGTAGGCGAGGACGACTTCCTCCTGGTTGGCTGCGGCGGGATCGCCCTGAAAGGAGGCCTCGACGTCGGTCTGAATCACGCAACGCACATCGGGCAATTTGCGCAGAAAATCGTGCGTGACGCTCTCGGCACTCTGGCCCGCAACGGGGTGCATGTCGAGGCTCTTGGCGATTTCGCGCTTGAGCCGCTTTTGCAGGCTGCTGAGTTGAAGCGCCGTTTCGTGGGGCAGGTCGGCCATCGAAACCTGGTGCTCAGCGATGAAGCCGGGGAAAATGATGTGGAGCAAGTCCTGCGTAAGGGCAGCCACTGCATTTTTCGAGGGCAGGTTCGCGCCGTTGAGGTGCTTGATCCCGCCGCAACGCGCGTACGACTCCAGCAACTCGTCCACAAGGCTCTTCATCGGGTGATCCATATCCTCTAAAGGCTATCGGAAAAGCCGCCACCCTGCAAATGCGGGAGCGACTAAACGGCACTGGGACGTTTTTTGCCTGTAACCTTTTGCCGGGTTTGGCGTCTTGTCTGTTGTGAGCACAATCATGATTCCAGGCCATTCGAGTCTTTTTTCCTCTTGCGGCCCGGATTCCCCTTTCACTTGGCACTCGAGATGATCGCCCCGACTTTACTTTGCTGGGATACACTAACGCTATGGTCTCTGCGAAAAGCTCAACCCCGGACGAGCAACTCGTGGAGGCCACGCTCGCCGGCGATGACAACGCCTTTGCGGAGCTCGCGCACCGGCACAAAAGCCGGGTCTTCGGCGTGGCCGCGCGTTTCGCCCGCGATACCGCCGAGATCGAAGACATCTGCCAGGACGTTTTCGTCCAGGCCTACTTCAAGCTGCGCCAGTACCGACGCGATTCGCCCTTCGAACACTGGGTCCTTCGCATCACCACCCACAAATGCTACGATTACCTCCGCAAACGACGCCGGAGCGGAATCCTCCTTTCCGTCGATGCCCTGCTCGAATCGGGCCATGAGCCGTCCGCGCCGGAGCATCCCGCTCCGCATCCGGATCTGGAGCGCCTTCATGCCGCCCTGGCCCAATTATTGCCCAAGGAACGGCTCGTCATCACTTTGCTCGAACTGGAGGAGCGGAGTGTCCAGGAAATCGCCGACCTCACTGGATGGAGCACAGCCAACGTCAAGGTCCGCGCCTTCCGCGCCCGAGCCGCCTTGCGAAAACTCATGGAGAACCAAAAATGAATGACCGGGACCTTGATGGGCAACTCGACGCTCTCTTTGCCCTGGCCCGGGCGAGCCGTTCCGACACTTCGGCAGCCGAATTCGCCTTTGAGACCCGCTTGCTGGCCCGCTTACGCGCTCAGACGGAAACCGGCCCGGTTTGGGCAATGGTTTCCTGGCGGTTGATTCCTTTTTTTGCGGCCTGCGTTGTGGCATTGACGCTCTGGCACTCACAAGTCGTCGCGGAAACCAACGAAGCGGAACAGATGTTCTACGTGGAAAATCCAGGGCCCCTTGATTCGTGGAACAATCTGAATTGATCTGTATATGAACAAAACTTGGAAAGCCGTTCTCGGTGTTATCTTGATTTATTTTTTTGGCTGCTTTTCCGGAGCCGTCTCCACCTCCATTTTTTTTCATCACAAGATGCTCGGCTTCCTGCAACATCCCGCTGTGGCCATGTCAGCGATGCTGGAACAGCGCCTGACGGGAAATCTGGGGCTCGATGCGAATCAAAAGCAGCAGGTTCACGAGTATTTTCTGGAGAATTTGCAGAAGCAAAAGGAATTGAGGAAGGAAATCCAGCCCCGGGTTCAGTTCCTAAACCGGCAGACCGTTCAACAAGTCACCGCGATTCTGCGCCCAGACCAGTCGGAACTCTTCCACCAGAACATCGAAAAATTCCGCAAACGCATGGAAGCAGCTGCCCCCAATCAAAACGCGGAGAATTCGACCTCGCCAAAGGTCCTGCCCGCTGCTCCTGCCACCAATTCCGGAACTGACAATCCACCGGTTACTCAGTAAAAAATCACATTTTCCCTCGTCAGTTGCCAGCGAACTTGGTTGCCTAGGTGGATGCTTTCCAAGGTTTTTTCCGCTGCGGTCTGGGGAGTCGACGCCTACCCCGTCGAAGTGGAGGTCAACGCAAGCCCGGGCAAGGTCGTCACGGTTGTTGTGGGGTTGCCTGACACTGCTGTCAGGGAAAGCTGTCACCGCGTCATCAATGCGGTGACTAACAGCGCGTTTAGATTTCCTTGGGGACGCGTTACCTTCAACCTCGCGCCTGCCGACGTGAAGAAAGAGGGTCCCAGCTTCGACCTCCCCATGGCGCTCGGCATCGTGACCGCGTCCGAACAATTGACCCTCCGGAATCTCCATGATTATTGGGTTGTCGGAGAGCTGGCGCTCACGGGCGAAGTCCGGCCCGTTAAAGGCGCGCTGGCCATCGCTCTCTCCGCCCGCAAACACCGGAAGAAGGGCCTCATCCTTCCCGCTGCCAATGCGCCCGAGGCGGCTGTCGTTGCGGGCCTTGATGTCTATCCGGTCAAGCACCTGCGCGATGCGGCCGAATTCCTTGCAGGCGCCCTGGACATTCCTCCACTACGCATCGATCCAAACAAAATTCTGGGGGAATTCGACGCCATCGAGAACGACTTTGCCGACGTCAAAGGACAGGAGCATGTGAAGCGGGCCATTGAGGTCGCCGTGGCGGGCGGCCACAACGTACTGATGATCGGGCCGCCCGGCAGCGGCAAATCGATGCTGGCCAAACGCATTCCGGGAATTTGTCCGCCACTGTCGCTCGACGAAGCCCTCGAAACTACAAAAGTGCACAGCATTGCGGGACTGCTCCCACCCGAGCGGGCAATGGTTACGCGACGACCGTTCCGCTCGCCGCACCATACGATTTCCGACGCGGGCCTCGTCGGCGGCACGGCCAATCCGAGTCCGGGCGAAGTGAGCCTTGCCCATCACGGCATTCTCTTCCTCGACGAACTGCCCGAATTTCGCCGTAGCGCGTTGGAAGTCCTGCGCCAGCCGCTGGAAGACGGCACCGTCACGATTTCTCGCGCTTCCGGCTCGATGACATTTCCCGCGCAATTCATGCTCGTTGCCGCGATGAATCCGAGTCCCGGTAGCGGTGGCTTCGGTGACGCGGAACGGGGCCGCGCCTCGCAGGCGGCGATCCGCAAATATCTCAATAAGATTTCCGGACCACTCCTTGACCGCATCGACATTCATGTCGAGGTGCCCGCCGTGAAACACGATGTCCTGCTCCGCCCGCACGCTGCGGAATCCTCGGCGGAAATTCGTTCGCGCGTTATGAAGGCGAGGCAAATCCAGCACGAACGCTTCGCCTCAAAGCGCAAAGTCCGCAACAACGCGCAGATGGGCTCGAAAGACATTAAAGCGTTTGTCCCGCTCGATACCGATAGCGAAAGCCTGCTTCGGATGGCGCTGACTGAGCTTAATCTCAGCGCCCGCGCCTACGACCGCATCCTCAAAGTCTCGCGCACCATCGCCGACCTCGCCAGCGCGGAAAAAGTCGACGCCACCCATCTCAGCGAAGCCATCCAGTACCGCACGCTCGACCGGCAGGTTTGGGGGTGATATAGGGTTCCCATGACTTTAAGGCCAAACTTCACCGGCCTGAATGTATTTCTCGTCAGTCTGCTCGTTTTGATGCTGGGAACGTCGATGCCGATCGCATGGGCGGAAAGCAGCGTCACTAAGGACTTCGAAGGCCTGGCCTCGCGTGTCCGAACTTTTTACACAGATGGGTTTCTCTATAATTTTTCGCCCTTCAACTCCTCTTTTCCAAGAAAACCCGATGCCACCGCAAACGATGCTCAATTCTCTTTGTTAGCTACGCGAACAAGTGAGCAAGAGCTTGAAGCGCTCCTGAAACATTCCGATCCCAAAGTGCGAACCCTGGCTTTGGCGGCTTTGTTCCAGAAAGAAGACCCTCAAGTAATGCCGCAAATCGTCGCACTGGCGGACGATCCCGCCGAAACGTTTCCGCGTCCGGGAGAGCCCGCGCAAAGTGGTCCTATTGAAAATCTACCAACAATGAAGCAGACAGTAGGTGACGTTGCAGCCGCCATGATTAAGTTTTATATGGAGCTAAACTGTTACACAGGCTCTTACGGATTTAAAGATGCTGGGTTGCAACAGCGCTTCGCAAATTACTGGCAGAAACGAAAGGACCGAAAATATTGCGCCAGTTGGTTTGCGGTGGAACTGCTTAGAGCCATTTGCGGCGGCCAACCTCCTTCAACGGATTGTCGCACCGATATTTTGCGCGTCCGGCATCAAATCGATCAATTGTCGCCCGACGACCGGGCGTGGACGTTGTTATACCTTCGCACCATCTATGATCAGGATAGCCCTGATTATCCCAATCTGCTCGTGACTCAGGATGAACTCGTCAAGATTCTCCAGCAGCTTGGCTCCGATAAACTCCTGCTCGTTTTGCAGCGGCGTATTGCAACGGACGATCCCGATTTGTCACCTAGTATGGTAGGTGACATGTTCCTTCTTAAACATGCGCTGGCTTTCTTCAGGACGCAGGACGCGGACGCAATTATAGCCCAGGGTCAATGGGAGACGGATGAGGCCGGTAACGGCTATCCGATGCGCTCGGCCTGGTGGTGGATCGCCGCCGCCCAACTCCAGCCGGACAAAGCCGACGACATCCTCCACCAGGGCTACGATGCGCTTCGGAAAGTGGAGAAGGCAGCCGATGCACTCACCCCCTTGACTCTTGCCTTATGGCGGAGTGGTGGTGAAAAGGAAGCGGCGTTTCTCACCGATTGGTATTACCTTTCTGATACGGAGTTCGCACGTTTCATCCATGTGCAGTTGCGCAATGATTTTATCGATAGCCTAGTCAAGACCGCCCGACCTTCCGATAAAAGATTCCTCGCCCACCTGCTCCAAGACCCGAGGGCCGCGAGCATCGACCCTGAAACTATGTCTCATTTTGCCATCGCCATCAACGGCTGGCTCCCCACGCCAATTGTTTCCCCGGAGGAATTGGATCGCCTCAGCAGGCACCACTTTAAAGGTGGTGGCGGGCTAGGGCCGGAAATGGTCCCGGGTCTTTTAGAACGACTGCAAAAAAGCATCCCGCAGTGGAATTCCTGAGCGGAAGTGTGGGGATAAATTTTAGATGAAATTAATTACATTATAGGCACAAAACGTGCGTGCCTTGGCGCTTTCTAAAGCACAATGAAATCTCCCATCCAAGATTATCTGCTGGAACTTCACCAGCGGCACGCGTCGAACAAGGAAGGAAAAGTTGCCGACTATATTCCGGAGCTTTTCAAGGCCAACCCGGATTGGTTCGGCATCTGCCTGGCTACGACGGACGGTCATGTTTACGAAGTGGGCGACTCGGGACAAGCCTTCACCATCCAATCGATTTCCAAGCCGTTCGTGTACGGGATTGCCCTGGAGGACAACGGACGCGAGAACGTGCTGGCCAAAGTGGGCGTGGAGCCGACCGGAGATGCCTTCAATTCGATCAGCCTTGATCCGGTCACGGGCCAGCCGGCGAATCCGATGATCAATGCAGGCGCCATCGCCACGACCAGCCTGGTCGAGGGATCGACTTCGCAAAAAAAGATCCACCGCATTCTCGAGATTTTTTCCCGCTACATCGGCCATGACCTGACCATTGACGATGCCGTTTATAAATCGGAAGCCGAAACAGGCCATCGTAACCGGGCCATTTCCCATCTCCTGCGCAATTTCAACATCATCCCGTCCGATCCCGAAGTGGGTCTCGACGCCTATTTCCGCCAGTGCAGTATCAACGTCACCTGCCGGGACTTGGCCATGATGGCGGCAACCTTGGCCAATAATGGAGTCAATCCGCAGACCGGCAAACGAGCGATCATGGGTGAATACGTCGGAAACGTCCTCGGCGTCATGGCCAGTTGCGGCATGTACGATTACGCCGGAGCGTGGATATATCGTGTCGGGTTGCCGGCCAAAAGTGGTGTCGGGGGCGGTATCGTGGCCGTGCTTCCTGGTCAATTAGGTATCGGCATTTTCTCGCCTCCGCTCGACGCCCTCGGCAACAGCGTGCGTGGGATCAAAGTCTGCGAGGACCTTTCCCGCGATCTTCACCTCCACATGTTGCGGGTCCCCAACGCGTCATCGTCGGTCATCCGGCGCACCTTTAACAGCAACACCGTCGCCTCCAACCGGCTTCGTCCCCATTGGGAAACACTGCTTCTTCATCACGAGGGTCACACGATCCAGGTCATCGAGCTTCAGGGAGAACTCGTTTTTTCCTCCATGGAAAAAGTGGTGCGCGAGGTGCATCGCTGCTCGCCGCAAGCCTACATCATTATCTTGAACTTTCGCCATGTTCAGTCGCTGAACGATACCTGCTCCGATCTGCTCCTTAAGCTCTGGCAAACCTTTGCCGACGAGGACCGCAAATTTGTCATGGCCGAGCTCGATCATCTTCCGAAGGTTGCCCGGCACTTCCGCCAGCGTCTCTCGGCGGAGCTTCATAGCCGGGTCCGGTTTTCCGACGATCTCGATTCCGCCATGGAATGGGCGGAAAACCAGGTCCTTGCCAAGCACGGACGAATCAAGGCTGAACTGCAGAACATCTCGGCAAAAGACTTTGTGCTGTGTCACGGCTTTACGCCAGAGGAGATCGCCGAGATCGAGGCCCTGCTCAAACAGCGAAACCACGTTGTCGGCGAAGAGGTGCTTCGGGCGGGCGATCCCTCCACTGAACTCTTTTTTCTCAAACGAGGCAAGGTGAGCGTTATTATTGAGAATGATGAAGGCAAGCGTCATCGCGTTGTTACTTATTCCCCCGGCATGGCTTTCGGAGAGGTTGCCTTTCTCGACCGTTCTCCCCGGTCCGCGACGGTGCATGCGGACACGGACGTCGAGTGCGGTGTTTTGGATGTCGCCCACTTCGATGAGCTGACCGCCGCCAACTCGCCGGTGGCCATCAAGCTGTTGCGAAATATCGCGATCGAGTTTTCCCACACTCTGCGCAGGAATAATCGCGCTCTGCGGCTTTATAGCCGCTGATCACGCTTGTGTGGCAGGGACGGTTGCCTTAATGCTGGACGAGGGCGACGGGCGTGGAGGTGGGCTTGCCGTTATCCGCGAGGGTCGCGCCGTTGACGAGGGCGCCCATGGATTGCGCCCAGAAACCGGTGCCGATGAGGAGAACGATGAGCGCAATGAGGACGCCGCTGGTGACGCGGTTGAGGCGGATGGGCGTTTCGTCGAGCGGTTCGGACCAGTACATGGCTTTGATCGGGCCAAGATAATAGTAGAAGGCGGCTACGGCGGCGAAGATGACAAAGCCGAGGAGGGTATAGAGTCCGTTATGCCACGCGACGAGGATGACGAGGAACTTGGCAATGAAGCCGCTCAGGGGCGGTACGCCAGCGAGGGAAACGAGCGAGAGGGCGAAGGTGGCGGCAAGGAGCGGGGAGCGTTGGGAGAGTCCGGCCAGATGGTGGATTTCGAGTCCGGGCAGGCGGCGTTCGAGGATGGCGAGAACGATGAAGGCGGCGAAAGTGGCGAGAAGGTAACTGATGAGGTAAACGTCGACGGCGATCTGGCCGTTGGCGCCTTCGGTGCTGAAGGGGTTGACTTTTCCGGTGAGTGAAACGGAAGCGCCGATAATGGCAACGAGGATGAACCCGGTATGGCCAACGCTGGAATAGCCGAGCATGCGCTTGAGGTTGCGCTGGGGGATGGCGGCGAGGTTTCCAAGGAGGAGCGAGGCGATGGCGCCGACGGTGAGGATCGGAACCCAGATGGCGGAAGCGGCGGGGTAATCGAATATGCCGAGGACGACGCGCATGAGGATAATGAGTCCGCCCGCCTTGGAGCCAACGGAGAGGAACGCGGTGATCGAGTTCGGCGCACCTTCATAAACGTCGGGCGCCCAACTGTGAAACGGCACCATGGCGACCTTGAAACCGATTCCAGTGAGGACAAGGAGAAGTCCGAAGCTGACACCGGCGGTCAATGCGTGGTGGCCTAAATGGTAAAAGTTCCAGAGGAGATCGAAGCGTGTGGTGCCGGTGAGCCCGAAGATGTAGGCGACGCCCATGACGAGGAAGGCGGATGAGAGGCCGCCGAGGATGAGGTATTTGACGCCGGCCTCAAGGGCGACAAGGCTGCGCCGTTGGTAGGCAACGAGGATGTAGAAGGAGATGGTGACGAGCTCCAGCGCGATGAAGAGGAGCATGAAGTCGTTGGCGGAGGCGAGAAGCATGAGGCCAGCGGTGGTGAAGAGGGGAAGGACGACGAATTCGCCGCCGCCATGGGGAACGGGTTGTTGCACTTCATCGCCCATCCAGATGACGAGCGCAACAACAGCAAGGAAAAAGAGGTGATAGAATTTGGCCGCGCCATCCCATTTGCACATGCCGCCCCAGAAGAGCGTGGCGGTGGGATCGATAAAAAGAGTAACAACGGCGGTGGTGAGAATTCCGGCCAGAGCGGCCGCGGCAACGGCGCGGGGCGAGAGTTCAAGAAAGGCCTCCAAAAGTAACAGTGCCATGGCCCAGACCGTGATCAGGATTTCGGGCGCGAAGTAGGAGATGGAGGAGGCGGGGAGCATCGGAAAGAAAAGGTGACTTATATAAGATCTGGCGGATCTATTTGATAAAGGGGAGTAGTGAGACGCTGGGTTGGACGAGATGGATCATCAGGAAGGGCATAAAGCCGATGACGAGAGAGGCGAGGATCAGCAGGACGTAGGGGGCGTGTTCGACGAGGGCGGAGGTATCGGTCATGCCGGGGAGGGGAAGGGTGGCCTCGCCGCCGGAGACGAGCGCGGCGGATGCCTGCGGCTGGTAACGTGCGGGCATGGGGCCGTAAAAGACAGTCTTTATAGCGCGGAGTTGATAGATGGCGGTCATGACCGTGCCATAAATTCCGATCGTGCCGAAGAAGATGAGCACAGGCATGCCAAAGATCGTAAGCGCCGGTGTGGGCATGGCGGAGAAGGAGCCGAAGAAGACCATGACTTCGCCGGCGAAGTTGGCGAGTCCGGGCACGCCCATGGAGGCCATCGAGGCGAAGCTGAAGAGGACCGCAAGGACGGGCGCGCGCTTGGCGAGGCCGCCGAGTTCAGCGAAGCGATTTTCGCCGGAGCGGTGGGTGATCTCGCCGCTCAGTCCGAAGAGAAGCGCCGCGGAGAGACCATGTCCGACCATGAGGATGACCACGCCGGTGACGCCGATGACGTTCCAGCAGGCGATGCCGAGAAAAAGGTAGCCCATGTGCATGACGCTGGAAAAGCCGATCATGGTGGGCAATTCCTTTTGAGCTATGGTGACGAATCCGGCGTAAAGGAGGTTGCCTCCGAGCAGAGTGAGGATGAGGGGCAGGCAGGCTTCGAAGCCGTCATGAAGCATCGGGACGGCAATACGGATCATGCCGTAAATGGCGAATTTTTTCAGGATGCCGGCATGAAGCATCGCGGCAGCGGGCGGGGCGGAAGCGTATCCGGGCGGCGCCCAGGAATGGAAGGGAAAGAGGCCGACGAGGATGCCGAACCCGACGAGCAGGAGCGGAAAGATAATCATCTGGGTGGTTACGTCGATAGGATGATTGTTGATATAGGATTGAAGCGCGACGATGTCGAACGTGCGAGCCGGAGCGGGCAGCGCCATGACGAGCGCGATGAGCCCGGCGAGGAGAACGAGGCTGCCTGCCATGAGGTAGATCGTGAGTTGAAACGCGGCGAACTGCCGGTTCTGCGAGCCCCAGATGCCGATGAGGAGGAAGGTGGCAACGAGAGCGAAGTCGTGGAAGATGAAGAAGAAAAACAGGTCGAGCGAGGTGAACGCGCCCATCGCGCCGAGCGACAAAAGAAGGAGGTAGCAATAGTACTCCGGGGAGCGGCGGATATTGGCGGGGGAGATCGCGATGGCGGCAAGCGTGACGATGCCGGTGAGAAAGACGAGCGGCAGGCTGATGCCGTCAACGCCGAGATGGAAGTGGATGGGCGGCAGGCCGTGCATGGCGACCCAGGGGCAATCCATGACGTAGGCGTAGCCGCCCTGGACGGCGGGGTAGTTCCAAATGAGACCGAGCGCGAGGGCGAGGTTAAAGGCTGCGGCGAATCCGGCGGTGGTGCGCGCGGGGGCCTTCAGCAGGATAATGAAGCTGATGGCGGCGAACGGCGCAAGCAGGAGAAAAAGAAGAGGTGAGACGGGAAGGTTCATGACTAGTGCGCGAAGAGGGTGAAGTAGATCAGGAGAATGCCGCCGAGGCTGAAGACAAAGGCGTAACCCTGGAGGCTGCCGGTTTGGAAGAGGCGGAAGAGTTCGCCCACGCCGACGCTGACATAGGCGGAGCCGCGAATGATGAGGCCACCGAGAATCCAGCCATCGATCCAGTTGAGGAATCGGGCGGCCAATTGCTGTCCGCCGACCAGGCTGCGGTCGTAGAGTTCGTCGATGTAGAATTTATTCGCGAGAATCCTGATGTCGAGCGGATCGGTCTTGCTGCCCCAATAAAGATAGAAGGCCGAGACGACGCCGAGCAAGACAACCGCGCCGGGGACGATCATTTCGAGGAAGGTACCCGTTTCCGGTTCCGGGACGACGACGCCGAGCGGGTACATGGAGTGAATGACGTCCATGAACCAGCCATGGTAAAAGGGTTGGATGCCGTATCCACCGAAACTCCAGCCGCCGATGAAGGAAAGAACGGCGAGAATGACGAGAGGAATCGTCATGGGGAGCGGGGATTCATGCGGGTGCTCCGCGGCGTGAGCGCGGGGCGGCCCGAAGAAGGCGACGACGACGAGGCGCGTCATATAGAAAGCGGTGAGGCAGGCCGTGATGACACCCACCCAGTAAAAGCCGGGACTGCGGACGTAAGCGATGGAGAGGAGATAGTCCTTGCTGAAAAATCCAGCTAATCCCGGGAAGCCGATGAGGGCCAGCATACCGATGGCAAAGGTATAGAAGGTGAGTGGGATTTTGTTCCAGAGACCGCCCATTTTCCAGATGTCCTGTTCTTCGTGGAGGGCGTGGATGACGGATCCGGCGGCAAGGAAGAGGAGCGCCTTGAAGAAGGCGTGGGTGGTGAGGTGGAACATGGCGGCATCCGGGCCGCCGCAACCGACCGCCATGACCATGTAACCGAGCTGCGAGAGGGTGGAATAGGCGAGGATGCGCTTGATGTCGTTTTGCTGAACGGCAATGAGGGCCGCAAAGACAGCCGTGAAGCAGCCGATAAACGCGATGAAGAACATGCCCGGGGCTGAGAGAAGCAACAGAGGATAGACGCGACAAAGCATGTAGACGCCGGCGGCGACCATGGTGGCGGCGTGGATGAGCGCGGAGACGGGGGTGGGGCCTTCCATGGCGTCGGGCAGCCAGACGTGGAAGGGAAACATGGCCGATTTGCCGATGCAGCCGAAAAAGAGACCCACTACCATGACCGTGAGCAACACGGCGGAGGTGCGGACGCCGTGTTTGGCGGCAGTGGAGTCGAGTTGGGCCGCGGTGGCTCCCTCAGGGTTGAGAGTGCTGTGGACCCAGGATGGGGGGATTTGTTGGTACTTTTCGGCGACGACCTCAGGCTTGACGGAGACGGTGCCCATGAGGAACCAGAATGTGAGGATGCCGATCATGAAGCCGAAATCGGCCAGGCGATTACAGACGAAGGCCTTGTTGGCGGCTTGGGCGGCGCTTTCCTTTTCATACCAGAAACCGATGAGGAGATAGGAACTGAGGCCGACGCCTTCCCAGAATAGGAAGAGCATGATGAGGTTGTCGGCCAGAACGATGCCGGTCATCGAGAACATGAAGATGGAGAGTCCGCCAAAGAAGCGTCCTTTGCCCGGATCGTGGTCCATGTAGCCGTAGGAATAGATGTGGATGACCAAGCCTACGCCGGTGACGACCAGCAACATGCCCTTGGAGAGGGGATCGAAGATCATGCCCATATCGACGTTGAAGCCGGGCAGGGCAATCCACTCGAAGGAAGTCGGTGGTTGGATGCCGCCAAAAGCGACGGCGAGAGCAATGAGAAAGCAGAGCGAGGCGGAGCCGATCGAGGCGAAAGCGGCGTAGTCCGGCTTGCGATGAAGATTGAGCAGGATCGCGATGGTCGCAACCAGCGGCGTAATCAGGAGAAACCAGGCGACGTAGTGTTCCATAATTCCCTAGAACTTGAGGGTGGTGAGGTCCTGGATCTGGGTGGTCCGCTTCAGGCGATAGAGGGCGACGATCAGCGCCAGCCCGACCGCGACCTCCGCGGCGGCGACCGTGATGACGAAGAAGACGAAGACCTGGCCGTCGAGCTGATTGTTAAAACGGCTGAAAGCGACAAAGGTAAGGTTGGCCGCCTGTAACATCATTTCGATCGACATGTAGATGATCAGGATATTGCGCCGCATAATGACGCCCATCAGGCCGATGGCGAAGAGGACGGCGGCGACGGCCAGGTAGTGATTAAGGGTGATTTCCATGAGGAGGGAATAGGGTAAAAGCGGGCTAAGTTTTGAGAGCCTTCTCTTTCGGTTCGACGGGCGGCGCTTCGCGGGTGATTTCTTCACGGGAACGCGGGCGCGGACGCTCCTCCTGTTTGCAGAGGACGATCACCCCGATGGTGGCGACGAGGATAAGCAAGCTGGTGATTTCAAAAGGGGCGACGTAGGAAGTCTTGCCAGGGACGGTGGAGAAGAGGAGACGTCCGATCCGGTGGGTGTCGTCGTACTTGTCCCAATCGTTCTGGCTCAAAACGATATCGACCGTTGTGCCATCCGCCCTTACCTGAGGCTTAACCACGAGTCTATGATCAGACGTCTTCAACGAGTTTTGGGTGATGAATCCCTCTGGTGTGGCGTGGAGGGTCTTGGCCACGAGAAGAAGAAAGCCGAGCGCAAGGACAAGCGTGCAACCCATCCAGACTTTCTGGCGGGGCATGTGCTCCATTGCGACGAGGTCGAGGAGCATGATGATAAAGAGGAAGAGGACCATCACGGCGCCGGCGGTGACGAGGATTTGCACGGCGGCGAGGAAGAAGGCGTTGAGCATGACGAAAAGTCCCGACATGAACACGATGGAGAAGGTGAAGCAGAGCGCGCTGGCGACGGCGTTGCGGTTCAGGATGACGGCAAGGGCGCAGACGATCATGCCGCCTGAGAATAGCCAGAAGAAGAGGGCGTTCATTGGGAAGGGTTAAAGAGAAAGGGAAAAGTTAAGAGCGTCGAAGCGGAAACCGAGCGGATGTTCGGTATGTAAATTTCATGTGATGCCTTTTTCCCTTTGCCCTTCTCCTTTCTACTTATTCTTGTCCCATTTGTGTATGGGCTTGGGCAGTGTGCCGCCGAGTTCGTAAAGCTTGGCCTTGTCGTGGACCATTTCGGCCCGGCTGAGGCCGGTGATCGCGTAGTCCTTGAGCAGGAAGATGGCCTCCTCGGGACAGACTTCCTCGCACAGGCCGCAGTAAATGCAGCGGATCATGTCGATGTCGAACGCCTTCGGGGCCTTCTCGACTTTGGCAAAGGGAGAATTGAGCGGGATTTCGCCCGGCTTGATGCGGATGGCGCGGGGCGGGCAGACGAATTCGCAGACTTGGCAGCTGACGCATTTTTCACGGCCCTCTTCATCGCGCACAAGGGTGGGCGCGCCCCGGTAGCCGTCGGGCACGGGCCATTTTTCCTCGGGATACTGCATTGTTTCCCTTCCGCGATTGAAAAGGACCCTCTTGAAATGGCCCGCCGTGATCACCAAACCCTTGAAAATTCCAGGTAGGTACAGGTTCTCGACCCACGACAATTTCGGACGAGTTACGATCATAGCGCGGCTATCGTAACCAAAGATATTCGGTAGACAACGAGATTGTTTAGGATTTTTTGGGAGGGGAGTTAGACATGGGGTACATGAAAAACATGAGGCAAGAGCAGGGAAATCTTTGCCGGGATTGAGGATTTTGGATGCATTCTTTTCATGTCCTTCATGTTTCTCCTGTCTGAATTCCGTAATTCCGTTAATTCCGTCAAAAATTCCCCCGCAAAGGACATCGACCGAAGAATCGGTTTATCGCAGACTCCTGCGGTGCGCGTGTTGCTGATCAACCAGGTTTTTCATCCCGATCCCCAATCCACGGGCCAACACCTGAGCGGTCTGGCCGAGGGGTTGGTAAAACGCGGGCACCAAGTGACCGTTCTGACCAGCCGCCGTTCCTACGACGATCCGGAGTTTTGCTACCCGGCGCGGGAAACGTGGCGAGGGATCAAAATCGTCCGTGTCTGGAATTCCGGATGCGGTTACGGAGCGAAGTGGCGGCGCGCCGCCGATTTCTTCACTTTTCTTCTTTCCGCCGCGCTGCGCGGCCTGTTCCTGCGGCGGGCCGACGTAGTCGTGGCCCTGACCACGCCGCCGCTGGTTTCCGTGCTGGGCTCCGCATTGGCAAAATTATGGCGAGGCCGCTTCGTCTATTGGGTCATGGACTTGAACCCTGACGAGGCAGTGGCGGTCGGTTGGCTGAAGCCGGAGGGAACGATGACGCATCTATTAGAAACGGCGTCGCGCTGGAGTTTGAGGCAGGCGGATGGAATCATCGTATTGGACGAGTACATGCGCGCGCGCGCGATTGCCAAGAGCATTGAGCCGGAAAAAATCATCACGGTCCCGATCTGGGTGCACAGCGACGTGAGATTCGATCCCGAAGGGCGCGAGCGTTTCCGCCGGGAGCACGGGTTGGAGGGCAAGTTCGTCGTGATGTATTCCGGTAACCATACGCCGTGTCATCCGCTCGAGACGCTGGTCGAGGCGGCGCGGCTGCTGCGGTATGATCCGCAAATCCACTTCTGCTTTATCGGAGGCGGGATTGAGTGGGGCAAGCTACGGGACCTTGCGAAGACGGAGGGATGGACGAACGCGACTTTTCTCGGCTATCAGCCGTTCGAGACGCTGTCGGCTTCGCTTTCGTCGGCGGATGTGCAGGTTGTGGTGATGGGTGATGCTTTCGTGGGGATCGTCCACCCGTGCAAGGTCTATAACTTCCTCGCAGTGGAGCGGCCTTTTATCTACATCGGGCCGGAACGAAGTCATGTGACCGATCTCATTCAGGAGGCTGGACTGGAGAAGGTGACGGCTGCATTTCGTCACGGGGAGAACCGTGCGTTGACGGAAGAATTGAAGCGGAGAGCACACGAAGCGGCGGCGGGCAAGACGCCTGCATGGCCGCCGAGGGAACGCCTGGCCAGATGGACGGAATCGGCCATCGTGGAGAAAATTGTCCTACGGGTCGAAAATTCGCCTAAGAAAATGTGATCCGCAGGCCTGCTAGAATTTACTTGCCTAGCCAAGGGCTTATCTTACCATGCGGCCTTAAGGTAAGTTGACGTTCGGTGCTAGGTGAGTTTCAGCTCAGTGGCAGCGTAGATCCGATCCCGGAGACATCAGCAAGCCAGCCATCCAAGAAGGAAATAATGAGCGTAAAACTCTATGTGGGCAATCTGCCCTTTAGCATGACGGAAAACGACCTGACCGATCTTTTTGCCCAGGCGGGCAATGTCGCCCGGGTGCAAATGATCAATGATCGCGTGACGGGGCGTCCCCGCGGCTTTGGTTTCGTGGAAATGGGCACTGCGGAAGAAGCGCAGGCGGCCATCGCGAAATTCCACGGCCAGGAAATAAACGGTCGCGCACTCACGGTCAACGAAGCGCGTCCGATGGAACAGCGCGAAGGCGGCGGCGGTGGCGGCGGTGGATACCGTGGCGGCGGCGGTGGTGGTCGCGGTGGAGACCGTGGCGATCGTCGCGGTGGTGATCGTCGCGGTGGCGGAGACCGCGGCGGCCGGTACTAAACCGATAACATTTCACAAAAAAGCGGCCCAAATAATTGGGCCGCTTTTTTTGTAGTAGGAATTTGTCGGCGCGTAAGCGCCCTCTCCTAAGCCTATCATGCAAGGATGACGGAGTTTTTTTGCGATGCGGCACTTTTGCAGAGATCTCTTTCAGGGTTGCTGGACAGCGCGCAGGCTGATTGAATTATCCCGAGTATCGGCGCGGCTACAGCATTTCTGAAAATGCTCCGCTAAGCTGAGTGACCTTCAAAGAGCGAGAGATAAGACCGGTCGTTTTTGGTTTCCAACGCATACTTGCAAAGTCGATTGGAATGGTCGAGTATAAGACCATGCGTCTCTCAAAAAAGGGTGAATACGCGGTTCGCGCACTGGTTGAAATCGGTTTCGAGTCGAAGCTCCGGCCCAGCAGCCTCATCCAAATTTCCACCGTTGCCCAGCGCACGAATATTCCGGAAAAGTTCCTCGAACAAATCCTTCTCGCGCTGCGCAATGGCGGAGTATTGAAAAGCAAGCGTGGCGTGGAAGGAGGCTATTCGCTGGCCAAGGGGCCCGACGACATCACGCTTGGCGAGGTCATCCGCCTGCTCGACGGTCCGCTCGCGCCCATTCCGTGCGTCAGCTTGACGGCCTATGAACCGTGCTCGTGTCCCGACGAGGAATCGTGCGGGCTGCGCATCGCCATGCAGCAGGTGCGCGACTCAATCGCCACCATCCTCGACAATTACAAGCTGAGCCGTCTGATCCAGGAAGTGCAAAAGCATCGTTCCTCCAAAAAGACCGAGTGGCAGTTTGAGATTTGATCAGCGACAAAAGAACGCAAAGGGTTTGGAAAAAGCGCTGGAGCGCTCGATCGAAACGACCTAACCTTGGATAATGAAAGCCGTGGTTGTCTTTCTCGTCGTGGTGATATTGGGCTTTGGATTCGTGCAATTCGTATCCTGGTTGGTGTCCGAGCCGCCCATGCATGTCTTTCGAGTGAGTCCTAAAGCGAAAGCGAAGTGACTTAGCCGAAGAACCCGTAAGGCAAAAAACAAACCGGCCCTTCGGGTTGCGGTAATTTTGGGTTGTGGTCTAGCCGCTCGTCGATCACAGACCTTCGAGGTATGCTCCCTCCTTGCGTCTCGCCACAACCCAAAATTGACTCGCAACGCGACCTTGCCCTATTTTGAAGGCACGCTCTAGGATGCACAATGCTTGAAGCCCGGACTGCGCCCGTTGTCGCGACTTTTATCACTCCCTCTTTGCCTGAAACACCTTCCACGCCCCTGAAAACGCCATTAGGGAATCCCTTTGCGCCGCTCGACACGTTTGCGCGCCGGCACATCGGTTCGCAGCCGGATGAGGTCGCTACGATGCTCGAACTCGTCGGTTACGCGTCGCTCGATGACCTGGCCGACGCGGTCGTGCCCCCCGCCATCCGCCTGCGCGGTCCGCTTGAACTTCCCGCTGCGAAGGGCGAACGCGATGCTCTCGAAGCGTTGCGCGGGATCATGGCCCAGAATAAAGTTTTTCGCTCGTTCATCGGGCAGGGGTATTACGACACGATCACGCCGCCGGTCATCCAGCGCAACATCCTCGAAAATCCCGGGTGGTACACCGCCTACACCCCCTATCAGGCCGAGATCGCCCAAGGCCGGCTCGAAGCGCTGCTCAACTTCCAGACCATGGTCGCTGACCTGACCGGCCTCGCTATTGCGAACGCCTCGATGCTCGACGAAGCGACCGCTGCCGCCGAGGCGATGACGATGCTCCACACCGTCCGGGTCAACCCGGCGGCCCATCGTTTTTTCGTTTCCAATACCTGCCATCCGCAAACGCTCGATGTCCTGCGCACGCGCGCGGTGCCACAAGGCATCGAGGTAGTGATTGACGATGCGCTCGATTTCAATCCCGAATCGTCCTACTTCGGCGCGCTGCTCCAGTATCCCGATACTCACGGTTCGATTCTCGACTACAGCAAATTCATTGCACTCGTCCATCAGGTCGGCGGCAAGGTCGCCATGGCCACCGATTTGCTGGCGTTGACCCTGCTCAAGCCGCCGGGTGAATTCGACGCGGACGTGGCCATCGGTTCCGCGCAGCGGTTCGGCGTGCCGCTGGGTTATGGCGGACCGCACGCCGCCTTTTTCGCGACGAAGGATGAACTCAAGCGCCACATGCCGGGACGGCTCATCGGCGTCTCTCACGACGCGCAGGGCAGGCCCGCGATGCGCCTCTCGCTCCAGACCCGCGAGCAACACATCCGCCGCGACAAGGCGACGAGCAACATCTGCACCGCGCAGGTCCTGCTGGCTGTCATGGCCTCCATGTACGCGGTTTATCACGGGCCGAAGGGACTCAAGGAAATCGCCGGGCGGGTGCATCGGATGACGGCCCTTCTCGGCTCAACCCTCGTCGCGCTTGGTTACAAAATCGGGCAGGAACCGTTCTTCGACACGCTGCCCATCACGACACTAGGCAAGTGGAGCGCGCATGAATTGGCCCAGGAAGCTGTTTCACGCGGCATCAATCTTCGTGTGATTGATGCGGACACGATCAACATTTCGTTGGATGAGACCGTCACCGAGGCCGATATCGAGTCGCTCCTGAAAATCTTCGGCAAGGGCGGGGAGACCATCCGGACCGAGCGGTTGTTGGCGGAGACACCCGCGGATTTGCCCGGGCACTTGCTCCGCTCCAGCGCCTATCTCACGCATCCGGTCTTCAATTCGCATCGCACCGAGACGGAAATGCTGCGCTACATCCGAAAACTCGAATCGCGCGATCTTTCACTCACCACCTCGATGATCCCGCTCGGTTCGTGCACGATGAAGCTCAACGCCACGGCGGAGATGTTTCCTGTGTCGTGGTCCACGGTGGGCCGGATTCATCCCTTCGCGCCGACCGATCAGACGCGCGGTTACCAGACGCTCTTTCAACAACTGGAGGCGTGGCTGGCGGAGATCACCGGCATGGCCGCGGTTTCGCTGCAACCGAACGCCGGAGCGCAGGGCGAGTACGCAGGGCTGCTGGCGATTCGCGCTTATCATCAATCGCGCGGGGAGGAAGCCCGCCGTATTTGCCTTATTCCGGTCTCGGCTCACGGAACCAATCCGGCCAGCGCGGTCATGGCAGGCATGAAAGTTGTGCCCGTGGCCTGCGATGCCGGCGGCAACATTGACATCGATGATCTTCGCGCGAAAGCGGATCAACATTCGGACGATCTCGCCTGCGCGATGATTACCTATCCTTCCACTCACGGCGCGTTTGAGGATACCATCGTCGAGGCGGCGGAAATCATCCACTCCCACGGCGGCCAGATCTACATGGACGGTGCGAATCTGACCGCGCAAGTCGGACTCTGCCGTCCGGGCGATTTCGGCATGGATGTCTGCCATCTGAACCTGCACAAGACGTTTTGCATTCCGCACGGCGGCGGCGGACCCGGCGTCGGCCCCATCGCAGTCGCGGCGCATCTTGCCGATTATCTTCCCGGCCACGCGGTGATCGCGCCGGGCGAAGAGCGTCGTACGGAAGGCGCGGTCAGTGCGGCGCCGTGGGGCAGTGCAAGCATCCTTGTCATCTCGTGGATGTATATCGCCATGCTTGGCGGGGAGGGGCTGAAGCGAGCAGCGCAGGTTGCCATCCTCAACGCGAACTACATGACCACGCAGCTTGAACCTCACTTCAAGGTGCTTTATCGCGGTCATTCCGACCTGATCGCGCACGAGTTCATCCTTGATGTGCGTTCGTGGAAACAAACGGCGGGCGTCGAAGTCGAGGACATCGCCAAGCGGCTCATGGATTACGGCTTTCACGCGCCGACCATTTCGTTTCCCGTGCCCGGCACGATGATGATCGAGCCGACGGAGAGCGAATCGAAGGAGGAACTCGACCGCTTTTGCGACGCACTACTCGCCATCCACGCTGAGATGCAGCGCATCGCTTCGGGCGAATGGCCGCGTGACAACAATCCGCTCAAGCTCGCGCCGCACACCGCCGCTGTTGTTTCCGCCAACGAATGGAACCACCCCTACAGCCGCGAACTTGCCGCATATCCCGCGCCCTGGTTGCGTGAGCATAAGTTCTGGCCCTACGTGGGTCGGATCGACAATGTCTACGGCGATCGTAATCTCGTCTGCTCCTGCCCGCCGATGGAGGCTTATCAGACCGAATAAACGCGGAGCCAATCTATGACCACGCACGCGGATGAATTCCAGGCGTTGAGCGACACCCTCTATCACTGGTCGGTCTACGCCCCGTCCGTCAAGTGCGAGATCGGCTGCGTTGCGCTCAAGCTGCCCAGCGGGTGGGTGGTGATCGATCCCGTGCCGCTGGCTGAAACGGCGTGGGAGGAACTGCTGGCCATGGCGCCACTCCGCGCGATCTTGCTCACCAACGGCAACCATGTCCGCGACACCATGGCGCTTCGCGCGCAACACAAGGTGCCGGTTGTCACCGCCGCCGACACCCGGCGCGACCTCGCCGAACTCAGGCCGGACGTTACGCTGCTTCCGGGCGAGTTGCTTTACGGAATCACGGCCATCGCCATTCCCGGCGCGACGCCGGGCGAGACCGCGTTTTATTCCAGGACCGGAGTGATGATCCTTGGCGATGCCGTCATCAATACCAGCACGACAACGGGCCTCGAATTCCTGCCCGATAAATATTGCGCCGATGCGGAACAAAATCGCGCTTCGCTCCGAAAGCTGCTTGACTACGATTTCCACACCCTGACCCTGGCTCACGGAACACCTGTGACGATCCAGGCCAAAGAAAAACTAAGCGCACTTCTCAACCACCAATCATGAAAATTTCCACGTCAGTTCTCATCCTTCTCACCGGCTGCTTACTCCTTCCGCTGCGCGCGCAGACCGCTCCGGCTCCTGATGCAACTGCCACCGCCCCGGCTGCTCCCTCGCTCCCGCGCAATATCATGCCGATGTCGCTTAATCATAAACCGAATGCGACGAATCCCCCGGCGGAATTGGCCGGGCCGATCGACAAATTTTTCAAGGGCCTCAAGGCCGGTGACTACGCCCAATCCTACGAGGCCTTTCTCGCAGGAACCCGCCTGGGTGCGCAGAAGGAAAAAATGTCGGTTTTTGTTTCCAGGACGCAGGATGCCTTCGCCATTTACGGCAAGCTCAACGATTACGAGATTTTCGATAATTACAGCGTCGGGTCGAATGTCATCGTCCTGACCTATCTTTCCCGGCAAGACGTGCAGCCGCTCCGCTGGCGTTTTATCTTCTACCGAGCGGACAAAACCTGGGGCCTCATCAACATGGGCTTCGATGATGTATTGCTCGACATGCTGGATTAGAATCGGACGCAGATAATGTCCGGAGGGACATCCGAAAATAGCCCGGTGATTCATCGCCGGGTTGAACGTAACGATAGGCGCGTCCCAGCGGGACGCTTGAACAATTTCTACAGCAGCCATTCGCCGGCAGCCGCGCAGACGAGCACCACCGCCCAATTGGGGGTCTTCCAGAATTGGAGCAGCGCGAATGCGGCCAGTCCGAGCGTGCAGGCTTGAGGCGATGTGATGCCGCTTGTCCAAACCGGGTCATAGAACGCGGCGAGGAGAAGGCCCACCACGGCGGCGTTGGCCCCTTTCAAGGCAGCTTGTGCCGCAGCGTTGTCGGTCAAGCGCGCCCAAAATGGCAGCGTGCCAACGATCAGTAAAAGCGAAGGCAGCAGGATCGCCGCCAGGCACCACAGGCCCAGGAACCACGGCGGATAAACCGAGTGCATGCTCGCGCCTAAAAAGCCTGCGAACGTGAACAAAGGTCCGGGCAAAGCCTGGGCTGCGCCGTATCCCGCGAGAAAAACATCGTGAGAAACCAGGCCGCTTTTCACGGTCTCGGCTTGCAGCAGGGGGAGGACGACATGCCCGCCCCCGAAAACGAGAGAACCGGTCCGATAAAACCGCGCGAACGTATCCTCCAGTTCTCCACCGCCATGCCAAAACAGGGAAATGCCAAGCAACATGGCGAAAAGCGCAAGGCTGGTCGAGGCCAGTCGTCGGGACAGGAGCAGGTTCCTGGAGAAGATTTCCTGGTTTTCCCGGGCGTGAGATTCGGTTCGCAGCCACGCCAGGCCGAAGAGCGCGCCGGATGCAATCATCACCGGCTGAAGCCATGCCATGCGAGAAATGATCAGGACGACGGCGCATGCCATCATGAGCACGACGCGAATCAGATCGGGACATAGTTTTCTTCCCATGATCCAGATGGCCTGTGCCACCACGGCCACCGCAGCCACCTTCAATCCCAAAAGCCAGCCTGCGGTCTGAACATTGAGAAAATGGACGCCGTACGCAAAGCCGATCATCAGGGCGGCGGAGGGAGCCGTAAAGGCGATCCAGCTCAGGATTCCACCCAGCAGTCCGCTACGAAGATAACCAAGGACAAGGCATACCTGGCTGCTTGCCGGTCCAGGCAGGAACTGGCAAAGCGCCACCACATCGGCATAAGTCGCGTCGCTGACCCAGCGGCGTCGCTGCACCAGTTCATTTTGGAAATAGCCGAGATGAGCCACCGGCCCGCCAAATGACGTACAACCGAGCCGCAGAAAGACCCGGAATGTTTCGAGGATGAGGGAAAGGCTCGAGCGCTCCACAAATCAAGTTTGCCGAAGAAAACGTAAAAAGCCTCTCAAAATTAAGTCAGCAGTCTCAACGGGGCGTTGCTGGGCCGATGTTAGGTCGCTCCTTTAGAGCTGAAGCAGGAAACAGGGCCGCCGACCGCAGTCATGGCAGTTTCAACCAAAGATAGATGGGAGATTCGCTGACCGGAAGGGTGAGGTTGACTATACTGCTGCCGCGCTGGCCGTGGTTATCGCCAATATCACCGATTTGCACATTACCGGGCTCGCCAGCCTTAAGTGGCATTTGCTCAACCTTGAGAATCTTATTGGACGAGAGATCGATGTTTTTTGTCACTGTACGTTGCGTCCCCGTTGGCGACCAAACCACCCAGATCGGTTCCTTCGGTTTGTCAGGATTCACATATTCAAAAATAAAGAGGTCGTCCTTGTCCTGTTTCACGATTCGCGAGAAACGATAATTGCCGAGAGTCTTGTAGAGATGCGCCATCGCGTAGTAGGCGGGCTTCGGGACAAACTTCCGCGTAATGCCGGAGGCGCCGTGCAGCATCGGCTCATCGTTGTCGTCGAAGTAATAGAGATAGGCCCGGTCGATTCCCATCGACGAGAACATCAGGAAGGAGCGCACAATCCACTGCGCCTGCTCGGTCTCGGTCGAGCTGACCCAGCCTGCAAAGTCGCCTGTCCCTTTTTTCCCCGTTCCCGCGTCATAGCCGAATTCCGTGACCCAGATTTTCTTTCCCGGCGCGTGCGCATCGCGGTACTTGATCATGTCGTTCACCACCTTGAGGTAGGCGATGTCAGCGTGCTCAGGCCAAACGCGACGCCAGGTCGGCCACCCCTCGATGGTCGAATAAGTGTGGACGTTCAGCACGTCGTAGAGATTTTCCAGGCCCTCGAAAGCGGACACGTTCTTGGAATACTTGTCCGGGTTGATCGCATTGGCGGCACATGTGACGATCTTCAGCTTCGGATCGCCCGCCCTCAATCCCTTCGCCATGTTCTCGAAGACTTTTCGATACGTCGTCGCGTCCCACGAAGCCGGTTCATTGCCGATCTCGGCTGACTCGATGGTGTTATTTGTGGATGGGCCGAAATATTTCGCGAAGGCCTCGCCATAAGCGCGGGTGTCCGCTTCCAGGTTTTTCCAGGCCGGGGCCTTGATCGATTCATATTGGAGACACGCGTCGATCCGGTAGCCCTCCTTTTTCCATGAGCCATACGTGTCGGCCCAATTCACCTTGTTCCGCGCCAGGGGAAAAGTGGCAGGCAGCGCCGTGTCGTCCCCCAGGTCCCAAATTGTGGGATGATAATTGCGCACCAGCTCGCAAGTCGGACGATACAAGGCGGGCTTGAAAGCAAAATGTCCGTTGATGCCCATGAAATCGCGCATCAAGGGAGCCACATGGTCCGGCTCCGCCGCGAGCGCAACAACGCTAATGCTGAGCGTAAGGGCCGCCATGGACACCAATTGAATCGATTTTTTGAAAGGTGGTTTCATAAGGAATAAGCCTCGGGAATTCTGCCGGGGTGAGGCGAATGCTGGCATATTTTCGGTGGGGTCGCTACGCTCAATCATCGGCTATTTTGTCGGCAGGCCTCTGGTTTGCTGGGAGCTAACCGCCGATTTGGTCGAGAAGGCCGTTAATCTTCTTTATTAATGATGAAATCTACTCTCCTCCCCTCGTTCCCAAACTCCATTTGGGAACGCGCGTGTCCTCGCAATTCTATTGTGCTTCCCCTCCGGAGCAACGGAGTTGCGCAGACAATTGCGTTCCCAAATGGAGTTTGGGAACGAGGGGAAAACATAAAATGAAACCGCTCTCTGTTGATCCTGAAAAACTCGAAGAGTTGCAGAAGTACTGTATTGATTTTGCCAAACAAATGCTTGAATCGCATGGAGAGTTTCATCCTTTTGGAGCGACGATAAATTCATCAGGAGCTTTGGTTACTCATGGGGCATGGAACGGCGAGGAGCATCCGCCCGGTCAAGAACTGGCAAAAATCCTAATCATGGCTTTCAAAAAGGAATTTTCCGAAGGAGCGATCCTTGCTGCAGCTTTGGCGGCCAACGTCAATATTCCTGCAAAGTTTCAAGCTCCTTACCCTGACGGAATTCGCGTAATTATAGAATTTCGTGGTTACGCGAATGCGCGTGTTATTTTCCTACCGTATCAGATGGCCGATAAGAGTTTTGGCTCGCGTCCAAATAAAAAATCAGTCGAGTACGCTGATTTTCTCACTGTGGAGACACCGCACATAATACAGAAGTAAAATGACCGAATCCGAAGCCTACTTTGTTCTTAACCTACTCAGCGGTATCGGGCCGGTGCGGGCGAAGCGGCTGCGCGAGCGATTCGGGTCGTTGGACCTGGCGCTGACAACACGCGGGGCGGATTTGCGTTCGGTGGAGGGAATCGGGCCGGAACTGGTCGAAAAGCTGGTTTTGTGGAAGGAGACGATCGATTTTGAGAAGGAACGTAAGTGGGTCGAGGAGTTGGGGCTGACCGTGCTCACCCCGGCGGATGCGGCGTACCCGGCGAGCCTGGGCGAAATCTACGACCCGCCGCTCGTGCTTTATATTAAGGGGAAGGTACCCGAGACCTGGCCGCGTGGCGTCGCGGTGGTCGGGTCACGCGAGACGAGTCATTATGGTTTGGAGACGGCGAAGAAGCTTGGCTACCAGCTGGCCTACGCTGGCGTGCCGGTGATTTCCGGCCTGGCGCGCGGGATCGACACGGCGGCGCATCTCGGCGCGCTGGCCGCGAAGGGAACGACCTGGGCGGTGCTTGGTTGCGGGCTCGACAAGATGTATCCGCCGGAGAACGACGCGCTCGCGGCGAAGATCATCGAGGCGGGCGGCTGTCTTATTAGTGAGCTCCCGCTCGGCACGTCGCCCGACAAGCGGACCTTCCCGATGCGCAACAGGATCGTCAGCGGCCTGAGCTTCGGTGTGCTGGTCATCGAGGCGGGGCGGCAAAGCGGCGCGCTGATCACCGCGCGGCAGGCGCTCGACCAGGGGCGGCAGGTCTTCGCCGTGCCGGGGCGGATCGACAATCCGCTGGCGCAGGGGTGCCACCAATTGCTCAAGGACGGCGCGAAGCTGGTCGAGGGCGTGGAAGACATCCTCGCCGAGCTCGAATTTTTGATCCCGCGCGAAAGCCCGACGCTTGCGCCGCGTCCCTTGCCTGCCAACCTGTCCGGCGACGAGGAACAAGTTTACGCGGCCATCGAGCTGGACGAGACGCCCATCGATTCGATTACTCAAACCACCGGCCTTCCTTCGGGAACCGTTTCCTCCACGCTACTGCGGCTGGAGATGAGGAAGCTGGTGAAGCAATTACCCGGCAAGGTGTTTGTGCGGACGTCGTAGAAATCCTCAACGGAGGACACCCTTCCTGAAGAGATGCCAGTTGTAGTAGAAAGTTGCCAAATTGAGTATGAAGATAATGGCGATGAGGATGAGTCCAAGTGCTCCGAGTCCGGAGAACATGCCCTCCGCGACCGCCGCATAGGTAATCGTTATCACGCTTAGTGCGAGCATTCCGAGAAAGACATAGAGTGATTCACGCTTGAGCAGAAAGAATAGGACGGCCCAAATCGGGACCATAATATCGTTGATGATGGTGGCGCCATGGTCGAAATTGCTTTGGGATTCGAAGAATTGTCGCTGCGATTCCGGAACGGGAATCGCACCTGATACCATCAGAAGTGTCATCACCAACGAGAACAACACGAAAGGTGTGCAGATGAAAAAGAAGATGCTGATAATCCAGACCAATATGGGCCGTTTTGGTGGAGTCAATTCTTCGGGTAGGTCGGTCATGTTGTGTTTCCTTAGACCTGATACCTTTAGCCGAAGCGGGTGCAAGGGAAAGGCGGGAATAGTTATAGGTCCTTCGACTCCGCTACGCTTCGCTCAGCCGTAACGATGCAGTTGGCAAAGGAGCCACCGATGGGAAGCTGTTGGTATATGAAGACAAACACGAAGCGAAGCCGCCAGGCTTCGACTCCCCAAACGGTGACGCCATTAATT